>TARA_R110002051_G_scaffold314290_1_pt1 | contig 12872 bp, 12 predicted proteins | sample TARA_R110002051 | Tara Oceans TARA_R110002051 (sample SAMEA4397023) | marine metagenome | biome: Polar Biome; feature: [MES] marine water layer (ENVO:01000295) within the mesopelagic zone...; material: water (ENVO:00002006), including particulate matter (ENVO:01000060) such...
TTCATAACCCGGAGGTCGGGGGATCGTGCCCCCCTCTCGCTACGTTAGTAAAATCTACCAAAACAACGGTTTAGTTCACTCTAAACCGTTTTTTTATGTCTATATTTCTAGAAGTAATTACGATTGAACACGAAAGTGAACACGTTTTAGAACACGATTTGTCAACAAAAAGTAATTTTTCCGCACCAAAAATCTATACCGCAAAGGGTGATCTTTCCAAAAGATGGTATGTTTATTTTTCATTTAGAGACCCTATTTCTAAAAAATTGGTGCGAATGAAGAACATTTATGGAAAGGCAAATAACTACAATACCAAAGCGGACAGACTTACGATCCTAACTTCGTACCGAAAAAATTTACTTAAACTATTAAGGGAAGGATACAGCCCTTTTGAAAAAAAGGAATTTATCGAGCGTAAAAAGGAAGCTCCAGTAGCTGATACGGAACTCATTATAAAGATCCATCCTGAACCAAGTAATGCAACGTCAAAAGATGAAAAATCTGAGAACCTAGGAATGCCAATATCGGAAGCCTTTGATTATGTTCTTAAACTCAAGGAAGATCAGGTCAAGCATAGAACTCTTCAGGATTATGGACATAAAGCCAAGACATTTTTGAAATGGTTATCAGAATATCATCCAAACGTAGTTACGGTAGAACATTTGACGAAAAAGATGTTGATGGATTTTCTTAATCATATCGTGATGAATTCCACCGCAAGAAATAGGAACAACTTTAGATTGGTCCTAGGCACGATTTTACAGACCTTGGAAGACAACGAACTGATCCATTTTAATTTTATAAAAAATATAAAAAACACTCCATTCCACACCTAAGCGAAATAAAACGATTACTACTGAAGTTGAGTACAACATTTTTAATTATTTGAAAGAAAAAGACCCCATACTCCTACTCTACATTAAATTCGTTGCATATAATTCCCTAAGGCCCATAGAAGTGTCCAGGCTGCGCATAGAAGATTTTAATTTTAAAAATAACACTATTACCTTTCAAGCAAAAAATAGTAATCTAAAGAAGAAAACCATTCCCCAGATGTTATTGGATGAGCTACCGGATCTTTCTCAAATGGACCTAAGTTTTCTACTTTTTACCCCAACAACGATTAGGGATGCACGTTAGGTCCGCCAAAGGGGAAAAGGACAGATATGTGCCCATACCAGAACGGGTGATTGCCCTTTTGACCAAATATATTGAATCCTATGCCCCCTGAACATTTTTTATTCGAAGGGCAACATGGCGGCATGTATTCAGCAGTGAGCGCACGGCAAGTGCTTAAACGCTCATTGCACAAAGCAGGAATAAGAAAATCGGTTACCCTCCATACCCTAAGGCATACCCACGCGACCCATTTGCTGGAAAATGGTACCGACCTTAGGTTCATTCAGGAACTACTTGGACACAATAGCCCTAAGACAACCATGATATATACCCATAATGGTACGACCAGTCTGGACAGGATAAAGAACCCCTTTGATGATTTTGACATCTAAAATAAACAACGACACTATTCATCGGATTTATTCCTATATTGGTGGTATATGGATGTATTTTACATCTATATAAACAAGTTGGCAACAAGCTGAAAAAAAATACGATGAACATAAAAAAATACGCTTTAAGTATTATAATTCTGACTTCTTTAAATAGTTGCGGACAGCAAAAATTAGAATTCGAAAGCAAAATTAATCCTGATAAGACTTATTCACTTTCGATGAATATGTCATCAACGAATAAAGTGCAGTATTTGACTGAAAATCCAGATTTAAAAGATAAAACCACAGAAAGTAATAATTCGACCAAAATGACACGAATTACTACTACCAAAGGAATAACCGATAGTGGTAATTTTCCAGCAACAATAGAATATGGAAAAATCATAACTACGGTAAATGGAAATAAAACGAGCAATCCAATTTCTGGAACAATTGTAAAAGGCACTTATTCTGACAATAAGCTCAACGTAAAAGAAGTTCTATCAAACGATTTAGATAAAAAAACGAAGGACGGAATCAAATACGCTTTAGAAAATGTAAAACCTGACATTGATTTCCCTAAAAAACCTTTGAAAGTCGGCGACAGTTTTGAGCATAAAATGCCAATGAATATTCCAATAGAAGGAGCAAATCCGGTTAAAATTGATATTATAAAAACATTTACTCTCAAAAGTGTAAAAGAAAATACTGCAATTTTTGATTTGAAGGAAACAATTCAATTAAGTACTCAAATTGAACAAACAAATGTTGTGGCAAATGGCGATGGAAATGGAATTGTAGAATTTGACATTAATGAAAATCAAATAATTAAAAATAATGCGTCCTTTACAATTGAACTGAATGTAAAAATTAATGACGACATAACTGTTAATTCAATCATCAATTCAAATTCGGAAATCGAAACAAAGATTGAATAAAGCCAGTTGCCAACACCGTATATAAAAAATAGCGGTTTTGGTTCTTAAACAAAAGATAAATAATACTAAAAAAGTCAGTTACAATCCGAAAAGTTAGTTCTTAAAAATCCGCTACTTTTCATATACAAACACGTTGTGCTTCATTATAACCAACCCTAACCAATGATAATATTCTTTAGAAAAATTAGACAAAATCTACTTTCAGAAGGAAAAATTGGAAAGTATTTTAAATATGCGATTGGTGAAATTGTACTCGTAGTGATTGGGATTTTAATTGCCGTTCAGATAAATACATGGAATGAACAGCATAAAACCAATCATAAGCAATCATTAGTTTTAAAAGAGCTTCTTAATTCAATAAACAACGATTTAAGGGGATATGAAAATAATATAGATCCAAGGCTTAAGAGAAAAAAAAGTGGGATTGATAGTCTTCATAACTATATCTATAATAAGAAAGAAATTAAAGATTCTCTTTTTATTAATTTTTACTTTATGTCAAAACAAGATGTTTACTTTGGATATGGCAATGGCCCGTTTGAAGCACTTAAATCAAGTGGTCTGGATTTAATCAGAAATGATTCCCTTAGAACACTTATTAACAATACTTACACAACTGAGTTACCTAAAGTGGTTGTTCTCGGAAATAGGTATTACGATGACACCAAATCTAAAATTGATGAATTGTTTTATAAGCTTATAGGAATAAAACGTAATTACCTTCCAAACGGCACAGCTTATACTGTTGAAAATTTAAAAAAAGATGATATACTAAATAATGAAGATTTTCTTTTGGCTTATCAATTAGAAATACACAAATACGAAGGATATACCTCACGTTTAAAACAATTGAGAACTGCTTTATTAGGTTTAAAATCAGCAATAGAAAAAGAATTAGAAGAATAACGAAAGCACAACATTGGCTATAAGTAATTGCTTGTTCTCGCCTACTTATAAAAATCCTTGCGGATTTTCAGTTTGGTGTGTACTTGAAAAGTTAAGTGCTAAACCACGCAACTACTCATAGGTACTGTGTTGTGCTTCATTAAGACTAACCAATAATCAATGATAAAATTCTTTAGAAAAATTCGGCAAAAACTATTAACTGAAAACAACTTCAGTAAATATCTTCTTTACGCCATTGGAGAAATTGTGTTGGTAATGATTGGAATATTACTTGCACTTCAAGTGAATAACTGGAATCAAAACAATCAGAATAAAAAACAAGAAAAACAAATCTTAACACAATTGCTAGAGGAATATAAAAACAATTTAGACCAATTAAATAGTAAAATATTTATACGGGACGAAATCATAACTTCTTCTATAAAATTATTGGATTATAGCAACCTAGACAGTGAATTAGTTACTAACGATAGTCTGAATCGATATCTATCCAGAACCATAACACGCCCAACGTTTGACCCTGAATTGAGTGTAAGTAATGACCTTACAAGTTCTGGAAAATTATACTTGCTCGCCAATACAGAGTTAAGAAAAAAGGTTTCAGCATTTCCCAGTTCTTTGAGTGAATTAAGGGAAGAAGAAATAATAATAGTAAATTGGGTTGAAGAGCGTTTTTACCCTTTTTTAATAGAACACTATCAAATTGGTCGATTGAATGTAGAATTTCTAGATGATGAAAAGTTTAGAGAAAAGGTTACTCAAATAAAGTTTAAGAAACAAAAATCTTTAAAGGAATTATTTAAGCAAACCGATCCGACCGAATTACTAAATCATCCTGACTTTGAGGATTATTTGAGTTTATTGATTATCAACACTACTTATACCAACGACCAGTCTAATGGTGTAAAAAATAAAATTGAAAAAATAATAGCATTGATTGAAGAACAACTTAAAACTGAATAAATGAAAAAACACTATACAATACTATTTTTACTCTTTATCATTTTACAGTTTTCGTGCAAGAATGGGGACAAGCGTGATTCCCCAAAATACGGTTCTAAAACTTTAGAATTAATCGACATTGTAGATTCAAATCCTGAAATTAAATCCATGCTATTAGCTTCAATTGAAAAAGCAAAAAAAATAAATCCTGATAAAAAATCTAATCCAGCCCAAACTTTAGAAGATTACTATGAATTTGTTAGTTGGTCAGAAAAAGCTATGCCTTGGCAATTTCTAGAAGTAGATTATGCTAATACGTTGTATGATAAAATTGACCAAAGTTTGTGTTACTTTTTCTTTATAAATGACCAGCCTTTAGATGAATTGGAGGAAAAAGGGTACTTTAATAATTCATTACAATACCACGAACCATATAAGTCATGGCTTACAAGTTTTAATAAATCTTATGGCGAATATATGGATACTGAAGAATCCTGGAATTCCGATTACTATCAAATTGCTCTTTCAGATGGTATTTTCGGCCTTCAAAATGATTGGTATGAATCACCTTCAAATTGGAAAACATTCAATCAATTCTTTGCGCGACATTTAAAATCACCTAAACAAAGACCGATTACTGGCCTTGACAATCCTGATATTGTGGTATCACCAGCAGATGCTCAACCTCAAGGCGTTTGGGCGATTGACAGTACTTCAAAAATTATTGAAAAAGAGGGAATTGCTATTAAATCTGGAACATTATATAATGTTGAAAACCTCATTGGAGAAAGTAGTGAATATGAAAAATTATTTATTAATGGAACTTTCACGCATTCATTTTTAGATGTAGGTGATTATCATCGCTATCATTTTCCTTTAAGTGGTATTGTTAAAGAAATCCGCATTATAAAAGGCGAAAGTGTTTCTGGAGGTTATACTACATGGGATTCTAATAATAAAAGATACAAATTTGATGCCTCCTCTGTTGGGTGGCAATCAATTGAAACAAGAGGATGTGTAATTTTAGAAACTGAAGAATATGGACTAGTTGCATTACTACCAATTGGAATGTGGCCAGTGTCATCAGTTAATTTTGAAGATAATTTACATGTAGGCAGTGAGGTTTCAAAAGGAGATATGTTAGGCTACTTTCTATTTGGCGGTTCTGATTTTATTACGATATTTCAAGAGAAAGCACAATTCGTTTTGGACGCACCAAAAAAAGAAAATAATAGTACATATAAACATCAATTTATGGGTGAACGATTAGGTTCTTTAGGCAAAACTGAAAAATAACGAAAGCACAACAATGGCTATAAGTAGTTGCTTGTTCTCGCCTACTTTGGAAATTCCTTCGGAATTTTCAACTTGGAGTGTACTTTCAAAGTTTAGTGCTAACCCACGCAACTACTCATAGGTACTGTGTCAAAAAACAAGTTTTTCTTTATTAATTTAGGAAACAATTTGAGCAATCAAGTTGTTATCCCGCGCAGCAAGGGCTTCATGCCTTTGCTGCTTTTTTGTTTCAAACGCCTCATCATAAACTTCTTCATTTTTCCATAAGGTGTACATCAATATCAACAACTTTCTCTGAACCGCTATCAGGGCAACCAATGGTCTTGCTTTCTTGGACTTAAGTCTATTATAGAATTTTTTCAATGTCGGGTTGCAGCGAACACAGGCCATCGACGGCATATGTAGAACTGCCCTGATATGACTGTTCCCCTTTTTGCTGATCCTTGTTTTCCCTTTAAAGTTCCAGGAGTCTCGCAATGCAACATCATAACCGGCATAGCTGGCCAGTTGTTTTGCGTTGGTCATGGTTTCAAAACCTAAGGTCTCCCCAACAACGGTAGCTGCCGATATGAAAGAGATTCCGGGTATGCTTGTTGGAAAGCCAACTTTCCTTTCCAGGGCTTCGTTCTTTGAGATGATCTCTTTCATATCCCCCTCTATCATTTCTATTTGGCCGTTGAGAAGTTTCAGTCTGTCCCTGTGTCCTTTCAAGGCTTCAGGACTATCATGGACACCCGAATCGATGGCCCCTTGCCGATTGGTCTCCGTAGGCCTATCTTTCAACAAAGAACTGCGCTCCCTGCTCAAAGCCTTTAACCCCTGTAGTTCTTTACTGGGTGGTCGCCAAGGACGAATACTTCTTTCAAGACCCGGCATACTGAGCATCTTGCTGTCAAGGGCATCTGTCTTTGAACGCTGGCCCAGACTTTGGGCATAGCGCTTTACGCGACCGGATTGCATTATACGAACGGCATAACCTTTGGCGTGCAAGTAATGGGCGATACCTTGGTGATAGGCTCCCGTAGCTTCCATTACCACTAATAGCTCAACACTATTGTCGACCGATTTATTTAACCATTTTAAAAGTTCTTTGTAACCTGATAGGCCATTGGGCACATCTGGATGGGACTTGAATTCCTTCTCCAACTTATCGGTGAGAAACCCCAGGGACAGGGATAAATTCAATTTAGAAACATCGATACCCAAACTTTGTTTTAAACGCTTTTCCATAACATCGTTTTTTTAAGCCATAACTTTCTTCTGCATCCTTGCTCGCATTTGATCCGATCTCTGTTGAATAGGACCTAGGTACTGTCCGGATTCCAAGAAAATTATAGAAGGGCGGGATTCCTATGAAACGATATCACCTTGGGCGTATCTAGCCGAGACCTCTCCGTCCCTTCTATTTTAGCTCTTATTACTAATTGGGAAACTACTATATTTATAAACAATAACTAACACTCGGTAAACATAAGAGCCGAGACCGTTGTGCTTCATTAAAACCAACCACTAACCAATGATAAAATTCTTTAGAAAAATTAGACAAAAGCTGCTCTCTGAAAATAAATTCAGTAAATATATGATTTATGCTATCGGTGAGATTATTCTTGTAGTTATCGGTATTCTAATAGCGATTCAACTAAACGATTTTAACGAAGAGGGAAAAGAACGCAAAAAGGAATTATCTTTTCTTCAAAAGCTGAAAGATGATATCAATTTGGATATACGGGATTTAACGTTGAGAGATTCCATTTTATCTGTTTATCAATCCAGTCAGGAAAAAGGATTGGAATTATTACTTGAAGCCAAATCAGTAAAGGACATTTTAACCCTCGATTCTCTCATTCAATTCCGTTGGCAGAGTTTTGCAGTAAATAGAAAGACCTATGATGAAATGCTTAATACTAGCGGCATTTACATTATTAAAAATAGAGAATTGCTAAATCATTTGAGTGATCATTATGCTTTAATAGAAACTTATCAACAAAACTTTAGAGAAATTAATGAAGATTCACGGGAGTATTATAAAGCCTCTAATTTAGACCCTTTCGCCTTTATTAAGAGGCACAATGAAGATCAATCATTCGATATTTACAGGCTTGACACTACCTGGATTAGCAATCACAATTCATCCACTTATTTAGCCTTATCTAGATTCTATAGTCATGTAATAGACGGTGTTACTGGAAACAAGCGAAGATACAACACAGAAATACTTACAAATAGCAAAGAATTGGTAGCTGAAATAGAACAGGAATTAAGAAAAAATAATATCAAAAAATAATGAAAGCACAACATTGGCTATAAATAATTACTACACAACTACTCATAGCCGATATCGTTGTAGCACATATAAACAAACCATCACGAAATGGGAAGAATACACTTATTTGAATTTGAAGACCAAAAATGGTTTCCGACTTTTTTAAGGAATTACGGAACTGACTTTTTACAGTTTCTGTCCAATAAGACAAAAATGTATAAGCCGATTATTCCAATAATTGAAAAAGGATTGCGAAAGAGCAAAACGAATCGAATTATTGACCTTGGTTCAGGAGGAGGTGGCGGACTTATTTGGTTGAACTCTGAATTGAAGAAAGATATCCCAGACTTGAAAATCATTCTGACTGACTTTTACCCAAACATTCCAGCATTCAAATTCACAAAAGAGAAAGCGGACAATTTTGAATATGTGGAAAAACCAATTGACGCAAGAAATGTCCCCAAAGAATTAAATGGGTTGAGAACTCAATTTTTATCATTACACCATTTTAGACAAAAAGACGCAAAACTAATCCTGCAAAATGCCATTGACACAAATAGTTCAATTGCAATATTTGAAGCACAGGAAAGAAGTGTTCCAAGTATTTTAGCAATGATATTTTCGCCAATAAGTGTTTTATTGACAACACCATTTATACGACCATTCAAACTTGGGCGAATTATTTTCACATATTTGATTCCAATTGTACCTCTGTTTGTTTTATGGGACGGAATTGTTTCATCATTGCGGACTTATTCCATTAAGGAAATGAATGGGCTTGTTGAAAACCTAAACGGAACAGGAGATTATGATTGGGAAATAAATAAAGTGAAATCAGGACCAAGTGTTGTTATATATCTACTTGGAACTAAAAAGAAATAAATACGTGCTACAACAATGGCTATACCTAATTGCTTGTTCTCGCCTACTTCTAATCCCGATAGCTATCGGGACTAGCGGATTTTCAGTTTGGTGTTTACTTGCAAAGTTACGTGCTAAACCACGCAACTATTTATAAACGAGACAGTTAGCAAACATATACGAATGAAAAACACCGATGATAAAGATTAAATTATTTACAGCCATTGGTCTGTCGCTTATTTTAAATTCTTGCAATGGACAAAAAAGCAAGAAAGATATAAATCAATCCATAAACTCGGAAAAGAAATTAGAAGATAGTAAACCAAATACCTACAACACTGAAAACTCTTTGCTCTTTTCAGAAAGTAATAATCAAATTAGTCAAGTTGTAAGGACAATTTTTCAAGATAGTAAAGGTCACATTTGGTTTGGAACAGAAGACGGTGCTTTTAGATTTTCAAACAATTCGCTTACTTATATTGACAGTATAAGAAGTGATTCAGGAAAAAAAGTTACAATAAAAGATATTACGGAAGACAATAATGGGAAAATTTGGATCGCACATACGGATGGGATTAGCAGTATTGATGGAGAAAAAGTTACAAATTATTACGAATCTGATGGATTAATAAGTAATGATGTGTGGTGTATTGCTGCTGATAAAAATGCTAGAATTTGGATTGGAACCATAGATGGCGTGTGTGTTTTTAATGGCCGAGAGTTTACAAAATTTGTACTCCCCGAAGGTAAAGTAGATTCTACTTTAGATATTTCAAGTACAAGAATGGTTCATAGTATATTCGAAGATAGTAATGGCACATTATGGTTTAGTTCAAATGCCGGTCTGTTTTCATACACCAACAAAGCACTTATAAATGTTTCTAAAAAAGCAGGAATTGAAACAAACTTTGTCAATGAAATATTCGAAGATAAAAATGGCAAATTATGGGTATCAACAAAAAATGGACTCTATAACTTAATAGATAATAAGGCTGAAAACATTACTAATGGGCAAATTGAAACAGGAAAAGGAATAGGAAGTATAGCAGAAGACAAAGACGATAATCTATGGTTTGTTTCAAACCAACACTATTTGTATACTTATAATGGAAATAAACTCATAGAGTTTCAAAAATCAGTAGATAATAAAGGCCCAGTAGTTTTTCAAATATTTAAAGACCAAGACAATAGGCTTTGGTTTGTTGGGTTTGGTGGTGCTTATAGATTAGAAAACGGTAAATTTCTTAATGTAACCAAAAATGGCCCTTGGTAAAATAAAAATACGAACGTACAACAACGGCTATAAGCAATTGGGGAGAAAGTGATAAAACAAAACTATAAACATAAAACAATGGTCGGTGTTAAACCGAAAAATTAGAGCTCAAAACCCCTAATTGATCATAGCCAAAACCGTTACCACACATTTAAACAAAAAATAGAGATATGCACAAAACCTTTATATTTTTATTCATAATTACTATTTCCTTGCCAGCGAAATTAATAGGACAACAAAAGAACACCTATATCAAAGCTGGGTTTTTATATGACAGTAAAAGCAATACGCTACTAAAAAACAAGCTTATACAAATTCAAGGGACAAAAATTATTTCAATTAGCGAATTTGAATCTTTGCCTAAAAATAGCGATGTATTAGATTTAACGAAGTATACTGTTCTTCCTGGACTAATTGATGCTCATACACATGTCCTTTTTTCTCAAGAGGCCAATGAAGATTTTGCAGAACACAGCGTTAAATCGCTGACCATGGAAAGTGATGCTTTAAGAGCACTTCGTGGCGCTAAAAGAGCCAAAAGTTATTTAGAAGAAGGAATAACAAGCATTAAGGATCTTGGAAACTCTGGTTTATTCCTTGATGTAGCTCTTCGAGACGCTATTAATGAAGGAACGATTGACGGTCCTCGTATTTTTGCGTCTGGTCCAATTTTAGCTGCAAATGGCGGACAAGTTTATGGTGTACTACCTAAACATCAAAGCATAATAGATTTAGAATATCGAATTATAACAAGTCCTGAAGATGCAAAAAATGCTGTCCGTGAACATGTTAATCAAAATGTAGATTTAATCAAAATTTGCGCTGATAATATCCCAAATAACACCTATTTAACAATAGATGAAATAAAATCTATTGTAAAGACTGCCCACTCATATAATTTAAAAGTCACAGCTCATACCGTAACAAATCAGTCCGCATGGAATGCAATTGAGGCTGGTGTAGATGGAATTGAACATGGGTTTAATTTAGCAGATAGCACTTTAGTTAAAATGGCAGAAAAACAAATCTTTCTTGTGCCTACAGAAAATAGTAAATCATACATGTATACTTATGCAAAACTCGCCAATTATAACGAGAATGAGTTAGATTGGATTGACAACTATGTTGCTAAAATGAAAAAAAGACTTGATAGAGCAATTGAAATAGGTGTTCCTATAGTGGCTGGTTCTGATAATTATACTGATATAAAAATATCTAGTGGAAAATCATCCAAAGACATGTATAGGTACTATTTAGAAGCAGGAATGAAGCCTTTAGATATACTTCAGTCCAGCACATATATTTCGGCTTTTCAATTAGGAAGAGAAAATGAAATTGGTTACATAAATCCTAAATCAAATGCAGATATTATTGCTGTAAAAGGAGATATAATTAATGATTTCATCTCAACATTAGAAAACGTTGTATTTATAATGAAAGATGGAAATATTTATAAAAATAAATACGACTAAAATACATTTCAAACAAAAAACGTATGCCAACACCGTGTATAATTAATTGCTTTGGCAATTGCTTATTTGGAAAATTCCTTCGGAATTTTCTCGGGTTCGTTTTTGTTTACTAAATTAGTTGCTTAGACACGCAACTAACCATACACAACAACGTTGTAGCACATTTTGACCCGTCCTGAATAAAGGCTACATAATTTTAAACATTATGTACAAAAATGACAAAGTGATCAGACGGTATTCAGAACCTTTCAAACTTAAAATTCTGGACGAACTTACCACTGGAAAACTAAACAAGTATCAACTTGGTAAAGCGTATGGGATTGCTCCTACCACTATCAACGAGTGGATCAGAAAGTACAACCGTAAAGACCTAATGAACACCAGAATAACTGTGAAAACAAAAAACGAAATAACCCGTATCAAACAACTTCAAAAAGAGATAGAGCAGCTTAAAAAGCTACTTTTAAAAAAGGACCTGGATGCTATGGTACTGGATTCCTACCTTGAAGTAGCTGCTGAAGATCTTGGGTATAAATCTGTTGCTGAGCTAAAAAAAAGCTAAATATAGAGCGCTCATAAAAGCCAAGGACAAATCTAAAGGATTTGCGTCTTTAAGGGCTATATCCAAATGTTTCGGACTCAAACGTGATGCCTATTACAAATTCAAACGTAGGGAAAACGTCCGTTTAGATATCGAAAAAAAGGTAATTGAAATAGTCAAACAAAGACGCAGGTCCCTTCCTAGGGAAGGCGTTAGAAAACTCGAAAAATCATTGAAAAAAGAGTTTGGCAATGCCAATTTAAAAATAGGCAGGGACACCTTGTTCAACATCCTAAGAAAACACAATATGCTCACACTTAGAAAAAAATACAGCTCCAGGACAACCAACTCTTTGCACAGGTTCAGAAAATACAAGAACATTATCAAAGACCTGAAAGTCAATAGACCAAACCAAGTTTGGGTAAGCGACATAAATTACATTAGAACTATAAAGGGATTTTGTTACCTAGCCCTCATTACAGATATGTACAGCCGTAAAATAGTTGGCTATGACATTAGTAACAGTTTAGAGCTTAAAGGTTGTGTTAGGGCTTTGAACAAAGCCCTGTATCAAGCAAAGGATATTCACGGTCTTATACACCATTCCGACAGGGGAATACAGTATTGCAGCAATCAATACACCCAAATACTCAAAAGAAACAAAATCGACATCAGTATGACAGAAGAGAACCATTGCTATGAAAACGCCATGGCAGAACGCGTAAACGGAATCCTAAAGGACGAATTCTATCTTGACCAGACCTTTGATAGCATGCAACACGCTAAAAGAGCAACAAAAAATGCAATCAATCTTTACAATGAAATAAGATTACATTTATCTTTAGAATACAAAACACCTAATTATGTGCATCAAAATGCAGCTTAAA
>TARA_R110002051_G_scaffold6356_3_pt1 | contig 12871 bp, 10 predicted proteins | sample TARA_R110002051 | Tara Oceans TARA_R110002051 (sample SAMEA4397023) | marine metagenome | biome: Polar Biome; feature: [MES] marine water layer (ENVO:01000295) within the mesopelagic zone...; material: water (ENVO:00002006), including particulate matter (ENVO:01000060) such as......
GCCACATTGCCGACCTCGCGACCGATGGTCTGGGCGTTTTCGGCCACATAGGTCAGCAGGCTGCGCAGGTCGTCGAGGTCCAGCAGCAGCAGGCCTTCCTTGTCGGCGACATGGAAGACCACCGCCAGCACGCCCTCCTGGACGTCGTTCAGGTCCAGCATTCGGGCCAGCAGCAGCGGTCCGATTTCACTGACCGTGGCCCGGACCGGATGGCCCTTCTCGCCATACAGGTCCCAGAACACGGTCGGGGCGGCCGCCGGTTTCAGCGTCAGGTCCATGCCCGCGGCCCGGGCCAGCAGCTTGTCGTTCGGCGTGCCCGGCTGACAGATTCCGGACAGGTCGCCCTTCACATCGGCGCAGAACACCGGAATCCCGGCGTCGGAAAAGCCCTGGGCCATGATCTGCAGGGTCACGGTCTTGCCGGTGCCCGTGGCCCCCGCGACCACACCGTGCCGGTTGACGCGGTTGAACAACAGCTCCTCGCGTTCGGTTGATTGGCCGAGGAACAGGCCAGCGGTGCCGGAGTCGGCCATGGGGATCTCCATATCTGGGGTCGGTCCAGCTTAGTGATCCGCACGATCCGGACAATCCCGATTGACGCCGGGGGCCCACACTTCGACAAGTAAGGTTATGAAACCCGCCCACGCTGTCCCTGCCTCTGCGGTCTCGCGCAACGCCCTGGTCCTGCTGGCGGCGGTCGCTGCCGGTGCGGGCCTGTACTGGCTGCGGGACATTCTTACGCCGCTGGCACTGGCCATCTTCCTGATGATCATGATCGACGGCGTGAAGCGGGTGATCGAGGAACGCACACCCCTGAACGCCCGCTGGGCCGGCATCGCCGCCCTGGTAGTCGTTATTCTCGGCTTCTTCGCCTCCATCGCTATCATCGTGAACGGTGCCGCCGGCTTCTTCAGCGATGCGACGGGTGTGTCTTCCGGCATCGGCCCCCGGCTCGACCAAATTCTGACCGACGGTTCGCGACTGCTGGGCGTACGAACGGCCCCGACGGCCAATGACCTGATCGCCGGGCTCGATATCCGCTCCTATGTGACGATGCTGGCCCTGCAGGTGCAGGGTATCGCCTCCGGGGCCTTCTTCGTCCTGGTCTATCTGGGCTTCCTGCTGGCCTCCCAGGCGGGCTTCCGGACCAAGCTGGTGTCCATGTTCCCCGGTCCTGAGGCCCGGTCCGAGGCGGTCGCCGTCTTCCAGCGGGTCCGTTCCGGGGTCGAGGGCTATCTGTGGGTCCAGACCGTGACCGGCGTGATGATCTGCGCCGCCGCCTGGCTGCTGATGCGGGCCGTGGGTCTGCACAATGCCGAATTCTGGACCTTCGTCATCTTCATCGTCGGCTTTATCCCTGTGCTGGGTGGGGCCATCGCCGGCCTGGCTCCGCCGGTTTTCGCCCTGGTCCAGTTTCCGGCCTACTGGCCGGCCCTGGTCCTGCTGGTGGGTCTGCAGGCGATCCTGTTCGTGGTCGGCAATATGATTCAGCCGCGAATGCAGGGCGACAACCAGAACATTGATCCCGTCGTGGTGCTGTTGTCCCTGGCGTTGTGGGGCCACCTCTGGGGTGTCGTCGGTATGTTCCTGTCGACGCCACTGGCGGTGATGGCCATGGCCATTCTCGCCGAGTTCAAGGGCTCCCGCTGGATGGCGGTCCTGCTGTCGGGAGACGGCCAGCCCTATGCCAACGAAACCAGGCCGACACCGCCGCCGCGTCCGACTCCAGGCCGCGTCAAGAGGTCGCGCCCCCCACGGTCCTGATCCCCGACCTCGTCCCTTGCGGGGCGAGAAACGGATCCCATCTTCTTGCTGACGCCGCGGTCATCCCTCCCCCCCGACCGCGGAGCCGGGCGGTCGACACCTTTCCCTCCCCTGCGGAGTCGACCCCAAAGAGGCCGTCGGATGCGAGTCCGGCGGCCTTGTCGTCTGAGGCAGAAAAACAACATTCAGGCAGCAACGATGCCGGTCGCGACGGCCCGGGACGGGGCGGCGGGTGCGAGGGCGTTTTGGGGCTTCCACGGGCCGCGGCGCTGGCCTAGTCAGCGACAGTGTCGAAAGCCCGTAACGGAGCGGTTTCCTCCGGGCTCCAAACCACTCTAGTGTCTGATCCGAACGTTCCATGAGCGGCTTGCGGCCGCGCTTTAAGAGACCCTGCCCATGTCTGGCGAAGCCCGTAGCGAGTCCTCGCAGCCGATAACGCTGGAGGCTCTGGGTAAGAGCTTTGCGAAGATCCTGAGCAAGCCGGAGCCGGATGCGCTTGAGCAGTCCTATCTCCGGCAGGCGTTTGATGATTATGCCGCTGAAGAAACCCCCGAGATCGCGGGTGACGACCTTGCTGTCGTGCTGGCCGCATTCTGGCGCTCCATGGTGGGCCGCAAGGCCGGGGGGGCGGCCCGGATCACTATCGGTCCCCTGACCGGAGCCGACGGACGTCTGACCGGTTGCGACAGTGTCCAGATCATTCAGGACGACCGGCCCTTCCTGGTCGACAGTGTCATGGGCGAGCTGGCTGAGGCCGGCGTAACCGTGCGGGCCCTGTTCCATCCGGTGGTCGAGGTGGCCGGGCCCGGCGGCGATCTCGCGCGCACCTCCATGATCATCGTGATTATCGACCCCCTGCCCCAGGAGCGACGCGACGCCCTGGGTGAAGGCCTGGCCCGGTCGTTGAGCGATGTGCGGGCGGCGGTGGTCGATCATGCCGCCATGAACGGACTGATGGCGCGATCGATCGCCCATCTGGAAGCCTGTCCTCCGGGTGTCGATCCCGCCGTGCTCGAGGAAAATCTGGCCTTTCTGAGCTGGCTTAACGACGACCATTTCGTATTCCTCGGTGCCCGCGACTATGAATATCCGCGCAGCGCCGACGGGGGGTATGAGGCGGAGGCCCCGCTCAGCCAGTCCGGTGAGGGCCTCGGGGTGCTCAGCGATCCCGAGCGAACCGTCCTGCGTCGCGCCAATGAGCCGGCGGTCCTGACCCGGCAGATGAAGCGGCAGCTGGATATGTCGGAGCCGGTGACGGTGGCGAAGGCCAACCTCCGTTCGCGCGTCCATCGTCGGGCCTATATGGATTACATCGGGGTCAAACGGTATGGCGCGGACGGACGGCCGTCCGGCGAAACCCGCTTCGTCGGCCTTTTTACGGCCGAGGCCTACGATCGCACGGCATCCCAGGTCCCCCTGGTGCGTCGCAAGGTGACCAATGCCCTGGCCCGCGCCGGCAAGGTGCCGGGAAGCCATAATGAAAAGCGGCTCCGCAACATTCTCGAGAACTATCCCCGCGACGAGCTGTTCCAGATCCGCGAGGATGAGCTGCTGGAGATCGCCAACGGCATTCTCCATCTCTATGATCGGCCACGGATCAAGACCTTCACCCGACCCGACCCGTTCGACCGGTTCGTTTCTGTACTGACCTTCATCCCCCGTGAACGCTTTGACGCCGGCGTACGTGAGCGGATCGGCAGGATCCTGGCCCAGGCCTGGGGGGGGCGTCTTTCAGCCTGGTATCCGCAGCTGTCAGATCAGCCCCTGGTGCGGATCCACTATATCATCGGGGTGACTCCGGGTGATCATCCGTGTCCGGACCAGGCCGTGCTGGAAGCGGCTGTGGTGGAGGCCGGCCGAAGCTGGATCGACCGTTTCGAAAGCGCCGTTCGGGCGGCCAATTTCGATGAGGTCGCCGTCGGACCGGTCAGTGCCAAATGGGCCGAGGCTTTCGGTGCCGGCTATCGCGATCGCTATGATGCGACCGAGGCTGTTGAGGACCTTCAGGCGATTGACCGCCTGAACAACTCCGGACGTCTTGATGGCGGAGAGCCGGTTTCGGTTCGGGCCTTCAGAACCCCGACCGACGGAGTCCTGCATTTCCGGTTCAAGCTCTATCGGCGAGGGGCGGCGGTGCCGCTGTCCGATGTCTTGCCGATCCTGGCCGACATGGGCCTGAAGGCGCTGGAGGAGTGGGGCCATCCGATCCGTCCGATTGGCGATCACCCCATTCATGTTCATGAATTCCTGCTTGAGGACCCACACGGCGAGGCCCTGACGTTTGGCGACATCAAGGGGCCGTTTGAGGAGGCCTTTTCAGCGGTCTGGTCCGGGCGAACCGAAAGTGACGGGTTCAACAGACTGGTGCTTGAACTGGGCGTCAGCTGGCGTGAGGCCGCACTGATTCGCACCCTGGCCCGGTACCGGCAGCAAACCGGCCTCGACCCCAGCCAGGTGGTGCAGGAAGAGGCCCTGCGCCAATATCCCGAGGTAGCGCGGGCTATTCTGCTTCTGTTTCAGGCCAAATTCGATCTGGAGGGCGGTGACACTGCAGCCCGCAAGACGCGGGTTACGGAGCTGACCGGGCGGATAACCCGGCTCCTGCAGGACGTGAAAAGTCTCGACGATGATCGCGCCCTTCGCCGCATTGCCCTGCTGGTTCAGGCGATCAAGAGAACCAACTATTATCAGTCGGGTCCGGACGGGGCTCCCAAGCCCTATATTTCGATCAAGATCGCTTCGCGCGAACTCGAATACCTGCCCAAACCCTGCCCGTACCGCGAGATTTTCGTTTGGGCCCCTCATGTGGAGGGCGTGCATCTGCGCTTCGGCCCGGTGGCGCGGGGCGGATTGAGGTGGTCGGATCGCCGGGACGATTTCCGCACCGAGGTTCTGGGTCTGGTCAAGGCGCAGCAGGTCAAGAACGCGGTGATCGTGCCGGTCGGCTCAAAGGGGGGGTTCTATCCGAAATGCCTGCCCAAGGGCGGCGACCGCGATCTCGTTCAGGCCGAAGCCATCCGAGCCTACAAGACCTTCCTGTCCGGCCTTCTGGACATTACGGACAATATCGCCGCTGACGGCTCGGTGGTGCATCCTCATGACACGATCATCTGGGAGGGTGATGATCCCTATCTGGTGGTTGCCGCCGACAAGGGTACGGCGACCTTTTCCGACATCGCCAACGGCATTTCCGCCTCCTATGGCTTCTGGCTGGACGACGCCTTCGCCAGTGGCGGTTCGGTCGGTTACGACCACAAGGTCATGGGCATTACCGCGCGCGGTACCTGGGAGGCGGTCAAGCGCCACTTCCGGGAGATGGGCAAGGACATCCAGACCGAACCCTTTACCGTCGTCGGGGTCGGCGACATGTCGGGTGATGTGTTCGGCAACGGCATGCTGCTGTCGAAGGCCACCCGGATCGTTGCCGCCTTCGATCACCGGGATATCTTTATCGACCCCAATCCGGATCCCGCCACCTCCTGGGTCGAACGCAAGCGCATGTTCGAATTGCCGCGTTCGTCCTGGCAGGACTATGACAAGTCATTGATTTCCGAGGGTGGCGGCGTCTTTTCCCGATCGGCAAAATCGATCGCGCTAACCCCGCAAATTCGGGAAGCGCTGGACATCACCGATGAGGAGCTCGATCCCGCGGCCCTGATGAAGGCCATTCTCAAGGCCCCGGCCGAACTGCTCTATTTCGGCGGCATAGGCACCTATGTGAAGGCCGGAAACGAGACCGACGCCCAGGTCGGGGACAAGACCAATGACGCCATTCGCGTCGACGGGGCCGAGTTACGGGTCAGGGTCGTTGGTGAGGGGGCCAATCTGGGCCTGACCCAGGCGGGCCGGATCGAGTTTGCGCGTCTTGCCGGCGGTCGTATCAATACCGACGCCATCGACAACTCCGCCGGGGTCGATTCCTCTGACCATGAGGTCAACATCAAGATCCTGACCAGGGCGGCGATCGCCTCGGGGGCGTTGCAGGCTTCTGATCGCAACGCGCTTCTGGCCTCAATGACGGACGAGGTCGGTCTCAAGGTCCTGGCGCACAACTATGACCAGACCCTGGCCCTGACCCTGCAGGAAGCCGAGGGGGCCCGTGGCCTTGAGGCCCAGCAGGGTTTCATGATCGAGCTCGCGGCCCGGGGTAAGCTGGACCGCAAGGTCGAGGGTTTGCCCGACGATCTTCGACTGGCCGAGATGAAATTGTCCGGGCAGGCCCTGAGCCGCCCGGAGCTGGCCGTCCTCACTGCCTATTCGAAGATCGAATTGTTTGATGAAATCGTCGCATCGGCGGCTCCCGAAGACCCGTTCTTCGAGGAAACCCTGGTGCGCTACTTCCCCGGTCCGCTGGCGAAGTTTGAGGCCGATATGAAGCGTCACCGGCTGCGGCGCGAGATCGTGGCGACGATCCTGGCCAACGAGATCGTCAACATGGCCGGCCCGACCTTTCCCGAGCGGCTGCGACTCAGCGCCGAGTGCGACACCACCGCCATGGTCATTGCCTTCGAAGCGGCCCGACGCGTGTTCCGGCTCGACGAGGCCTGGGATGCGGTCTCGGCGCTGGATCTGAAGATATCGGCCGAGGCCCAGACCCGACTCTATGCCGAGATCGGCACGGTTCTGCGCCGCCAGACTTTCTGGCTGGCCCGCCGGGCCGCGCGGGCCGGCGCGACCGTCGGGGGGTTGATCGCCGCCTACCGTCCGGCTGCCGACGTGTTGCGCGCCAATGGCGGCGCGGTCCTGTCCCATTTCGAACAGGACCGTCTGGAACATCGGGTGCAGACCTTTATCGGCCTGGGCACTCCGGTTGAGATGGCGCGCACCATTGCCCTGCTTCGGCCGCTGGTGGCGACGTCCGATATCGGCGACCTGGCGCGTGAGGCCAAATGGCCGGAGCCTCTGATGGCGCGCCTGTATCATCAGGTCGGTGCGGCGTTCGACTTTGATCGGCTGCGCGCGGCGGCGGGCGCAGTCCCTTCGGCGGATCATTTCGACCGCCTGGCTGTACGCCGGATGATCGAGGACCTGATGTCCGAGCAGATGGTGCTGACCCGTGCCGTGGCCCGGTCTGTCGATGCTTCGGTCGGGGAGAGCGAAGCCGCTGCCGAACGGGCTGTGGATGACTGGATCGGACCGCGCCTGAAGATTGTCGAGGGGGTTCGCGCTTCCGTGGATGAGATCGAGGCCTCGGGGTCCGGCTGGAGCTTCGCCAAATTGACCATCGCCAACGGGGTAATTCGCGAAGTGGCGGCATCGGCGACCTGATGCTGACGATGATCGAAAGGAATGCCCGTGCCACGTAAATTCCTGGTCGTCGTCGACGACAGTCCGGAGTTCGACGCCGCCCTGCGCTATGCGGCACGGAGGGCCCGCTCAACGGGGGGGCGTGTCGCCCTGTTGCGGGTCATTCCTCCTGGGTCTGATGCCCACTGGTCGGGGGCCCGCGATGAAATCCAGCGGGAACTGCGGGCCGAGGCCGAAGGCCTGTTGACCCGGCTCGGAGAGACAGCGGCGGAACGGTCGGGGGCGCAACCGCTGTTCCTGATTGAGGAGGGTGAGCCGCAGGCGGCCATTCACAAGGTCGTGGGCGAAGATCCCGAGATCAAGATCCTGGTCCTTGCTGCCGGCTCGGGTGCGCGCGGTCCCGGTCCGCTGGTCACCGCTGTGCTCAAACAGGGCGCGGCCTTCGGGGGGCGGAAATTGCCGGTGACCATCGTGCCCGGTGAGTTGACGGAACAGGACATCGAAGATCTGGCCTGAAGAGGTCTGCGTCGCCGAGCGGGCTTGAAAGACGGCACTGCTGCGCGCATCTGCACATCATGTTTATCCAGACCGAAGCGACGCCGAATCCGAACGTCCTGAAATTCCTGCCCGGGCGTGATGTGTCCCCTGCCGGTGTTCATGAGTTTCTCGACACAGAGGCTGCCACCGGTTCCCCCCTGGCCGGGGCGTTGTTCCAGGTCGAAGGCGTCACCGGTGTGTTTTTCGGCGCGGACTATGTGTCGGTGACCCGTGACCCCGCTGTTGACTGGACCGGGATCAAGGCACCGGTTCTGGCGGCGATCATGGACCATTTCGTTTCCGGCGCGCCGCTACTGTCGGGCGAGGTCGGGACCTCTGACCAGCACGCCGAGGACGACAGTGAGGTCGTCCTCGAGATCAAGGCGTTGCTTGACAGCCGGGTGCGCCCGGCTGTGGCCCAGGACGGCGGTGACATCCTGTTCGACTCGTTTGACGTGGAAAGTGGCGTGCTGTCGCTGCGGATGCGCGGTGCCTGTGCCGGTTGTCCATCCTCGTCCGCGACGCTCAAGGCCGGGGTCGAGCAGATGATGAAACACTACATACCCGAGGTCACCCGCGTCGAGCAGGTTCTCTAGGGCCATTCATCCGCTTTGAAACGATTTCGTCCTCGTCATCGGGCGGGGTCGGTGCCATTCTTGTGGCCATGTCCCGTTTTCAATACGATCCTGCTGCGCGGCGCCTGGGCGAGTCCCTTGCGGCGCTGCGACACGAACGCGACCTGAGCCAGGCAGAAGCCGGGGCCCGTGTCGGCATGACGGGCCAGGGCTGGGGGCTGTACGAGGCGGGACGGCGACCGGGGCTGTTCCGGCCCGATGTTCAGCGGCGTTTGACCGGGGCTCTCGATTTCACTCCTGACGCCCTGATGCCGGGCCCGGTCTCAGCGTACGCGGCTGAAGCTGCGCCGGTTGTTGCGGGCGTTGAGGAGCGGGGCAGGGCGTTTGACGCCGGCGAGGCGGCGTCAAAGCCGGAGGTTCGTCGTCTACAGCTGTCCAACGATGACCTCAGTCCATGGGCCGCGTCGGGCGTGGTGCTGGAATACCAATCCGGACGCTGGCCGCGGCGCGATCAGGGCTGTGTTATCCAGATGCAGGACGGGAGCGTGCGTGTTCGCCTGTATGAGTGGGCCGATGATGGAGTCGTGAGTGTTCGGGGAGGTCCGGGCGGCCTTGCGGTAACGGTGCAGATTCCGCGTTCCGACATTTCCATGGTTTCGGCCGTCATGGCGCGCCTGGAGTTCTGAATGAAACAAAAGCGTTGTATTTTCTTGCGGCCCATGAAACAGTTTCGTCAGGTTCAACGGACGGAAGCTGACCATGGGTGTGCGGTCCGGCGACAGTGTGGACGTCTATGTCGGTGCGCGCATCAGCCTCAGGCGGTCAGCCCTGGGTATGTCGCAGTCGGCGCTGGCGGGCGAGCTGGGGATCAGTTTTCAGCAGGTCCAGAAATACGAGACCGGGGCCAATCGTGTTTCAGCCTCGCGCCTGCATCGTATCGCCACCATTCTCGGTACGTCCGTGGAGGCCCTGTTTCCGCCGGTCGAGACCGCCGGTGGCGGATCAGAGAGGCCGGACTGGCTGGGAAAGGTTCGCCACCTGCAGGCTTCCGCCGAGGGGCGCACGGTGGCGACGGCTTTCCCGTTGATCGCCGACCTTCAGGTCCGGCGAGCGGTGGCGCGGATCGTCGAGAGTCTGGCGCGGGCCGGCTGAGGCCTGACAGCCGGTGTCAGCCGTGAGGGTTCTGGTTGTCGATACAGCCCTGTCGCTGTGTACCGCCGCTGTCTTTGAGGGCGGTCGCCCCCTGGCCGTGCGCTCGGAGGTGATGCTCAAGGGCCATCAGGAGCGTCTGGCCGGTCTTGTGGCTGGGGTGGTAGCTGAAGCCGGCGGCGGATTTGAAGCCGTGGACCGGATCGGCGTCACCACCGGTCCGGGGTCCTTTACCGGCCTCAGGGTTGGACTGGCTTTTGCCCAAGGGCTTGGTACGGCCCTGAACCGACCGGTCGTGGGGATTTCCACGCTCGATGCCCTGGCTGCATCGGTTGATGCGACGTCGGATGACGCTGACGTCGTGGCCCTGATCGACGCTCGCCGGGGTCAGGTTTATGCGCGATTCTGGTGTGCCGGGACGGCCACAGGCCCGGCACAAGCCCTGTCGCTGGAAGCGGCCGGCGGGCGGTTGGCTACTTTGGCTCCGGGGGCGACCCTGGTCGGTTCGGGCGCGATCCTGATGGCAGAGGGGGCGACCGACGCCGTGATCGCCGACCTGTCGGGCCCGACGCCGGCCGGACTCGCGCGGCTGGTTGCGGCGGCGGATCCTGCCGCGGCTCCGGCCCGGCCCGAGTATTTGCGTGCGCCGGACGCCACGCCGCCGACCCGACTGCCGGGCCGACCCAGAAGTCCGGTGAAGGACAAGTGACCGCGGCGCGGCAGGATCCGGCGTCTCTGGCGGCGATTCATGCCGAGGCCTTCGAGTCGGCCTGGTCAGAAGCGGCTATTGCCGATCTGCTGGATCAGGCAGGGGTGATCGCCGTGTCCCGTCCGGGGGGGTTCATTCTGGTTCGGGTCGTCGCAGACGAGGCGGAAATACTGACGCTGGCTGTCGCGCCCGGTTCGCGGCGCGCTGGTCTGGGTCTTTGGTTGACCGAACAGGGGGCGCAGATGGCTGCGGCGGCCGGTGCTCGCCGTCTGTTTCTCGAGGTCGCTGCGGATAATGTCGCCGCGCGAACCCTGTATGCGCGTGCCGGGTTTGCGGTCGCCGGGCAGCGACCAGGCTATTACGCGCGGAAGGAGTCACCGGCAGTGGACGCCCTGCTTCTGAGCCTGAACATACCAAGGTCGCTTCCCATACCCTGATTGCCTGCCTATCCTGCCTCTCCATGGACCGGATTGAGAAACTTTGCGCCGATCGCGGCATGCGCATGACCGAACAGCGGCGCGTTATTGCGCGTGTGTTGTCGGACGCCGACGATCACCCCGATGTTGAGGAACTGTATCGACGGGCTTCGGCCATCGACCCCCATATCTCGATCGCCACGGTCTATCGGACCGTGCGGTTGTTCGAGGAGGCCGGGGTCGTGGAGAAGCATGATTTCGGGGACGGCCGCTCGCGTTATGAGGAGGCGGGTGATGATCATCACGACCACCTGATCGACGCCAAGTCGGGTGAGGTCATCGAGTTTTTCGATGCCGAGATTGAACGCCTCAAGACCGAGATCGCGGAACGCCTCGGCTTCAAGCTGATCGGTCACAAGCTGGAACTGTACGGCACGCCGATCGAGGGGGCCGAGCCGTCCAAGCGGGAAGGCCTCATCTTTACCCGTCAGTCCCATCGGCACGAGGACTGAGGCCCCCCTCCGCCTTGCGGAGGCCGGGTTCGACGATCATAAGCCGGTCATGACCGAGACCCTCGTTCCGCCCGCGATCGATGGAGACGGTGTCGCGCCTCCCGAGACGGGAACCCGGCACCTGTTCATCAAGACCTACGGCTGCCAGATGAACGTCTATGATTCCGAGCGCATGGCCGATGTCTTGCGCCCGCTGGGCTATGCCACCACCGACAGCCCCGAGGACGCCGACTTTGTCATCCTCAACACCTGCCACATCCGCGAAAAGGCGGCCGAGAAGGTTTATTCCGAACTCGGCAAGCTGAGAGAATTGAAAGACGCCCGGGCGAGGAATTCGACGACTGCGACAGGGAATTCGAAGACTCCGATGATTATCGCCGTGGCCGGCTGCGTCGCCCAGGCCGAGGGCGAGGAGATCATGCGCCGTCAGCCGGCGGTCGACCTGGTGGTCGGGCCGCAGGCCTATCACCAGCTGCCGGAGCTGCTGACCCGCACCGCCCGGGCCCGCGGCGAGCGGATCGGGGCCGATTTCGCGCCCAATGCCAAATTTGACGCCATGTCGTCCGAACGGATCGGACCGCGCGGCGTCAAGGGACCGACGGCCTTCCTGACTGTGCAGGAAGGTTGCGACAAATTCTGCACCTTCTGTGTCGTGCCCTATACGCGCGGCGCGGAGTGGTCGCGACCCGTAGCGGACATCCTGATCGAGGCCCGGGCCCTGGCGGAGCGGGGCGTGCGCGAGATCACGCTGCTGGGCCAGAACGTCAATGCGTACAACGGCGCGGGCCCGGACGGCGCGCCCTCGACCCTGGCGCGGCTGGCGCATGCCCTGGCCGAGATCCCGGGGCTGGACCGGCTGCGCTATACGACCAGTCATCCCAATGACATGAGTGAGGACCTGATCGCCGCCCATGGCGAGCTGGACGTCCTGATGCCCTATCTGCATCTGCCGGTGCAGTCCGGCTCGGACCGCATCCTGCGGCTGATGAACCGCAAGCACGGCCAGAAGACCTATCTCGACGTGATCGACCGGATGCGCCGGGTCCGGCCGGACATGGCGATCTCGGGCGATTTCATCGTCGGATTCCCGGGCGAGACCGATCGTGATTTTGCGGACACCCTGAACCTGGTGCGGCAGGTCAACTATGCTTCGGCCTTCTCCTTCATGTATTCGCCGCGTCCGGGCACGCCCGCCGCCGCTATGGCCGGTCAGGTGCCGGAGGCCGTGGCCCGCGAACGGCTGCACGCGCTGCAGGCCCTGCTGTTCGAACAGCAGACGGCCTTCAATACGTCCCAGACCGGCAAGACCCTGCCCGTCCTGTTCGAGCGCAAGGGACGCAATCCGGGTCAGGCCATTGGTCGCTCACCCTATCTCCAGTCGGTTCACGTCGAGAACGGGGAGCATCTTCTCGGCCGGATCGTTGCTGTGGAGATTGAAAGCGGCACGCAGAACAGTCTGGCGGGTCGTCTTGTTGAGCAGAAGGCGGCCTGATGGCGCGTGAGTCCGAGTTCCTGACCCTTGATGACCGGGCCCTGCGGGCCGTCATCGGTCCCAACAGCCGCCACGTCGCCCTGATCGAGGATGCCTTCAAGGTTCTGGTCGAGGCCCCCGGTGGTGGGGTCTCGATCAACGGCTCGGCCCGAGACCGCGCCCATGCCCGGCAGGTGATCGAATCGCTGGTCAAACGGGCCGACAAGGGGGCCGAGGTGACCGAGGCCGATGTACGCACCATCATGGGCACGATCCGTGGCGGTGGCGTCAGCACAGACCCTATGGCCCTGCCGGTCGGCAAGCGCGGGGCCATTGTGCCCAAGACCAATGCCCAGGCCCGCTATCTCGAAATCCTGGCCCGCTGTGAGCTCAGTTTCGGGGTCGGCCCGGCGGGCACAGGCAAGACCTTCCTGGCGGCCGCCTACGGGGCCTCCCTGCTGCGCCGGGGCCAGGTCGATCGTCTGGTCATC
>TARA_R110002051_G_scaffold4141_2_pt1 | contig 12865 bp, 20 predicted proteins | sample TARA_R110002051 | Tara Oceans TARA_R110002051 (sample SAMEA4397023) | marine metagenome | biome: Polar Biome; feature: [MES] marine water layer (ENVO:01000295) within the mesopelagic zone...; material: water (ENVO:00002006), including particulate matter (ENVO:01000060) such as......
CAAAAAGTATTAAGTATTTACTATAGAAGAGAGAGAAACAATACATGAATGATTACCTTGACATAAACGCTTTTGTTGATAGCCTCGATGACGTGATGGACTTTGGTGTGTTCGGTGACGTTGGAAGCCTTGACTTTGACAGCGTTGGTATTGACAGCAACGAAACCGACAAAGCCGACGAAACCGAATAAGGGGGCCCCCCTCCCCCCCCTCCCCCGGAATGTAGGTCTCTATAGGGGCTTAGGCCTAAATGCCAGACTAAGTACGCGCTGGATCGCCAAGAAAAAATACCAGAATAAAAAAATGCCAAAAAAATATTTACCAAATATTTAGTAATAGAGGAGAACAAATATATGATATATTATGACAAGAAATCATATGAAGAGCATAGAGATGCTACTTTAAATATTTTAAAGCTATTCCAAGTAGGGTTAGCAACGTTCGCATTGGTAGTTTTAGTAATGATTGCTATGACAGGTTGCTATAATGCAGCAATGATGAGAGCTAGCGGCGAGAGTCGACAAGTATGTCAATCAGATTCCGATTGTCCAGCAGATCGCATGTGCGTATATAATATTAGCCCTAATAGTACATTAGGCGAATGCGTAGATAATGCAAACTATGATCCATGGAAAAACAGACGTCTAGAAGACTTTATCAAACTTAAAGAAAAGCAAAAACAAAAGGATAAAAAAGATTGGAAGCCTATACAACAGAACAAATAAACATTATAATATTAGTTGGCGTCTACGTATTTGTTATAGGCGCTATGTTTTGGAGAATGTCTAAACCTAAGAACAGAAAATGATACTTGGGTTAGGAATATTCGAATTATTAACGTTTACCGGTGTCTTTATGTATATGTATTATAATTGTTATACCATATGGAAAGAGGCCCACAAGAATAGAGGCTATTATGAAGAATAAAACTATAGTTATCAGCGGCGGCTTAGATCCAATCCACGTTGGTCACGTCAAAATGATTCAGGCTGCAGCCGAATTAGGTGACGTCACTGTTGTACTAAACAGCGATGACTGGCTCGCGCGCAAGAAAGGGTACGTATTCATGCCCTTTAAGGAGCGCAAATACCTCTTAGAGCAGCTTAAAGGTGTTAATGAAGTATCAGCCGTCGACGACACCGATGGTACTGTCTGTGAGGCGTTGTATCGCCTTCAACCAGATATGTTCGGTAACGGCGGCGATAGAACTTCTGAGAATACACCGGAAAGCAACGTCTGCAATGAATTAAATATTGAAATGATTTGGAATCTGGGTGGCAAAAAGATTCAGAGCAGCAGTGGCTTAATCAACACTCTTTTCGCTAATAAGCCAACCAAATCAGAAATGGCTGATTTCCAAAAGCTGCTAGAAGATATGCATCGTGAATAAAACGGTTAACCAAGCGTCTTTATACTAGATTATGAAAAGTGTATTAATAGCAAGCATTATTACTGCGTATATCTTTACCGCTCAAGATCCTCAATCAACTCTCAAGTTGCAATATAAGGCATATATAATAGCTCAACAATTTAGTCCTAATAGCATTAATAAGATAAAGGATCGCATACTTGCTGGCAAAAGAGTTCCGCGTTCTGCTAAACAATTCATGAGCAAGAATATAGCATGGAAATTTTTCGCGAAGTCCACTCTCAATACGCATTGGGATAAGCTAAGCAATAAACAAAAGAAAGAGTTCACTGAATCTCTTAAACAATCCTTACTTAAGCGATATGGCAAGTACTTTGATTCAAATAAAAAATTTTCGGTCACGTTTCCTATAGCAACTGAATACAAACTCCTTCGTGGAGAGAAGTTTGCTAAAGTAAAAGCCATTATAGCCGGCACTACAAGAGAATTTGAATTTGTAACTGATTTTATATTTGTTTTTAAAGATAAACATTGGATGATCTGCGACATTTATATTGATGGAGTATCTAGTTCTCGCAATTATCGCAAAGCTTTACGCAAAGTGTTCAAAAAAGAGGGCTACAGCGGAGTCATGGACCGACTTAAGAAAATATACTTAAGTTGACAACTATAGCTTATTCTGCTATACTACATATATGCCCTCTTAGCTCAGCTGGATAGAGCAACAGACTTCTAATCTGTAGGTCGAAGGTTCGAATCCTTCAGAGGGTGCTTTTATTATTGACATCGACAAATATGTATGGTATTGTTTATATACACTAATTAATATGGAGTAATCTACGTATGTCCGAAAGTTCTATTGGAGTAAATCGCGTTGTGATCATGACGCCGGCAGCCCAATCAGAGGTTCGAAAGCTTTTGCAGGAACCTGACAAAGCCGGGATGGGGCTACGCCTTGGAATCAAAGGCGGAGGCTGCTCCGGGTTGAGTTATGTGCTCGATTTCACGCCATTGGAAGAGGGCGACACCGTAGTGGCCTACGAAGGCTTTGATATCTATCTGGATCGCAAGAGTACGATATATCTAGCGGGCACGATCCTGGACCATCAAGCTGGATTGACGGGTCGTGGCTTTGTTTTTAGTAACCCCATGGCCAGCAACACCTGTGGCTGTGGTGAGAGTTTCTCCCTTTAAAACAAGTTAACAAAGTGCAAATATTTTCAAGGAGTAAAAATGGCTAAAAGAAAAAAGAAACCACCCACTTTTAAAGAATGTCTTTTCTGGAATAGAATTTCTACTGGACATTATAAGCTCATGGGCGAATACGTTGCCGGTGAGAAAGAGATCTTCGCTGAGATCAAAAAGAACAACAAGAATAAATGGCAATATTGCTTATGGACTTGGGGTTCTGTTGAACCAAAACCATTGGAATATTCTTACATGACATTTAAAAAAGCTAAAGAGGTCAAAGAGGAAGTTCTCGCGCGGATTTGCAACGAAGAACCAAAAATAATTTAACGTTTATATAAAAATTTTCGGTTTGTTTCATTATTGCTTTTTATCATATGGCAAACTATTTATTGGGAATGCGAAATCATTCATGCATGCAAAAACTAATTTAATTTAAATAATATAGGAGGAATTAGACATGTCTAGAGTAGAAAATGCCACATGGCAATTTAATAACACAGTTACTTGCGGTGATAAATTATCAACGACGAGTGGATCAGTCGTAACCGTTGATGGAGGTAAGCCCACCAGAATAACCAAATTTGATCTAGGGGGCCACGTGCAGGCTGCGTCGCAGAGTGATGGTAGTATCTCATCGGGCGTTGCAGGAGAAACAAACTACTGGAGCTTTAGGTGTGGTAATCAGCTTGCCGCTGTTGCAATTGGAACTCAAACGTTACTGGGCCCTGCCATAGCTACAACTGGTATCAATATTTCTGGCGATCAAACCAACAATGACGGTTGGGAACTTAGAGGCGCATCAAGTCTACAGATGGGATCTCTAGATAAAGATCACTTTAAAGTTAAAACTAGCAAGGCATTTTACATGAAGGTGAAATTTTCAATTGCAGATGTATCTGGGTTCGATGATATCAGAGTTGGATTCTCGCAAAAAGACGAAGCCTTTACTGCAACTACAGATAATTACACTGATGCGGCGTGGTTTCGCATCGATGCCGGCGATGTTAAATCGGAAACTATCATTGCCAACGCGTCGACGGTTACTACTGATTTGGCTGTGACAGACTGGGCCGATGGTGAAACTCACACAATGGAGGTGCTTGTTTCGGATACCGGTGTTGTAACCTACAAGTATAATGGCTCAGAACCGTCAGGTGCCGTTGCATACCAATTTGCAGAAGATCTGTTGGTAACACCCATGATCTTCCTCCGACATGATTCCGACGTTGGTGGAACGCTTATCTTGGAAGAACTTGAGTTTGGACTAGGATCCAGCGCATACGCGTAAAAAACGTTAATAAGTTTACTACAGTATAAAACATTATGTTTTCACAGCCCCCTCTTTTGGGGGCTGTTTTTTTTTGTAGACAAAATATAATTTCCATGTTATAATGTGTTAGACATTCCTACTTATTTTAAAGGAGTAAATTATGGATTTAAATAGTCAACAAAAAATGAGAGTTAACTTGCAAGATGCGGATGACGTAGCATGTGATGAATGTGAAAATACGTATTTTTCACCTGCTATTATTATCAAAAGAGTATCGGCATTACTTTCTCCCACAGGGCAGGAAATGATGGCGCCAGTGCAGCTCTTCCAATGTAATAAATGTGGACACGTGAATAAAGAATTCTTACCAGAATGATATGATGTACAACACCAATGAAGAAGTTACAAAAGTTTTTAGAGAAGTCGTAATCAGAGAACAGCTTAAAAAAATGCTTAAAGACGTGGACTATGTCAATATAGTATTCTGCGCATATGAATTGTCTAATCAAATTGAGGGTTATCATAACAACTCTAAGTTTAATGGTGGCAAATGTTAAAAGGGAGAGAAAAAATGATGTTAGATTATTATGAAGAGGCTCTTAGAGAGCTTGAGGAACTTGAAATTAATTTGGATACTACTAGCCATAACGATGTTAAACATGCATTACGGTCTATAATTGATCGCGGGTGGTTGCAAGTTGAAACAATGTTTGGTCAACGCGCCATTGGTGAATATACTAAAGAAGAAATTCAAAAAAGTTTTGATAACATGTTGAACGTTGTACCTATGACTAGAATCAGGAAAAAGAATGATTAAACTCGATCCGGGTGACTTGTTAATAGAAAAAGATGGTAGCTATGCTATCTTATTAGAAAATGAATACTCTTTAGGCATCGGCGCGTGGAGAGTATGCTGGTCAGATGGTAAAAGAGATATATTTCCATGGGTGGAAAGCTCTATAAAGGTCGACATTCGTGAAGGAAACATAAAACATATAAAAGGAGGCTGCAACACGGATGAAAAAAATAACTCGTATCTTCGAGTGGGACATATTTGATCTTGGCGTTATAACATTCTCGGTGCTAGTTATGTACTCACTAGTATCATGCGTTCAATAAGATCAATATTATACAAATATTTGGGACATGTCGATATCTTTGACATTATAATATTTTTTGCATCCGTGTGTATATTTCTATATATATTATATATTTCAGGTTTAAAATATGAAAGCTTTACTATTATTAACAACTTTGTTGACAGCTGTAACTCCAACTGGGGATCCTTTATCAGATTTGTATCTTCGTCAATTTCTCGGCATTAAAATTGTCCCAAAACAAATTTCTAAAACTTTCTTTCACAGACAAGTGGAATTCAACACAAAATTTTTAGCTACTGTTGTTGGACCAGAAAATATGGTCTTTGGCAACGTTACAACGAATAAAAGAAAAAAGACTGTGGTGTCTTATAGTGTACATGCTAATCCTCAAAAACTAAGAGAAAAATTAACCACGATAACACATTACACTAGAAAAGTGTATCCCATGGGTTACAAAGTTCGAAAACTTCAGTGGATGGGTAAAAATGATTTTAAAGTTCACATGTCAACTAAGAATAAAAATATGATATTATATTTTAAATATAACGAAAAACACAAACTATTTAATGTATGGATGAAGTAACAAATAAATGGAGACAATTCCTATCTGAGGGCCGGCCTGCGTCATATCAAATATATTGTGATATGGACGGCGTATTGGTTGATTTGTTAAACGGAATAGCAGAAGCAATTGGGTTTAAAGATTTAGAGCCAAACATTCGCGCCGCGGCAATACAAGCTCTTGAGTCCGGAGAAATGTGGCAAGATCTTATTAAAAAAGACAAAGAATATCCAGAACTTAGTTTAGGAACTAAAGAAATATTTAAAGTTATATCGCATGATGTTGATTTTTGGGCAAGTTTACCATCTATGCAAGACGCACAACAGCTTTGGAGCTTTTTAGCTTCTCTTAATCCTGAACCTTATATCCTTTCAGCTCCATGGGACGAAGAATCAAGAAAAGGAAAAATCTTATGGCTCAGTGGTCTAGCAGGAAATTTAGATCCTATGATTCCAAAAGACAGAATAATATTGACTCACAATAAACACAAATATGCGATGAACCAGGAAACAGGTAAACCAAATATCTTAATTGATGACATGGACAAATATACAGATCCATGGATGGCAGCTGGAGGGATCGCAATAAAACACACTTCAGCCGCTGAAACATTAAGGGAGCTTGAAAGATGGCTACAATAAAAGGCCTACATGCGAATCTGATCGTTGAGAGCTTACAATCGGTTTTTAAAAAAAAGAAATATGCATTTTTTGATAATAATAAAGCCTATAACGTTAATATAATAGGTTGTCGGAGCGATCAAATAAAGGCGAATGAATTTGATGACTGTTTATTCTTAATATATCGCGATGATGATAAGGACTGGGTCGTACACAGCTATCAAATAACCACCGATATAGGTATTCGTTACCTTAAAACACCTATCAATAAGGATGGCGCTGCGATTCTTGTTCCCGGGCAGTATAGGGGTGTTTACAGGATTGCAAAGCACCGTGGGAAATACGATGCTCTTTGTCAAAAAAATGGCAAAGTAAAAGTATGGCGAGACGATGACAGGGATAAAATTCTTGACATGGACGATTCAACAATTCAAGAAGGCTATTATGGAATCAATATACATAGAGCTGCAGCAACTGGAGAGATAGAATTCGTTAATGGGTATTCTGCAGGGTGTCAAGTTTTTAAAGCAGCAAGAGATTTTAATGAGTTCATGGCACTAATTAAGTTAGCTGCAAAAAAATATGATAATAAATTTACATACACTTTAATAACTGAGGAAGAACTTACATGAAACTAACAGAAAAGAGAATTAAAGAAATCATTCTTGAAGAAGTTCAAGTTTTTCTTGAACAACCTGAAATTGTAAAAAAACTGCAGAATGTAGGGCAAATGTCAATAGAAACTTTTAAAAAGTTTATCGATACTTTGACACAGGAAATTTCTCTAGAGCCGGTAACTGCCATGGACAATTATTTGGAATTAGCACTTGAGCTAAAGGAAACTAGCTGGTCTCTGAAATATTGGGAGAGTTTTTCGGAAGACGAAAGAAAATTATTCTTAGGAACAACTTATCCAGGTACGCCATATCACGAATCAACAACTATGATGGATCAGTCGTTTACAAATCCTAATATAGCACAACTTATATATCAAGATACTCTTCTCGCTGTCGAAAAAGCAAACGAGCTTAAAAAAGGAACCCAGGCCGGTGAATATCTTGGACCAAAAGAACCGGGGGGCGAGCCAGAGAGTCCTTATTGGAAAGAGTTTTTAGAAGAAGCTATTGAAGAAGAAATTAACGAACTCATAAAAAACGATGCATAATAAATGGTACAAATTTTTATTAGAGGCGGCAGAAAACAAAGAAATAGATCTGCCATCAATTCAAGTTAGGGACGAGTTAAACTCAAACGTTTGGCAATCGGAAGATAGAATAAAGCCAGAGATCTCAAGTCGTCTAGTTAAAATAGCTTTAGATTTTATAGAAAGTTTAGAAATAGATCAAGAAGTTATTGCAGATATAATTGTGACTGGCTCTTTAGCAAACTATAATTGGACACAATTTTCAGATATCGATCTTCATATTTTAATCGATTATAGACATGTTGATGAAAATGTTAAATTAGTTAGACAATTTTTTAATGCAAAAAAGGCAGATTGGAACAAGATACATAATATTATGATCAAAGGCCATGAAGTGGAAATATATGTTCAAGACGTTCATGAACCTCATATATCTACTGGTTTTTATTCTCTTTTAGAAGACACATGGATCATGAAACCAAATAAAGAAAGGCCAAAAATAGATTTTAAAGCTGTAGAAACAAAAGCATTATCTTTAATGGATCAAATTGACAGAGTTGAAGATCTTTATAAAAAAGATAACTATGAAGCCGCTCAGAATGTTGCAAGTTTAATTAGAGATAAGCTTAAAAGATTAAGAAGGTGCGGTTTAGAGGAAAGGGGAATATATTCAACAGAAAATATGGCTTTTAAAGTTTTAAGAAATAATAATTATATCAAAAAGCTTTTAGATCTTCGAAGAAAAGCATATGATAATATGATGTCCTTAAATCATAATGCTGTATGACGTTTTAATAGCGTATATTATTTCTTTCAATTTAGTTGATATTTACGCAACTCTATGGTTTATAAATAATAATCTGGCTATAGAAGCCAACCCTCTAATGCAAGAAGCACTCAGCATTGGAGCTGTATTTTTTATCTTTGTAAAATTATTTTTAGTTATAGGCGGGTGTTATATTCTTAAAAAAAATATAGACAAAAAGATTGCTCGGTGCTCAATTTGGATTGCTTTCTTTATATATTCTTCGTTAATGTTATATTTTTGGTTTAATACTTGTCTTATAGCATAGTTATTAATATATGGTCTGGCGTCTTAAAATATTTTTATTAATATTCTCGCTATTAATATCTTGTGGAAAAGTTGATCCTAAAATAGTCAATGGAATCCCAGAAAAAGATGTATGGATTATTATAGAACAAGAAAGTGACGTCGCGATAACAATAGCTTCTGCTCCTGATATATTTCAAATACAGGACGTGCAAAAAAAAGAACCCGAGGCCACAGCAGAATATAAAAAAGATTGTTGGGAAGCTGTTTGGTTAAGGTGCCCTCCTTATGATGAATATTGGATTGCCGAAGCGGTTATTGATACTTGTGATGAATATAAGATCGTAATGATTGATAATTGCAGAATGCAACACGAATGTGATCCCAATGAACCCATCATAGCAATTCAGACGTGTCAAACTGAAGATGGTTTTTCTGGTCAACAATATGTCGTTTGTGATAAAGGAAAGGTTGACTTGACAGATTGTTGGCCCTGCGATGACGAAGAGATATGCGACACTGAAGACAATGATTGTGATGGAATTGTTGATGAGGGAGCTTATGAATGTACAACAGATTGTGAAACTGCGCCAGCATATTGTGTTGATGGAAAAATGATTTGTACTGCCGAAGAGCCAGAGGAAGAAATATGTGACTTTCTAGACAACGACTGTGATGATGAAATTGATGAGCATCAGAGAAATGCTTGTAACAAATGTGGTCCTCTTCCGAAGGAAGTGTGTGATGGAATTGACAATGATTGCAACGGCTTTTTGGACGAAAATTTACTTCAAGAGTGCGAGACAGTTTGTGAAAAGGGTTATGAAATATGTCTTAGCGGCATGTGGTCAAATTGCACAGCCCAGCAACCGATTGAAGAATATTGCAACGCTGAAGACGATGACTGCGATGGGAGTATAGATGAAGGTTTAGATTGTGTTTGTGGCGCAGCAGATGTTGGTATACTAATACCTTGTATGGAAGACCCACTACTTTGTGGACAAGGATATAAAACTTGCGAGTGCGACGTCGCGCCACCACAAGGCGAATTGTGTGTCGAATTTGGCATGACAGAGTGTAAAGCCTCTTGTATTTATTTTCCTCCGCCGGTAGGCGTGGTGTGTAATGAATTAAAGGGTATTATAATACCAGAACTTTGTAACAATCATGATGATGATTGCGATGAAGAAATTGACGAGGACCTTTTCAAACAATGTTATACTGGCCCTCCTGAAACGTTAAACGTTGGTATATGTAAGCCGGGAGTTTTATTGTGTAACGCTGGAAAATGGGGAAATTATATCGATGAACTTTTTATTGACGACATGTGTTTTGGGGAAGTTTTACCTTTGTCGGAAGAACTTTGCAATGGATTAGATGACAACTGTGACGGTGAAATAGAAGACGATATGGAAGACACAGACGTATTATTTATATTAGATACATCTGGCTCTATGAGCGACGAAATCGAAGCGATCATATCTGCACTTAGTAAATTTGCTCTTTATTATAGTGATGAAAGCGTCATCAAATGGGGGTTAATATTTGGACCTATACATGAGGTTGTCAAACTAGATACCGGGTCGAATATGGCCACAGAGTCTTTAAAAATAAAACATGACTTTTCTGGCTTTAGTTCATTTTTGACAGCCTTGACTACAACTGATTTTACTGCAATCGATGGCTCTCGTGAAATGCTGTATGACGCTATATACCTTTCCCTTTATCCTCTCGCAAATTCTAATTTTATTGAATATGATCATCTCGAGATAGCTTGGATGACAATATTTTCAAACATGTTAATATATTCAGATCCTCCGATACCTAGCTTTGTGTTAAGCTGGAGAGGTAGCCCGACGCCGGCAAATAGAGTCGTTGTTGTTCTTACAGATGAAAATGGGCAAAGTTACATGGAACCGTTGATCACAAATGATATTCTATTGAAACTTGAAGGCGGTGTAAAAGATTTGAATGTGTTTGTTTTTAGTCCCAATTCTACAGCAAACGCTATGACTTGGAATGGAACTTATAAAGGTTGGGAAAATCTTTGTCAGGTCGGAAATGGGCAATGGTTCGAACTGACGAGTGATTCAGAAGAAATATTTAATAATTTAATGCAAATAATAGATAATACTGTTTGCGATTAATGGCGACAAAGAAATTATATAACTATTTATAGTTACGTGAGATATAGGAAGATTTACTATGGATTATGAAATAGGGCCAATTGTTGAACATCTTTATAATATTATAAGCGAACAAGAAAGCGCAGATGATGGTCTGGGCGCGCCCGGTAGAAAAAAGACAGCTGCTAGAATGGTTGGAGATAAATGGAAATCTCAATTAGCTAGTCTAATATCTAAATACAAAACAGGCAAAAAGGAACAATGGAAGGACTGGCTTGAAAGTAATCCATATGAAGCCAGAAAATTAGCGGACCAATGTTTGTTAAATCCTAACGCTCCTCTTTGCAAACAACTGTTGCAACCATGCCCAGAGGGCCAAACAAGAGACCCTAAAACAGGAGAATGCGTGAAAGGCGAGGGTCCTGGAAAACCAGAAGATTCCGGAAAGCCAGAAAGTCCTGAAAAGCCAGAAAGTCCTGAAAAAACCGGGGGCGACGGTAAGCCAGGAATCGAGGGCCCAGCTGGCCCGGCGGGGCCACCTAGTTTCGAAAACCCGCCATTGAGATTACCTGTACTAACTTTGGTCAAGCTTGATAATAATGGTGTGAAATTTTATAGAAATACAAAAACAGGAGATAAGCAAGTTGATGCCGTTTTAGCACTTATGGCTAGGGCGCGTAAACAGGGCATTGTTGGAAATAACACAAGCCCTTATACTTCAAATGATTTAGATACGGTTTTCGGAAAGGGTGGAAGAAAAATGACAGATAAAACTCCGGACGAATTCGGAGGATATGATGCCATGATGAGAGCTATACTTCCTAAAGGTAGAAAAATTAGTGATGGACAAACTTATTTTACAGTCGACGCTAGCGTTTATTCCGACGTCGCAAAAGTCACAAATCGACCCGAAGATGAAATATATGAACCGGTTACTAAAATTGCAAAATCTTTTCTCAAAAGATTAGTGAAAAGCAAAGAAGGCTCCAGAGGTGCTGTTTCAGTTGACGCGGCTATAAAATCGATTAAACATGCTTTTCGAAATAAAATTGGGAATGAAGAGCTACAAAGTGTTTTGTCTATATTTCAAACATATGGCTTAGCCCAGGGCGCGTCAGGAAAAGAAATTAAACCAAGGAAACAAAAAAGGCGTGGGGAAAAGGAACGTAGGAGAGTGAGAGAAAATATAGATACCATTGCTAATATTATAACAGACATCTTAATTGAAAAGTTTAGAAAATGAAACCTAGTAATACAAACAACAATGAACTCAGTATCTTTATTGAAAAGTTCCTTCCATATGCAGAAAAGAAACTTGGCTTCAACAAGCCTCCAACCATTAAATTTCAAGATGATCATGAAAACGCAAAAGATATATTTGGCAAAACTGCATATTATGAACCAGGAACTCATCAAATAGTTTTATTTACAACTGGTAGGCACTCAAAAGATATATTGCGTTCTTTATCGCACGAATTGGTACACCATACACAAAATTGTCGTGGAGAATTTCAAAATATGGGAGCGACTCAAGAAGGTTATGCTCAAAATGATCCACATTTAAGAAAAATGGAAAAAGAGGCCTATTTATATGGTAATATAATTTTTAGAGATTTTTGTGATTCACAACTGCATGAAACTAGTTATAACAAAGGAGTTAACACAATGACTGAAGATATTCTTAAAGAAACGATCAACAAAGCGGTCAGATCTGCCATCAGAGGCTCAGAAAAGGCCCGTAAGCAGCTTCAATCTGTTCTAGAAGGGGAAGATATGCCTGTGGACAAAAAAGAAACATTGGAGGAAGAGTCTAAAGGAATTTTCGCTCCAAATCACTATTGTATACACCATGGTGGCGTACATCATAACGGAAAGATTGAAATGGCTGAAGCTGTGAATCATAATTATGATGAGGTGCTTGGTCGTGTAACTCATTATGATATGAAGCTTAAAGATGGAACTATTCTCGAAAACATTGCATTTGAAGATATTCAAGTTACGAATGCTTCTTTGGCCGAAGACCATGATCATGCAATGAAGCGTGATAATGATAAGAAAGATGACGACAAGAAAAAGAAAAAAAGTAATAAGAAGCCTGATGGAGATGGAGACGGTGTTCCCCCATGGGCAGACAAAGATGACGATGATCCTGAAGTCCAAGAGGAAGCGCAGGACGAAGAAGAAGTTGTTCTGGGAGAGAAACCACTCAAAGAATGGTATGACAATTCATTATATAAAAAGCTCATAAAAGAATACACAAGGAGAAAATAGTATGACTAGTCCAAGAGGAAAAAAGTTAACTAGGCTTAGAGCCAAAAGAAGAAGGGAAGCTGCAGCTGCTGAAGCAGCAAGTGCTGAAAAGGTGGTTGAGGCTCCCGAAGCGCCCGTAGTTGAAGAAACTTTAGTTGAAGAAACTTTAGTTGAAGAAACTT
>TARA_R110002051_G_scaffold78351_1_pt1 | contig 12862 bp, 1 predicted proteins | sample TARA_R110002051 | Tara Oceans TARA_R110002051 (sample SAMEA4397023) | marine metagenome | biome: Polar Biome; feature: [MES] marine water layer (ENVO:01000295) within the mesopelagic zone...; material: water (ENVO:00002006), including particulate matter (ENVO:01000060) such as......
TGTAGATGCTGATGCAACATTTGATAATGCTTTTAGTGTAGAGGTTAATGGAGAGTTATTTACTCCTATAGAGGGAGAATCTAATAAATATACTTATCAAGATCAAACATATGTTAAAATTAAACAAGGAGATACTGAACTATTTATAACAGAAGAAGAAGCTATATCAAAAGGATTACTTACTGAGGATGATTTACAAATTGGAGAAGATCTTCCAATAAATAATAGTGACGAAGAATATACTCCAGTGTGGACCACTGAAGAACAGGGTTATATTAGTAATATTAATATCGATGGATCTACAGGAGCAGGTGCAGCGGCTATAACAAGAGCAAACGGTGATCCAATTACAGCAAAAATAAAGGGTAAAGGTGTAACTGTAGATGGTGTTAGAATTGAGGGAGAAAAAATATATATAGATTTATCAGGCCTTGCGATAGCATTAAGTCAAACCAATCCATCGCAATCATTAGGACATTTTGAAAAAGATGATTCTACTCCTAGTGGGTGGAAATGGACTCCGGATACAACTAATTGGCCAATGTTTATTGATGGAGCTCCAGAAGAAGATAGATTAACTTTAGGAGCTTTTGCTAATGGTATTGAAAATGATCCAAGAGTTGCACAGCAAATAATGGAAATAATACAAGGAGACGGAACATTAAAGGGTTCTGATTTAACAAAATCAATATTAAACAAACCAGAATAATATGGCAATAAATAGATTTAATACACCAGCGGAACAAAATTTGATGCAAACATATGTACCACTTCCTTTTCAGGAGATGAGTGCAGCTGCGCAAATGATTCAACAAAGACATGATAAAGGAGAAGTTTTAGCAGAATCTTTAGACGATGATTTATTAAATATAAAAACTTACCGAGAATTAGATAAAAAATATTTAACTGACTATAAAACTAATCTAGATGATGAATTATCTGGTCTTATAAAAAAACATGATGGTAAATATGCCGATATGGTTCCGGATCTTAAATTAATACAAAAAAGAGTAAATAGAGATCTGACTGCGGGTAATCTAGCTACTATTAAAAGTAGTGGTGAACAACTATCTTTATATGATAAAGGTGTATTAGAGACAAAAAAAGGGGAGAAATATGATTCATATTTAGATCTTATGTTAGGAGCTGGTGGAGACAGAGCTCAATGGATGAGTGAAGGTTTAAAAAATATAGGGACTGAAACCCAACCTAATTATGTTATCGATGATGACTATTATGATAATACAGTGGTAGGTGGAGAACTATCAAACTATAAATATACAGGTGTATGGCAAGCATCTGATATGCTTTCGCAACTGGATAAAATATATGGTAAAATTAAAAAAGATAGCCAAGAAATAACATATGAAGAAAGAGGCCCTGATGGAAACATGAGAACTATTACAGAAAAAATTGATCAAATATCACCTGCTAAAATTGCAGGTGCGGCTTTAAATAATATGAATTCATTAAGTCCAAATGCTAGACAAGAATTAAAACTATGGTCAAGTAGTATAGGAGATGAGTCAATATTAGCTTATGCAGATGCATTCTTACAAACATTACTTTCAGATGAAATGAATGCTGCTACTTCTCCAGAAGATATTGATGCTATAAATGAAAGATATTCAAATATGTGGGCTGATATGACTGATGAAAATGGCGATCCTACACAAGAAGCTCGAACATATGCTGAATTATGGAATATAAATGAAGAAGGTAGAAAATATATAACAGGAGATACTAATTTAAAAGATGTGGCAGCGGCTAAAGGTAAATATAAAGCTAATGGTGGTTCTGGTCAAACACATACATATAGAATAATAGATACAGGCCAAGGCCCTGAAATACAAATTACTCCAGTAGTAGATGAATTTGGAGAAGATATAAAAGAAAACAGTGGTGATAAATTGTATCATAAATGGGAAGATTCAGTTAATCAAAATTACATTAATTATAAATCAGCTGTTGATGAATATAGTAAATGGAGAGATCAAACACCTGGAGATGTTGATCATTTAGCTGATTTAGAAAGAGAAATGAATTCTGCTAGATATACTTATGAATCTAATGCATTTATAAGACAATTAATGACTCAACAAGCTGCTCTTGATTCTAATTATAAATATGTAGGTAAAGGGGGGACAATGTCTAAACCTAATCCAGATGGTTATTATTATAACGATATTACTTATGGATCAGGTAATCAGTTACTAGCTGAAAATCTAAATGTAGGATATGGAGATACAGGGGATAATATTCCGATGAGATATAATATTGATGTTTTATTTGGTGATGATGGATTACCAGTTGACCCATCTGATGTAAATGCTATTTGGAAATTTGTAAGAGGTAGAACATTAACGGATGAGAATGGACTTGTTACAGGATTTGCACCAGGTATTAATGAACCTGATCTATTAATGGATGATCCAGATTCAGATGATTATGGTCAAATAGATCCAAGAACTGCAGATTATACTGGAATGCATAGTACTATATATGACTCTTCTTATACCGGTGATACTCCATTAGATAAAGCTAAAGTAAACTTATATCAGAAAAATAAAGAAATGTTATTTGGAGGTAGAACAAGAAGAATAACTGAGTTAGGAGGAACGGGTAATAAAAAAGCCGATGAACAAATAAGAACAACTATTACTGAAAATTGGTTAAATGATGACTTCCAGTTTATGACCGAACAAGATGATAAAATTTATTCAATGGTTGAAGATCCAGCAGAGGCTGAAGCTTTAAAAGATATTATATCAGATATAAATCAAGATGGGTCTACAAACCAAAAAGATGTTTTAGAATTCTTACAACAAGTTAAGGATGGAGATGTTAGAATATTATGGGAATCTGTACCTAATTCAAAAATAAATAATGGGGCAGGTGGTTATAGAGGTGTAGTAAAAGTACCTACTAAAACGGGTGCTCAGCCATTATACTTTACAGCACCACAAGCTTACTTAAATGAAATAATGACATATCATGTAGACATGGATGGTAATTATGTACAAATGTCTCCAAATGAATCTACAGTGAAGTGGATGAATTATACTGCTCAGATAGATTTAGATAAAGCTACAAGAATGCCTGGTAATATAGTACCAAGTGCTTCTTCTGATGAGAATGGAAATCCAATAGGATATTATTATTTTGGTGTAAATCCAAATGATGGTACTCCATTAAGATCCGATGAATATATATTTGTTCCTAATAAAAATGTTTTAACTGCAGTTGAAGTTATAGATGGCCAACTTGTTGAAACAAGAGCTACTGGAGAGTCTAGCGGGGCTCTGGATGTAGATGATAATACTAGAGATTTAGCCCGATTAATAATGCTTAATAGCCCCGATCAAGCAGCTACTAAAGATTATTGGTATAAAACAATGGGCTTAAAACGTGATCTAGACACTACAAGTGCTACTTATGGAGAATGGATGATTCCTAGTAATGAACCTCTAAAAAAATCTTTTGATAAAAATAAATCACCAATAATTAATGATGATACTTCTCTAATAGATAATAATATCAATCCTAACATAAATGAAGAGGATATTATTATAATAAATCCAAACGACCAGATGCCACCAGAACCTATTATTACAGGACCTCCTGAAGGATTTGATGCAGATGGTAATCGAATACAAGAAGAAATTATTTCTCTTGAGCCTATTACATACGATGCTCAGAAATTTAGAGAGGAATATTTAGGAACTAAAGATAAATTAGATGAATTAATTATTTCACGTGAGAATATTGTTGATCCAGATACTGATACTTATGAACCTAATTTACAAGAAGATCAAGACTTCAATTTCCTTACAAATGATGATGAAGGATTTGCGAAGAGCGAGGGGCCTGGCTCATTAGTTATAACACAGCCAGGAGATGAAATATTCCCTAATGGGGCTCTGATGAGTAATGATTATAGAATCTGGGATTTAACAACAGGTCAACAATTAGATCAAAATGGAAAAGTTATAGGGCCAAGAGAGTATGATCACTATTATTATCAGGATGATAATGGTAAGACCACACATGTTGACTTTTCATTATTAGATGGGATTGATGCTGACGGACAACCTATAGATACTCCTATTACATATGATATTGATTCGGATGGTACAATTATAGATAATGATGGACCTGATGAGATTATTGTTCCTGAAGGTGAGGATAATAATATTGAAATTATAGATGAGAATCCCAATATTAATACACTTCCTAATTCAGGGGCTCCTAATACTATAGTACAGTCAGGACAAACTTATAATACGACTACTACTTTAAGAAATGGTAAAGTTCAAAGTAGCACATTTACTGTAAAACCAGGACAAGTATGGTTTGATGACTCTAATAATGTATATAATAATTGGGCTATGCATAGAGGTGATACAATGAAATCCGAACCTATGCAAGTTAAACAACAATTATTAGATGCTGTAAATACAGCTACAACTACTATAAATAAAGATTTTTATAATATATTTGCTGGATTATATGGTAGTTTAGGTGGAGGAATGCTTAAAGAAGAAGCTACTACCCATGGCCATGCTAGTATATTAGGGTGGGTAGATGAGTCTGGAAATGTATATGATTATAAAGGATTACCATTTTCTTCTGATGACGATACCTATCACGGATCTTTACCAGAAGGAAAAACTCGTGATGATTTAACTTTACAATGGAGTGATAATTATAATGAAACATATCATAATAGAGATGGTACAGTAAAAGATGAATATTTGGGTGATAGAAATCAGATCTTAAATGGAAACTTCCCTAGTTTAGAAATGCTAGAAAATGAAATGATTACAACTTCTGATGGAACTACTGGTACTTTAAACGCTCTTTTAAATAGTGGTAAGATAACATTGATGACTAAAACAGGAATACATGATCCTTTTATGAGAAATGGAACTAAACAACCAAATGGAAATATATTTAATATACCAATGGGTGATGTATGGAGATCTTATGACTCTCAAAAAAGAGCTTATGATAAGTATATAGCAGAGGGGGGTTCACCAACTGCACCTCCAGGAACTTCATTCCATGAGGCTGGTCAAGCTTTTGATATATCTCAAGAAGATTATGATTATGGTGTTTATTTAGTTGATATAAGTGGAGGAGAAGGAGATGCAATGTTAGGTACTAATGCATTTAAAAAGACTTCCTTCTTTAGTATGGTAGGGAATACTCATAGTGCTATTCAACTAGATGATATTAAATTTAATGGTACAAGACCATGGAGTGGTATGGATAATGAGATTCAAAAATTAGTTACACAAAGATTAATAGATATGAACAAGAAAGATGGTTACTCATTAGCACAATTATCAGCTAATAAAGTAGGCGGTAATGAGTGGTGGCATTTCTCAGTAGGTGAAATGATAACTTATAGAGAACCTTTAATGCCGGGAAATAAATACGGAACCTATAAATACGTAAGATAATATGAGCGATAATAATTCATTACAGAATCTACTGGATAGTAGTACAACAGAACCTGTACAATTAAATCCAGTTACTAATTTACCGATGAAGCCTAACACACCTAATATAATTAAAGGTGCTTCTTCAGTAAAAGGATTAATAGATGGAACTTATCAAGATCCAGCTAGAGATGAATCTTATTTTAGCAATCCTATTAATCTTGACGACCCTTATGATATGAAAAGGGTTGATTGGCCTGTGTATGATAGATCTCAAATTGACCATATCAGAAACGCAAATCAAACACATGGTGGTAGATTATTAGCATTTCTTAATAGAGCAACTGCAGAAATTGGAGGAGGAACTTTATATGGATTTGGTGCATTAGGAGATCTTATAGTTAATGGTACTGAGAGTACTTATGAAAATTTTGTAACTGATATCGGTCAGGATTGGATGGATTGGGCTAGAGATGTTAGTCCTATATTTAGAAAACAGCCTGAAAAAGGATGGGATCCTGGTGATCCTGCGTGGTGGGCTGAAAATTCAGTCTCTTTAGTATCTACACTTTCATTACTTATACCTGCAGCAGGAACAGTAAGAGCAGTTGGTATGGTAGGTAGAGGAGTAGGTATGTTGGGAAAAACTATGAGAGCTTCAGCACGAGTATCTAAATTAGGAAAAAACAGTTTGAAGTGGAGAGTAGGTACTGCATTAGCTAAAGTTCCTAGATTAGGAGGTAAAGCAGGTCAAGCGTTAGGATCTATGACAATAGGGGGTCTTAGTATGCGATATATGGAAAATTATAGAGAGGCTGGAGAAACCTTCTTAACATCATTTGATAAAAATTTAGAATTCTTTTCAGATGATGCTTCATTTAACCGTTTCTTAGATAGTCAAGCAGGTAAAGAATTTCTTGATAAATATCCAGATCTTAAATTAGATGATCCATTATTAAAAGAACATGCTGCAAAATGGATAGCAGGTCAAGCTGCTCATAAGTCATTTAATATGAATTGGACTAATGCTGCATTTGATATTCTTCAATATGGATTAGTATTTGGACACTTAGGTAAATTGGGAAGAGGTACTAGAGCTAGTTTTCTTTTTCCACATGGAGGTAAAGTTAAAGCTGCTCAAAATGCTATGCTTAATGCTCCAAAAATAGCTAAAACTAGATTAGGTAGAATTTGGCAAAACTATGGAAAAACCGCAACTAAATGGGGAGCATGGGCTTATTCTGAAGGTATAGAAGAACAGGTAAACTGGATATCTATGCAAGAAGGTATAAGACATGGAGATATTATGGCTGGAAATACAGGACCTATGAATCCTGATTGGGGTGTTGGAGGTTTTGGACGTCCAGAATTCTCTATGTGGCCTAGTGCATTTTTAGGTGATAATAATAGAAAAAAAGTTTATTCTGAATCTGGTGAATATTGGTCATCTACATTATTTGGAGCCATGGGTGGTGGTGGATTTACTATGCTTGGTGGTCTTTATAATAGAAAAACTAATAAAGCAAGACAAAAAAGACAAATAGAAGAGATTGGTAAACGTCAAGAGTTTGTTATAGCAGCTTTAGGAAAGCGTTCGGAGTATCAAAAAAAGGGAAATTTAGAAGGGGTTAAGGAACAAAATAGATTACTAGCAGTTAATTTAGGATTAAATGCAGCTCAAGCAGGTACAGTAGATCTTTTATTACAGCAAATAAACGATGAAAATTTTGATCAGTTACTTTTAGATAATGGTCTTGCTCAAGAAGAAATAGATCAAACAAAAAAAGAAATAATTGATGTAGTTGAAAAATCTGAGCAAAAGTATAGAAATTATAGTAATAGAATATTTGGTACAGAATATGGTGCAGGAGCTTCAAGAGCTGTTGCAGAATTAGAAATGGTTATGGATATGTATTCTGAGTTGATGGAGGATATAGATGTTAAAATTGAAGAAACCCAAGAAAGTACTAAATTAGCTGAAGAAAAATCTCAAATAGGTACTAATACAAAAAGACGTAGAAAAATTCAAACCGAAGTAAAAAGTTTGGAAACGACTTTAGAAAAAGTAAAGAGTATTATTGAGAATTTAGAAAATGATTCAACTGATCCTAGTATTAGCAAAGAAGAGAAAGAACAAACTGAAGCTACTCTCGCTAATTTTAAAAGGTGGCAAGATACTTATACCTCAGAACTACAATTATTATCACGAGAAGGTGCAGATTTAGAAAAAAATTCTAAAGAAACTTATACTGAAGAACAATTCCAAGAAGAACAAGATTATTTAAAGAATAATAATAGAACTGATGTTGTAAAATTAGCTAATCAAAAACAAATTTATAAAGCTAATAGATTGGCAGCTTGGAAACAACTTAATGAAATATTAAGCGGTGAATATGAATTTACTGTTACAGAAAAATCTGATAAAATAGAAGACGCATTACTAAGTGAGAAGGAAACAAAAAAGAAACTCAAAATGAACGAAGCTGATCGTGCAGAGATTGAGAAAAGATGGAATTCGATTACTAAGAAAAATGCAAAAGCAGCTGAAAATGATGCTGTCGTTCAAGATTTTCTAGACTTATTATCAAATCCCGAGACAAATCAAGATCAGGTAGATCTATTTTTAGATGAATATTCTGATAATAAAGATTTACAAACTCTTGTAAAACCACTTATAGCTAATTGGAGATCAAGAAAAAATCAATTAGAATTACAAGCATCTATAGATAATTTAAGGAAAGCAAGTAAAGAAATTAATGAAGCTGTTCAAGAAGGAAGAGAAATAGAGGATTCTGATAAAGTTATTAATAACGTTATGCGTTTATTAAATGAGATTTGGGGAGTTGATGGTATACAAAAAGACAGTAAAGGAAATGATCTATCATTAGACCAACAAAATGCTAAAAGAAGAGATTATAATTGGGCTGATAATTTATCTAAATTTATAGCGCGTTATAAATATGGTATACCAGAATCTTTAAATTGGCAATGGGATAAAGTATTTGATAATTTTGTTCCAAATCTACAAGTAATGTGGAATGATCGTATAGGGGTAATATATGCAGAAAGTGGTACATTATATTTTGAAGATCAAAATCAACATAAAATAGCTGTAACTAAACATAATGATACATTATTTAATATAAATATGATTGTATTAAAAAATAGTACTACAGTCCCTATAACTATTGAACACGATGGTAGAACTTTTAATATAAAAGATAACTATTATAGTAATCTTCATGGAAATCCAACAGAAGCTATTGAATATAATAAAGATGATATACCTGTGTCTGTTACATTAACTACATGGCAAGGTAAAGATATTAAAATAACTACTCCTGGAATTGTATTAGATATATCTAGGGTTATAGAAACTTTAGAAGCTGTAAAAAGAGCTAAATTTTATAGTCTAACAAAAGAAGAAACTAAATTAGATTTAGGAGAGGGTTATACTGCAGGTTACGAAAAAATAGGTAAAAATTACGACCTTATAATTAGAAAAGATGGTAAAAAAGTAAAAGGTAAAAGAGCGCAAGAATTGCGACACTTGGCTAATGAAATATTAAGCGAAGCAATACAGAAAGAAATTAATAATATAAAAAAAGAATTCAATGAATCTACAACAACTCATAATGTTACTCCCACCGAAACTTCAAAAGAAGCTCTTAGCGGTCCCACCGGTCAAGCAGCCAGCGTTTCTCAAGAAGTTGAGGGAATCGAAGACACAGGTAAAAAAGAAGAAAAAATAACAGCTGAAGCTAATTCTGCAAGCCCTGTGGTTAATGTAGATAAAGCAAAAGTAAGTGAAAAAGAAAAGAAAGCAATAATTAACGAAATAAATGAAGATGCTTTACAAACAGATAAGGCAAATGCTGAATCTATTATAGAAGAGGAAAAGAAAAAGAATGAAGATAATTTAAAAGAAGAGACAAGCGAAAGTATCGATAATTTATTAAGTGAAAATAAATCTGATCCTGAAAAAACTGTTGATTTAATAGATTCTTCTGTTAATCAACAAGTACCAGGACCAATAAAAAAAGGTGCACCTCAGTCTATTACTAATCCTACTGCTACTAATAAAAATAAAGTAGAATTAGATAGAGCTTACCCTCAAGCTTGGGCCCCTCAATATATTGGAGTTAATTTAGGAACTAAAGAAAATCCTCTATGGGTACAAGCAGCAGATAGAGATGGAAATCCTATTCCAATGTTTGTTAGAGCTAATGGCGCACCATATAGAATTATACCTGAATCTTGGTTAACACCACAACAACTAGATAAAATAGATGCTAAAGATGTAGGGTCTGGAACTGTAGTAACTATATGGTATAATGAACCTAGAAAAAATGAAAGTAATCAAATAATACGAGAAGGTAATCGTATTATTACAAATAAAGAAAAACAGGTTAGATATACAGTATTTAATACAAAAACTAAGAAAAGAGAAAATGCTGTTATGGTTATCTATCCGGGGTCGGTTAATCAAGCAGACATTATGGATTTTGATATAGCAAATAGCCCTAAAACAGGAGTAGGAACTAATGTTATATTAAGAGTAGAACCTAATTGGCAATATTATAGAAGTAAAGATCCTAATGATGTAATAATTACTGTTAGATTAGCCTCAAATCCAGATACTATTCTTTCAACTATGAGGGGAGGTAAAGCCGCATTTAAACAAAATTTATTACTTAGAAAAAATATAGCAGAAGCTTTAAAAGGTAATAGATCTATGGATATTAAAGCTAAAATTGCAGGGAAAACAGATGGGTTTGTTAATAATATTAAAAAGAAGGGAAAGTCGGTTAAACAGCCGTTAAGTATATTAGAGGGTGATATTGTTTTAGGATATGGTATAGATGGTACTATACGTATACCTAATTCAGATGTATCGGTTTCTAATTCTCAATATGTTGAAAATGGAACTATATATATAGCTATGCCATCTTCTAGTGGTAGAATGATCCCTATTCGATTAGAAACTTCTAATTTAAATAATCAAGCTGCTTCTAAAATATTAGAAATTATTCTTGATAAGAAACTTACAGAAGAACAAAGAAGATCTCAGGTAAATAAGATAATACAAGTTTATGGTAAACTTGAAGAAGATACAGAACTAGCTATGGATAATTATAGAATTAAATTTCCATATTCTGGTAAAATGATTGGATTACAAATTCATCCAGAAGGTAGTAATCAAATTAGTAACTTTGAAAAATTTATATTAGGTCAAGAATTTAAATATATTTTATATGATAATAAAGGATTAATTGAATCTGCAGGACAAATTACAAAAGAAGGTGGAGAAATAGTACAAAAAATATTAAGAGATAGTACTGATTTTTCACAACAAAATTTAGTTGATAATAAAAATGTATTTGTTGAATATCTTAAAACAAAAAAATATAATATTCAAGGACATGAATTAAATGTTAATGAGCCTTATTTAAGTCCTATAAATAACTTAGAATATAATAATTATCTAGAATACTTATCTGATCCTGATATGAGTATCTTAACTACAGATATACCAGGAGGGACAGCTGCTAAATTTCATCATTCAATTATCTATACAGAAGTAGTAGATGATACTACTAAATTAGATACTCCTTTTACCGAGGTTAAATTAACAAAACAAGAAGTTAAAGAATTTAGTCAGCCCGCAATAGATGAGGAAGTTGTGAATGCTATAGAAGATGAGGCTACTCTGTCTATAGATGATCTAATTGAAACCAACAAGAAGAAACCTAAGACTAAAAATGATATAGATAATATAGATGATATTAATTTACCAGATATTAAATTAAGAGAAGTTAATGTAGATAATGTATCTTATAATGTATTAACAGATGAAGAAGTAGACTGGTTTAAAGAAAAGTTTGGAGAACAGGGATTAAATGTTTTATCAAGACTTAAATGGATACGTATGTCCAAAGGAGTAAATGCTTGGGGATTCTATAAAAATGGATTAGTTACATTAGCTAAAGAAGGTAAAGAAGGTACAGCTTATTGGGAAGCATTTAGAAGAGTATTTGATATTCATTTATCAGAAGAAGAAAAATCAGATATTTTATTAGAAGCAGATGAAAGATATGGTTATGATATGTTGATGGAACAGGATGCACGAGGTATAGATATGGCTGATGCTACTTATAGCACTGAACAGTTAGAAACAGCTCTTGCAAAAGATTTTATGAACTTTATGCTTAATGAAAAAGATCCTTCTTTTAAAGGAAAGATAAAAAGATTTTTTAAAGAATTATTATATGCAATTAAAAATTTCTTAGGATTAGGTAGTACTATAGACCGGGTATTTAGAAACATAAGAGATACACAATATAAAGATTATACACGAGAAGAATTAAATAAATTATCTAAAGTAGAGAATCCACAGCTTAGACAAATGTATAATAAGAATGGTCAGCCTATGCCACAAGAATTTGTTGAAGAAGTTGTAGGTAATATAAATCATGATCTATATTCTGCTTTACAAAAGAAAGCAAAAGAAAATAATGTATCTTTTGAAACTTATCTTAAAGACCCAAAACAATTAGATCAATTTTATGATACTTTAAGAAAACAATATATAGCTATAGGTAAAAAGATATTAGAAACTTCGGGAATAAGTGATAGAGTAAAAAGTATAGGAGAAAATTATCTTAGAATAACTGATGATTCTCTATGGGGAATTAGAACAGATGCGTTACATAACTTAACCTCTCCAGGCTTTAAGAAGCTTGCTATACAAAATTTACAACCATTATTTGGAGTAAAATATACAACATATAGAGGCCAAGAAATAACTGATGATTTAGATGCTAATGAAGTAAATGATATTGTAGAAGAAACAGAGCCACAAGCACAAGAAAAAATACATGGTATTAATTTTTATTATAGGCCTGTTAAAGATACATTATCTAAAGATGTTAAAATAGGATTAAGTTTTATAGAATCTAAGGAAAAAGGAAAATTATTAGGTAAGCATAGATTTATACCATTTGATGATGTATATAATTATCTTGCTTTAAATTTATCTAATTCTCCAGAAGGGAGAATTATGGAAAAACTAAAAACATTACAACATGAATTAGTTCCACAAGTATTACAAAAATATGCAGAAGCAGGACCTGCTTGGCAAAATAAATTTATTACTCATTTTAATAAACAAAATATAGCTTTTAAAACATTAGTTATTGAAAATAATGGTACTGTTAAAGTTATGTATACTAATCGTAATGGATTAGAAAAACAAATTATAAATGACTGGATGGGTAATAAGTCAACTTCATCTATATTTACAGAAGTTAGTGGTAAAGAAGATATTATAGATACTAAACAGGCTAAATTAATTCAATCAATTATAGAAAAGGATTTAGTAAATATTCATAATAAATATAGAAATATAAATAGTAAAA
>TARA_R110002051_G_scaffold74610_2_pt1 | contig 12846 bp, 17 predicted proteins | sample TARA_R110002051 | Tara Oceans TARA_R110002051 (sample SAMEA4397023) | marine metagenome | biome: Polar Biome; feature: [MES] marine water layer (ENVO:01000295) within the mesopelagic zone...; material: water (ENVO:00002006), including particulate matter (ENVO:01000060) such as......
GTTTTAAAAATTATCGGTAGAACTTGTGAGGAAGGTAGAGGGTGTGTGGAAATGCGTGCCTCAGAACTAAAATCAATGCTAAAACGGAAGCCAATTAAAGGAAAGGGTATTGACCCGAAAAAAGTTGAAACAGCAGATATTAGTCATCCACTAATCGTTGTGGTTGACAATGGTGAATATCAATACATTATGGATGGTAACCATCGCTTTGCACAAGCCGAACAAAAAGATAAAATAGTCCAAGTTAAAGAACTATATACAGACGAATATGAAAACCTGTTTAGAAAAGTATCCATAAGGATTGGGAAATAATGAAGATCCTACTTGAAAACTGGCGGCAGTATTTAAACGAAATTGGCGGAGGCGAGAATCCATATCAGTTTGGTGACCCGAAGCCACTAACGCGAGGGCAAGAACTCTTCGCCGCGCACGGCGCCGAGTGGCGAGGCGATCCAAGCATAATATATGAATTCTATACCCCCGAAAATCATTATTCCGTACTCTTTGAGTGGACTCGAGAAAACAGAAATGACTGGTGGGTGATTTCTTTTGAGCTGGAAGTCATGGACCGCGGCCAAGATCGAATGTCTCTCACGGGCGAAGGAAAACCACTTCGAGTGGTGTCAACTGTAGTTGCAATTATAAAGGATTTTATTCAAAAATATACGGAAAAATATGTTGACAATTATATTAAGAGATACCCACGGTCAGAGGATGGGCGCACCGCCACCACGCGTGAAGAAGCCATGGCCAATGCGCCGGGAACACTTAATTTTAGATTTGTTGGGATTGCAAAAAATGAGGAACAGCCAACCAAAGGTGTCGAAGCGACCGGCCGCACAAGGCTTTATAAAGCATTTTTAAAAAGACATATGCCTCCGGGGACAGAAATAATAGATTTTACAAAAAATGAAATTGGCTTTAAAGTTCCAATTAGGACGCCGGAAGAATAATGAAACTCCTACTTGAAAACTGGCGGAAGTATACTGCTGATGAACCCTCCGTTATTCCAACACGCGAGGAAATGGTTGATTTTCTTACACATACACCCAATCAAAAAATACGTTTAGACAACCCTATCGAAAGCGAAAAGGGATTCGGAAGAGTAGAAAAGGTGCCTTTACCCTTTGATTATGGCGAATATCGTGATATAATAAACCCAGCAGATAATATGGGATGGGATTTGATTATCGTGCCCTCGGAAACAGAACGCCTTATAGCTGCAGCCGAGGCAAAAGGAGAGCCTCGCGAACTCGAATTTACGGCCAACCTTCTTATGCCCGTAGGGCATGTAGAATATTCAAAAGATCGCCGAGACAAGCAAGGAAATGATAAAATCATTATTGCCCCAAGCCTGAAATATACAGAAGAAGACAGAGCCACCATAGATAACTTTTTTAATAATCTCGAAGGATTTCAACCAGTTAGGTGGTATTGATGGAGCTTATTTCAACTCACTTTATTAAAACGCAAGACGTAGGATATCATGGTAACCTTTTCGGTGGTGTAATGCTTGCGTGGCTTGACGAAGCTGCAGCAGCATTTGCTGCTCAAGTAGCCGACTCTCCTCGCATGGTTACAAAACATATCGCAGGGCTTACATTCGAAAAACCTGCGAGACCAGGACAAATAATTAAAATCTATGGCGAAGTAGAAAAGGTAGGAAAAACCTCTTTAACATTAAACATGGAAGCCCGACGACATTCTGTTTATAATGGAACTCAGAGAATGATTGTTTCCACTCAAATGACTTTTGTGCGCATCGATGGAGATGGAGAATCTATCCCGATTAGCGAGAAGGTGAGGCAAAAACATAGAAACAAAGGTGACTTCTCATGAAAAGAACTAAAAAGTTAATAAAAGATATTATTCTACTTCGCGCACCAGAGCATATTTATATTGTACTAACATTGGCTAAGGTTGGTGCTTTAATTGCTGGAGCGGCCGCAGGATATTATCTACATGAAACTCTTAATTGAAAACTGGCGAAAGTATTTGAATGAGGAAGTTAAATTCCAAGAAATATTAAAATTACTGCCAGAGCCAGATCTGACAGCAAAAGCCAAAGTACTGCAACAACAAGTTTTGAAAGAAAATCCAGCGATGCGCCCATTGTCGGAAGACGAGCTTCACATTACACTAATACACCAGAAGATTTTAGAGCCATACAGTGAAACCTTAAAACAGTTGCGGCTCCCACCTCTTGATGAGCCCATCATTTTAAAAGAACCGCCGGAAAAGCTAACTGCGCCAGGGAAAGAGTCATGGGTTGCGTGGGTTGAAAATCAAGATGTTCTAAAGGACTATGTTAACCAAGTTATGGAATTAGTAGGAGCACCACCGAATCCTGAGCCGAGCCGCGTATTTCACATGTCTCTTACAAACCTGACAGGAAACCCGAGAGATTCCGTAGCATGAAACTATTAATTGAAACATGGCGAAAGTTCCTGAATGAAGAGATACAGGATGAATATCAGATTTTTCTCGATATGGACGGCGTTCTTGTTGATATGACTGAGGGGGTCGTAGATACTGTTAACACTAACCTACAAAAAGTAAAAAATGGTGCCTCTATAGATTATAACAATCCCGAAAGTGTGCATCCTGGCTCGAAATCAAAATCCCAAGCATTGCGTCGACTTGTAAAAGAAATGGAAAAAGAAGGGCGAGAGGAAATAACAGCAGAAGAGTTCAATCATTTAACTGACTTGAAAGATGCTCGCGCACCTGAGTTCTCTGGCGCCAACAAGCAAATTGAAAGATATTTCCTCGCGGCCGCATCTAATAATCAAGACTGGTGGGCCAATCTTCCTCCGCTAGCCCACGCACAATCTCTCGTAGACTTGGCCAACAAAGCCTCTCACGATGGAAAAACAATGATTTTATCGGCACCTATCGATGATGCTTCGGTTGCCGGCAAACAAATCTGGATTGAGAACAATCTAATAAACGTGGATCCCGCGAAAGTAACCATAGTCCACGACAAGGGAGCCTTCTTAAAGAGCTTAGAACTGCCAGATAATATTATTCCTGTTTTAATTGATGACCGAGTAAAATATCACAAACAGTTTAGAGATGCCGGTGGAGAAGTGATACCATGGGATATTCACGATCCTGCCGGATCTTTAGAAAGAGCAACCGAAAAGCTAAACTCTATTATATCCAAGAAAAAGAAAAATGATTAGCTTTACACAAGCAGCAACAGAGCGTCTTAACGACGTCATAGACCCACACGAAAATGTACGCGTAGCGGTTATGGGCGGGGGCTGTTCTGGGATGTCATATTCTTTAACCATTGGCGCCGAAACAGATGAAGATGATATTTTAATAACTCTCGATAGTGTTAGTATTTATGTAGATCCTCATAGCGCTGGAATACTTGAAAAAACAGTCATAGACTATGTAAAGACTTTACAAACTGAAGGCTTTGTGTTTAATAATCAGAAAGCCAATACCACATGTGGCTGCGGAATGTCTTTTTCCTAAGAGTCTCGCCATAAATTATTCGAAGCAAACTTGATTACTTCTTCTGCAGAATCCTCGTTATAACCATAATTCTTAATCAGTGTTTTGACCATTTCATTATACTTCTTTTGTTGTTTGTTATCGCGACTCTTGGATTTCGTAACAATACGAGAAATATCTTTAACGCTTTCCACAAGCTTATTTTCGATGGCTTCTTTTAAAGGGCCATAAGCGCGCCAGTCAATAACTTCGCCTCTACGAAGCTTAGCAAACATGTAAGAAGAAATATCAGCCCTGAAGTTGTTCTTGGCGCTGCCCTTGATACCTATTTGTTCTTCAATGCTCACCAGAAATTTCTCATCCGGCTCCATCTCCTCATTGGTTACGTTATCCTTAACCTTGGTGGCGTTAACATATGCCTCGGCATGATCGAGATAATTGTTAAATAGGGACTCGGCTTGTTCTTCGTAGGCGGAAACAAAAGCTTTTGTGATCTCTTTTTCTAAAATTCTGAGATATTCTTCGTGAAGGCCCTTTTGTAAGAATGCAAGATATATGTTGCGGTCTTCTTCACTACTTATTTGCTCTTTTACCTGCTTAATAAGAGAATCTCGAATAGAAATGGGAGTAATCATGTCTTTGTCTGAATCAGCAAGGGCATTATCAATGGCCTTCATAATGAAACGAGTAGAGATGCCTGTCATTCCTTCATCGCGCTGTTCTTCTCGAAGATCTTTGATATCGACTTTTTTGATCGATCCCTTCTCAATAATTTCTTCCCCATTATAGAGTTTCATCTTGGTGAGCGCGTCAGCTTTATTGGTTGGTTTTAAACGAGTCAAAACCGCGAACATTGCAGCCAAATCAAGTGTGTGAGGGGCGATATGACAGTTAAAATCAGAAGTTTTAAGCAATTTCTTGTAAATTTTGATTTCTTGTGAATATTCTAAGCAATAAGGAACATTGACGCGAACAATTCTATCCAATATAGCTTCATTGGTGTGTTCGGACTTAAACTTAATCCATTCGGCTTCATTGCAATGAGAGATAATGACACCATCGAAGTAAATCATAGCTTGCTTACCAGGACTTGGCACTGATTTCTCTTGCGTAGCAGTAATCATAGTATGAAGAAACTCAATTTCGTTTTTAAAGACCTCTACAAACTCTACAATCCCCCTATTGCCAACGTTGAACGCTCCATTTAGGCTTAAAACGCGCGGATCGTCTTCTGGATAGAGATCCAGCTTCGAAATATCCTCAGATCCTATTAAAATGCTACTATCTTGTGTATTGGGGTCCATTGGAGGCACAACTCCGACGCCGCGCCGCCCACGAATCGAAAATGATGATGTAGTGATTGGGACTTTAGTATAATCGCCATCATAATCCTCTAAAAGGTTATGTCGGCATACCGGGCACAAATCACCTTCTATTTTCACTCCATATACCCCTTCAAACTCTTCTCGCAGCCCGCGCGGGATAAGATGAAGTGGTTCTTCGCGAATGGGGCAGTCGGCAATGTGATAGACGCCTTCTGCGGCCTCTAGGGCTCTTTTTATGTGTTCGACAAGGGCTGACTTGCCTGCGCCCACAGGACCCAACAGAAGCAGCACCTGGCGGCTCTCTTCGCCCTTCATGGCGGCAGAATGAAGGAATCTCATCACCTTGTTGAGTGACTGCTCCATGCCAAAGAAAGAATCTTGGAAATAATCATATGTACGAAGAGGTTCGGCGTTAAAAAGTTTTCTACAACGCATATCATCATCTTGCATACGAGTAATACCGTGTTTGGTTATAATATCATAAAGTCTTTTGTGCGCAAGAACCGAAACATCCAGGTTTAGCTCAAGAATTTCTAAATAATCCTTTAAAAATCCATTAAATCTCTCTTTGGAGTGCTCTTTTTGGTGTTTTGTCACTGCTGACAGAAATATATTTGTTTTTTTCACTTTTAAAACTCCCACAATTCGCCTTCGAGGAGAGTATAAAGTTGTACTTCGTCACCCCACAGCTCTTGTATGTATTCGAATACTTTTTTAGCATATTGCATTTCTAAGTCTCTTCCGTCATGCTCGTGTCTCAAAATCAAAGTATGGTCTTTCTGCATTTCCTCAACGTATATTACAGGAATTGAATTAAGCCCTACAGTCTTAATTAGAGAATCGCGAACCTTTTCCCATCCTTCTTTATCAGATGTTTCATCAATACTGCTATGATCTTTGTCTTTTTTGTAAGAATAAGAGAATAAATTGAGTTCTTGGCACATTTCTTCATCCAAATAGCTTCGGAGAAAAGTAATATCATTATGAACCTCTCTAGCTAGCAAACAAGCGTCAAATCCATCCCGTTCTTCGATCTTTTTAAATATATTGTAGCCTAAATGATAGGGGTTTATACGCCCTAAATGGGTACGTACTACTTGATTATGAAGTTTAATAAAAGGGATATAATATTTATCAGGCAGATTAAGTTCTTTAACGATTTTTTCATGCATTAAAACCGCCCATCCTTCATTCATAATCTTTGTGAGGGCTTGTGGAATGAAATAATGCGAACTTTCTTCCACAATAGACATAAGATTTTTCTGCCATTCATTAAGATTCCGGCTGTGCTCAGAAATAAAGGCCATTATGTTATAATCATATTCTAACGGTATTTTGTGAAGGTCAAAGTCATCATATTCACCATTTTCGTCTTCTAATATTCTTTGAGCGTATATTTGCTTAAGTTCTGCGTAGGAATGTCGTTTTATGCCCGGATACCTGGGAACTTGGTATTTAATTGCGTGGCATGCGTCAATTATGGTCTCAACCTCTTTAATTCCGATTGAGGGATCCTCAATTAGCTCTTTAACGTACTTGGCCGCGGCTTTAAACCGAGGAATAATCAGTTCAGGTGATGTATCAAAGAACATTCGGTTGTTTTTGAAGAAATCAGAGTGCCCTACACAGTGTGCCATGGTAAGAATGTGTATATACATCTGATTTTCGGCCATTAAGTAAGAAATGCTGGGATCTGAGTTAATAATCATCTCATATGGAAGACCGCTTGCGCCGGCGTTGTACAGCGTATGGGTCCTTTCATAGGCTTTTCCGAAAGACCAGTGCCGATAATGGGTAGGAAGCCCCGTATAGGACATTGCGCTTATCATTTCGTGATAATCGATGATTTCATAATCAATATCATACCAATTTAGGCCATAATTACGCGCAATTTCGCCAATTTTGCTATCCCAGGAACTTAATTCGTCTATAGTCCAGTCAGTCACTCTTTTGCTCCAAAGATTTTCTTAAAAACAGACCAAATTTGAGTTGCTTTGGTCAATAAAACCCTTTTAAACTTGTTATCCATAAGAGGAACGCATAGAGTCCATATAGAATCTGGATTTTCATTTTCCCAGGCGGCAAATAATGGATTATTCCAGTCAGGGACATTACCTGATTCTTCTTCGGGATGGGTTCTTCTATTGTTAATCTCGGTATATACTAACATTTGATTGGTTTCTTTTAAAGTATTCAACAAATTTATAGTTTTTTCATTGTCATCGGTCCAATTTTCACCATCTCCGGCGTAAAAAGTGTAAATATTCCACGAATTTGGGTGATATTCTTTGTTTATTATCTCAGTTTCTAGTTCCAAGGCACTACTCATCATAGTTCCGCCCACACTAATGCGTTTAAAGAACTCGTCTTCGGTAACTCTTTTGGCATGTATGGTGTGAGAAATAAAAACTACCTCTATTCTCTCATATTTGTGACGTAAAAACTGATAAAGAAGGAAGAAGTAGCTCCTAGCTATGTATTTTTTTTCAGTTGACATCGATCCAGAGACATCCATCAAGAAAAATACGACTGCAGCCGTGTTTTCTTTGGATTTTGGCTTCATATAGTGGTATTTTAGGTCAGTTTTGTGGAATGGAAAGCGTTCATCACTCTCCGGATCGTAGGTACCGACCGCAATTGCCTTCTTTTTCCGTCTAATTTTGCGTTTTAGGGTCTCTTTTTTGGACAACCTGGGCCTAATTCCCTCAAAACGGTACCCTTTACGCTTTAAAGCGTCCTCTGAAAGGTATCTAAACCTCTTTTTTTCCAATTCGGGGAGCTCTAAATCGGCAAATAGGTACTCTGCTAGCTCCTCTAGGGTGATTTCGACGTCATATTTCTCTTCTCCAGCAGTGTTTCCGGGGCCCCCCGAGGGCCCTTTACCGGCCCGATTTGGCCCTATTTTCTGACCTCTTTTAATGTTGTGGTCGCCACCGCCCCCCACCTGTTGATTTTTGTCGTTATTTCCATAAACAAAGCGGTATTCTTTAATACCACGCACTGGAATACGTATTTTTTTCTTTCCATTCTGACCAATGATACTTTCTTCGGCGATAACGTCTTTAATACTTTCCTTGATTGCCTTTTCGATCTTTTTTTTATGCCGCACGCGGTCGGCGGCCGATCGATCGACAATAGATTTGTGTTCGCGGAATGTGCCCATAGTGTATCCTTAATAAGTATCGTCTTAAACGGGAACTAGTTAATTATACTGAAGGAGAAAGACTTTTGGAAGAGAAGAGGGACATAAATATTGGAGATCTAATAAAAACAGACTTCCCTCCTGGCCGAGGGAAAGTAGGTATCGTGGTTGCGCAAGGCGCAGACGAACATCAAGCAATTTTATATAACTGGGTGCGTGTTCAGTACGTTGTCGACTCAGGGTACGAATGGGTTCAAAAATCAGTCATTGAATTAATTACCAAACATTAAACAAAGCGCTGTTTGAAACTATTTATACTTTGAGGGTTCGTTATGAGCAAATATATTTGGTTGTTAGATCCAGGACATGGTGGTATTATCAGTGGTGCATATCAGACTCGCGGAAAACGTTCCCCCCCTTTTCCAGACGGCTCTATTCTCTACGAAGGCGTCTTTAATCGCGATATAGCAACACGCATTAAAACACTATGTGATGCTGATGGTATTGAGTGTGAAAATATAATCAACTCAGAACACGATGTACCTTTGGCCACTCGCGTCTCGCGCGCAAACGGCCGGCATGCCGCCGATCGGCGCTGCAGATATATATCCATACACGCAAATGGCTGGGGTGACGGCGTAACCTTTAATTCGGCACACGGGGCAAGTCTCTTTCATTATATGACGAGCAAAACCGGCAAAGATATGGCCGCGGCTCTTCTAAAACACATTGTTCAAGAAACGGGATTAAAATCCCGCGGCGTTCAAGCTAATATGAGTTGGGCTAACTTTTATGTCCTCCGTAATACAAGCATGCCGGCTATTTTATCCGAAAACGGCTTTATGACTAATCTAGAAGAAGCTACTAATCTGATGAGAGATGATTTTAGGCAAAAAATAGCCATTGCACATTTTAAGTTTATTAAAGAAATAGAATCGTCGTGAAAGGATTCTTCGAAGGCTGGCGAAGATATATCGCCGAAGACGTCGACATCAACGTGCTGGATAAAACTTCTGAAAAAAATATGATCGGAGGCCGCGAGGCTCAGCAGTCGGGTGTAAATATTATTGATCTCCCCCCAGTTTCAGCTCTCCCCGTCGCCCAACAGTTGGCAGACAAGCTTGGTGCACAACTTGGAAAAGAACTCGGTCGCGGATCCATGGGCATTGTCTATGAAATTCGTACCGAAGGCGGCGAAGGCGCCGATATGATACTAAAAGTCACTCAATTCCCGCATGAAAAGAAAGGATATACCCTTACACGATGGAAAAAGCGCGAACTTAAGCAAAATCCAGAGCTTGCCTCCATTTTACCTGAAGTGGGTGATATAGTGGATATTATATATGATCTTAAGGAGGGTTGGTTCAAGGGTCGATCCATAAAGATTTATGGCATTCCTGTTGAGCGCCTGGAGCCTCTCCCTCCCCGTATCAAAGAACAACTCTTCGGCCGGGCCAGCCAAAAATTTAAAAACCCACAAGCGGAAAAAGACTGGATCCAGGCCATTACTAATCCCAAACTTTTAATTCCTGTGTTACGAGAAACATTTAGTGACGATCATACAATCGATGCCGACAATCAGATACAGAGTACGCACAACGAAAGAGAGTATGCCTATTTTGAGGGGCGCCTGGATTCGGGGATCGAATTTGAAAAAGAAGTATTAGGTTTAGAACCTCCGACAAACTTTCGAGACTACTCGACTCGGTGGCTCCCCCAAATCAGTAGGCGCGCCATACAACGAGCACAGCCAGTTACCCGATATTCCAGTGCGCACCGGCCCCCGGATAAGGTAATCCAGCGTCAGTCTGCTTCTTTAGCAAAACGTCTTGAAGCCCGTATAAAAATTCCACAATATCCCCCGGAAGCACTCAAACGCTTTGGGACGGAAGGAGCATATCCAAAAGAGGGTGCACCCGGACCCGTAGCAGACTTTTTTAACAAACTAATGGAATTAAAGACCCACGGAGTAGATTTTTGGGATACTCATAGTGATAATGTCATGATGAGACCCTCTACAAAAGAAATTGTAGTCGCAGATGTTGGATTATTCGCTTTCGCCCCTCGCGCGGGGGCGACCAACGTCTCCGGTGATCTTGGCCGCGGCAAAGAAAGATAAGATATTATTCCAATAACAAATACAAAAACTATTTACCGTGAGGAATCTATTATGGATGAAAATATAACCGAAGAGCCTATTGAAGCACATGTTAACACTTCCTCTATCGAAAGTCTATTGCAACAATCTAATACTAAACTTCAAGCGATTGGACAAAGCATTGATTTTTTGGCGGCAGTCATGACCGGTCTGGATCCTGACCAAATCGCTATAGCTGGCGAAATAGACCCTACTTCCTTTAAATCTGCTGCAAATATGCCCGCATTGAGTGCCCCGTCCAAAGTAGATGAAAAAATGATAAATATTAGTACCGCATTATTAGAAGAAATTATTGAAGAAGCCATTATTGAAGAAATCAAAGGAGCGAAGCAATGAAGATTAGCAAGCAGAGGTTAACTGCCATTATTAAACAAGAGCTCAAAGAGATTATTGATCTTCCAAGTGACTTATCCACCCCCGCGGCACCCGAAGAACTGCGAATGGACGAACTATCTAAGAGTTGGGAGAAACTGATTACCGATCGGATACTAGATGGTGAGACTGGCATCTGGTCAAACACCGAAGTAGTCGATCCAATCGATGGAGAACGAAGGCTACTAGACGAATTCCTTTCTATTCTTGGAAACTATGTTGTCAGCGATGAGATTGACGAAGGAGATGCGAATGATTTGGTAAGAAGCATCGCAAATGAGATATCGAGGAATCGATTTGAACCAAGTCCTCACGAATGGGGCATAGCGCCCCCTAAGTGGGAAGGAAAGCCCTTTGAACCAGCCGGGCGCCCCCGGAGACCAGAAGGCCTTGAAGAAGGAGGCCGCGCTGGACACTATAATCCCGGGCATCGCGATCGATCGAGGTGGCCCGTCCCTGAAGACATGAGTCTACTTCCAGATGCACACGAGATCCTCGATGAACTTCGTGCTGCGGTAGCGGCATGGAAGCCAGAAACGTCCGAGGGCGAGCAATATGAAGAAGACATCTTGAATCTTCTCCATCGGTTTGAAACACCAGATCCTAAGCGCTGGCCAGAGCTTCAAGAAGTTCGCGCCCCATTTCCAGCCGGCTCTCGTGTTAGGCACGAAGACTATGGAGTAGGAACCGTAACGCATGCGGGGACTAAAAACACCAATGTGGCTGTAAAATTTGATAAAGAGGGGCGAGACGGCAAGAAAAATCGTCAAGTTTCCCGCGGCTCTTTAAAAAGGGAAGAATAATGAAGCTCACCAAACAAAGACTAAAAGAGATTATCAAGGAAGAGCTTTCGAACATTTTGAAAGAAGGTCTCTCGAAGGAGGAAGCGTTTGAGGCCCATGCGCCCGCCCACTTCAAAGCCATGGCCAGGAACAAACCCAGTATTATAGACATGTGGTATAGCGCCTGGGCGGGGGCCCAAGAAGATGAGGGGAGAGCCACTGGCTCCGGACCCGATCCCGAAGATCTTGATGATCCCGACGTTCCACGGTATGGGGAGTAAATCATGAAACTCACCAAACAAAGACTAAAAGAGATTATTAAGGAAGAGCTTGAAGTCGTTTTAACAGATGATGAGGCCTCTGAGCTGTTTGGGGATCAACTCCAAATCGAGGCACGGTCTGCCGCCGAGCGCGGAGAAGAGTACGAAGGAGCTTTAGAAGACCACCCGGGTACTCGAAGGACGAAGATGGTCATGAAGCTTGAAGAAATGGGAGAAGATCGAAAGTCAGCCCTGGTGCAACTTCTGCGACATGTACAGTTTCCCGAAAGATATCTTGATATGTTAGAGCGTATGATTCTTGTTTTAGATGCAGAAAGAGAGCGCAACTTTAGAGATCCTTATGAAGACGAACAATTTGAAGATCCCTTTAACCAAGAGCTAGAGGAAGTTAGTTCGCCCAATCCGACAAGTAGGCGAGCAGTTGACGCTCGACGTCGCGAGAAAAACCGGAAACGAGAAGCGGACCCCACCTATCAAAAAGTTAAAGTAGCGACTGAAAAACATTTAGAAAAAGCAGCCCCGAAGAAGGAACGCTAAAAAAATGAACTTAACCAAGCAATCTCTGCAACAACTCGTAAAGGAAGAACTTGAAGTCATTTTAACTGACGGCGAGGCTGTGGAACTGTTCGGTGATCGGATTAAAGAAGAGCGAGGCTTTGGCGAAGGCGAGCCAGCAGATGACGAGTGGTCCAAAAAGAAAGTCATCGTCGTAGAAGACGAAGGAGAAGCAGAACAACTAGAACTTCCAGGTATGGAGGCGCCATCTGTATGCGAGCCTGCAGACGGCGTCGAAGATTTAAGTTCTCAGCTAGCTCAGATGGTAGTTGATTCTGGGATGCCCCCCGAAGAACTTAATGATTTAATGGGCCTTATTTATGATAAAGTAGCTACTGATCTAGAAGACATTGGCATTGAGGACGAAGATGATTATCGACGCACCACCATGGGCTTCATGGAGGCCTTAAAAAAGGCTACTATCAAAGAAGTGCGGCGCTTTGTTGGCCCTACTGGTACTGAGGAGTGGTATCCGTGGGATCCACCCGAGGCTAAGGAAGAGGAACCAGTAGAAGATCCAGAAGCAACTGTCACGATGGCGCCTGTTAAAAATCCTTATCCCGTAGACGAACTTTTCCGTGATCTAAAAGGATATGGAGAAGCCGGCGAGATGGTAGCCGATTGGTTTATGTCGCCAGAGCGTACCCCGAGTGGTACGCGAACAGTTGCAATTCCTCTCAATACGGCTGGCGAGCGTTTTGTGCCGCTTTCTGATCGAGATAGGCCGTATGAATATAAACATATTAATCCCCATAATCATATTTCA
>TARA_R110002051_G_scaffold325487_1_pt1 | contig 12842 bp, 10 predicted proteins | sample TARA_R110002051 | Tara Oceans TARA_R110002051 (sample SAMEA4397023) | marine metagenome | biome: Polar Biome; feature: [MES] marine water layer (ENVO:01000295) within the mesopelagic zone...; material: water (ENVO:00002006), including particulate matter (ENVO:01000060) such...
ACGGCTCAGAAGGTTACTGGTTTGAATCCAGTCGAGGTCACTAAAGGGGATTTTCTACAAATCGAGTGGAAATTCCCCTTTTCTATTTCCTTCAAATTCCCTGAAAATGAGGAGATTGCGCCAAAAATTTCATTGACCCGAAAAGTTTGAACTAGCTTCTTTTTGAAGTCGTACTCAATCCCGTCAGGGAATACCATATATTGTATGGCCCTTTTAGTTTCCAGATCACCTAACTCCCACAATTTAGGCAAGTTACAGGCATAATCAAGTGCCAGTTTTACGGATTTTTTGAGGTTTGAACTATTGATTCCCCCATTTTCAAGTTTTACCTCCAGCTCCCTTTGTTTTGCTTTAAGTTCCGGCATAAAAAGTTCGTACTGCGACTTTGAAATTTCGTTCAATACAACGAATCTTCTTTCCAATGTATTGATCCGTTCTTCGAGCTGACCGAGTTCTTTTGTCAATCGCTTTTGGTCGCCAAGTGCCTCTTGATTCTTATCGATCAAGGTATCGTGAATTATCTCGGTCAATGGTTCGATATACTTTTTATCGGCTATTTTAAACCTCCCCAAAAAATTTAAAAATTCTACATGGAGCTTTTTGGCACTTCTGTTTTCTTTGCTGCCTTTACGTCTATTTTTGTAATAGTAAAGGCCCTTTTTCTTTACAATAAATCCAGTATAAGGTGTTCCGCAAACCGAGGATTTGACAAACTTTTTTAAGGGTAGGTTTTCATCGTCAAAAGAATATTTCTTGGGTGTGTCACCTGAGTGAAGTAAATTATGTATTTTCAGGAAAACTTTTTTCGAAATAAGGGCCTCGTGTTTTCCCTGGATTACCTCTCCCGGAATTAAACTATTGACAATAAGTCCACAATAAAAAGGATTTCTAAAAAGGTCGGTCAGTTTTTTTGCCTTAATGCTCAGGCCTTTTTCTTCAAGACGTTTTGCGATTTCAACATGGGACATATTGGCGTTCGCCTTCCATAAAAAGGCTTGCTTGAGCAATCTCCCTTCTTCTGTGATTACGAAATTCGGAATCTTCCCTTTTCCCGGGTTTGTATTGGTATATCCAAATGGGTAGGCCCCCGTCCAGTATCCCCTTCGTAACTTTTCCTGCATGCCGGTGATGGACTTATCCCTGCGGATCTGGTTGTCGAAGTGGGAAAACATATGAAAAAGATTTTCCTGGAACGTACCGGCACTTGTGGTCACATCGATTTCCTGAGTAGCAGAAACAACGGCTATTCCCTGTTTTTTTAGCTGCCCGCTGATATAGGCTCCGTTCGCACCCGTTCTTGAAAACCTATCGTAGGAATAGACGATGATGTAGCCAATGTTCTTTCTTCTTTTGACATAGTTCAGCATCTTTTGGAATTCCCTCCGTTCATCGCTCTTAGCCGATTCGTAGGTTCCCCCGAAATACTCTATTACCTCCAGCTCTTTTCTGATCGCATATTCTTGGCAATATTTGAGTTGGGTAGTCAGACTGGCATTGTTATCGAATTGCTCTTTGCTGGAAACACGGGTGTAAATGACGGCCGTATTACTTTTGCCTATGATTCTTCCCTTTTCCTTTTTGGCAAACTGCTCGAATACCTCTAAGTCCATACTACTATCTTTTTGGACCTGTTAAGCCCTTTTTTCTTTTATTCCCGTCCTCAATACCCAAGTTGAAATTCTTCGAAAGGTTTTTTTTTTGACCTATTTCCTTTTGCATCCTTTTGATCGACGTATCATAAAAAAAGTTGACTATCGCCAACATATTGTTGTGCTTCTCGGAAGCTTTGAGCGCATCGATGTATTCTTGCCTATCTTCCTTCAAAATGATTATATGGGGATGTTTGAACTTCTCCAGAATAAAATTGGACAGCAACCGGCCTAACCTTCCATTACCATCCGGGAAGGGATGGCTGTAAATGAACATTTGGTGGAATATGGCACTCAATTCCAAAGGATGCGTTTTTTTATTTTTGATGGCATCGTCAAAACTGGCCAGAAGCCTAGGCATGTTCGCTATGGCCTTTTTGGTGTCACGGAATACGGTATCACCGGCCGCCATTTGGGTCTTGGCATATTCCCCGGGTCTATGGCCTTTATAGGGCAAGGTATTTTTGGTCAATATTCTATGTACCGTTCTAACGAAGGGTTCATTGAAGTCGGAACCCTGGTTTTTCAAAATATGATCGTACGCATTGAAATGATCCATTATTTCGAACGCTTCCAAAAGCGTCTTGTTGACAAGATTAACGGCATATCCCTTTTCCTTAAGTTCCCTGGTGTCGTCCACGCTGAAGCTATTGCCCTCGATACCACAACTATGGGCCGAAAACAGGATTTCATTGTATTTCCTGAAATCACCGGCATCAAAGGCCGATACGATTATTTCATCGTATTTTTCCTTTAGGGAGTCGTATTTTTTCCTAATGGCGACGAACGGATCTTTTCCTTCCATGGGTTATTTGATATTTAAGTCGATTGCTACTTTCTTTTGGGCCTGTCTTTCGGCTTTCCAGAACATTCTTTTGGTCCTGTTCCCATTGTCCGACCCTATTTTACTTTAGGACTTTGTCCTCGTTCTTTACCAGAAAATTAAAGGCCTTGTTGACAAGTTCGTTCAATTTCATTTTTTTTCTTTCGGCCATTATAGAAAGCTCCCTGTGGATTTCACTGGATGTGCGGATATTGAACACTCCCCTGTAGAACCTGTCCGGTTCTTTGCCAAGCTCCTTGCAGGTGTCAAGATAATCGTCGACGGACTCTTCAAAGGCCTCCTTCAGCTCTTTCACGGACCCGCCCTCATAGGTCACCAGATCGCTTATTCCGGTCACCTTTCCGTGCAGCAGGCCGTCCCTTGAACTATACTCCACGGAACCGAAATAACCATTATGTTCCAAATTGTCCGACATCGATTCGATTTTTCCTGATCCTCTTTATTACCTACTGTTTCGGTCGTTCGTGAACTTGACAAAAAGCTTTGTCATTATATCCATTACCAAAGATACTAAAATGCAACTATTATTTAGTTGCTTTATATTTTTATATGGTATGTTCATCTCCACTCCCTTTTTGGACATGGTCACAGACTATGTTGGCGAGTGCTAGAAGTTGTTCTACTATCTTTTCCGCATCTTCTTTCGAACAATCCTCAAAACCTTTATAAGTCTTAAGCCATGTACTATTGAATGTTCTGTTCTTCTGCTTTAGTTCAATGATTGCGTTGGACATTTCCTTTCAATGGCAATAGCTCCTGTGTCCTGAAGGTCACTACCGTATTTGTAAAAGCAGGCTTTAATTTACCTTTTTTATTTTATGAAATCCTTTGCGGAACCTGTATTTTATTCCATACTTATGAATACCAGTTAACAACTCTTGGTATTCTTGGCTGGACGGATTTTTTTCCTGAATATCCTGTTCACACATACGATCTTACCATTGCTTTGCTTAATTTCCAGATTTTGAAAATCATGCTGTTTCAACATATCGATGATACGTTCGCCCGTATGTATCCTTTCCAGTCCTTCGATGACATCGACCTCGCCATTTTTGATGATCAACTTAATGGATAGGAACCTTTTGTTCCGTATCATCTCCAATACTTGGATTTCGGAGAGCGACAATCCTGAAGGTTCTTGTTCGTTACTGTTTTTCATACGTTTTAATTTTAAAGATTCGATCCTTTCCTTTTTTTCTTCTTTCTTTTTGACTTTTTCCTGATATCGTCATCTATGAGTTCCAGCCTGAAAGGAGTCCATTCCGATTCTTCAATTAAAGGCCCGATTACTCCATCTCCTTCAATTTTTCCCAGATGACCTTTTGATTGCCCAGAAGGATTTTCAGGGCCTTTCGCACTTCTGTCAATTCTTGGTTCAGGCCCGATTGACGTTCCATGGTTTCTTTCATCAGTATGATGAGTTCCTCGTTCTTTTTCATTAGCCGATAGTATAACTGGACGGTCTCTTGTTTGCTCATAATCGATGTGTTTTGCTATACTGTTCCATGAAAATTTTTTACCGAGCGTACTGCCCTTATATACAACTCCCTGATATTTGAACGATATGCCCGAGACTCTTCCCGTGGTTTTGCTAATGTTGAATCTTGGCGATATATGTTGCCCCTCCAGTAACGTGATAAATTCCGTTGTATCGGTCGATTCTGAAATCGCCGAACCGATTTTGTCCTGAAGAACAAGTCTGATCGGAACATTGCCCGTTCTCAGGGTCTTCTCTATTTCTTTTTGTGTAAGCGATTTTTTGGTACTCGTGATACCTACGATTTGGGTCAGTCCGTATTTCTTTTCCAAACCGTTGAGTATTTCCCGACTTCTTCTTTTAATATTGCTGTCGTTTACCGTTCTGCCGGAATACCTGACCCTATTGGCTATAATATGGATATGCTCATGTTCGGTATCAGTATGCCGGTACATAATGAACTGGTTGTTATCGAATCCCAAGCCCATTAGGTAGTCACACCCGAACGATGCGAATTCCTTATCATCTAAATAGTCCGAGTGCGGCAGGTTCAGGGAAACATGGAGTACCGCTTTACCAAGGCTTGGACGAAGCTCCCTGATAAGATTGAATTCTCGGGTCATTTCAACGGAGCTGGAAAGCTCGATATTGGAATCTATCACGTACCCGACGCCTTCACGTACCTTTTTTTGATTGTAGGCCAGCACTCCATAAAAATCTTTTCCTATGACTATCTTACCTATCATTGTTTGTGATATTTGATTTGAGATATTGCAAAACCGTTTTTACTTCTTCTATTTGTTTATGGATGCTCAACGGGTCACGGATACCTGAGTTTACAACTTTGGCGATTTGGTTCAGGTTGTTTCCCACTCGGCTCAATTCAACAAAAAGTTTGCGGTCGGACGGACTTACCCTTTTCTTCGGCAGGGACTTTTCCGTAATTCTTCTTCGGATATATTCGGCAATGGACAGTCCGATGGTTACCGCATCGGCAGATACTTTCATATAATCGTTTACGGTCATCCTGACATTGACCTGTATTATTTTCAACGACGATAGTTCCTTTTTTGGCCTTCCCATTTCAATGTATTTGTGAGCATCACAAGGCAACCTACAAACGAAGTGCGTAAGGGTTTTTGTTAGCAAAAACACAACTTGCTTCGCGTCCTCCGATTAACATAGTCCAAACATAGCGGTATTTAGAAAATAGAAATGGGTTTGGCGTACATGGATTGATGTACACCGAATACCGTCAATTTTGAAATAATTTCGTATTGGTATTTTTCAAGGAAACAGCTATTGCCTCAATTTGAAAATATATTTCGAAATAGTATTGTAGATGTGATAGTCCCGAAAGCCAATTTCCTTTTCGATGTCCAGCTGATTTTTCGATACGCCTACCTCAAGAAACGGAGGAATCGGCATTGGTCAAAATATCTAGGTAAATCCTGGCCCTTGGGTCTTCTGAAATGGTCTCAGATTCATTTAGAGCATTATAGGTGAATAGTAATTCACGGTTGGCCAATTCCAAGGCTAGGTTATCATCATATCCATATCCGATAAACTCCTGCTGCCAATTGGAATGTATAATGTAGGCGTTGATGGCAAAATCGATTCGATACTCAATGGAACGTAAATAAGTGTTGAGATACAAATAATCGTCCAACAGGGTCAGACAAAAATGAAGGTCGGGACGGGAATTCCCACAACCTATTTGCCTTTCCCATTGAGCGATTAGCCCAGTATAGGAATTTCGGAATTCGATAACCGTTCTGGTCAATAAAAGGGATTCGTTCACTTTTTGACTCAAAGTTAAGGGGATTTCACTTTCTCGCAAGCAAAAATCAAGGTCGGTTATCAACCGTTTTTTCTTTCCCTTACCACAGAAGCCCAAAGCACCGCTTTGGGCTTTCTTTGATGCATTTGTCAACCAAAAATGTGGTCAAGGAGAAAAACACAGTTCGGGCTTTACAGGACTGGTAAAGTAATCCGAGGGTATTCAATCGTTGCGCGCTTTTCGAATTACTAAAAGCCCTATAGCTTCATATATAGATAGCCATAATCAATGTTATACCGCTACATAACTATCATCATTTCTTCATATAATCATAGCATCATATGACTATATGGGTTGCTAAACAAGGAATAGAAGGTCAAGGGCTTGCCCGTGGCAAGCTCTTGAACATCGACCGAGGAGGTCCGTGATTGCTACCAACCTTGGGAGGGAAAATTTACTTACTTCCGCAGAGGTATAGGCAAAGCATGTTCCAAAAATCAACAGTAAAGTACGAGATTCATATTGATGTTTCATTTGTAAATAATCCTCAATATTTAGGATTTATTCTCTAATGAAATATCATAGAGGTCACTAGGAGGCAACTCCATTTTAAACCAAAACCTTGCAAAATCTATGATTTGCAGGGTTTTGTCGTTTTTGGGCCATCATTTTAATTGATTTGATTTGGTTTCATTCGTCAACAAATCGGTCAACAAAATTTTAATCGTCAACAGTTGTTGACGATTGACCAAAAATTCAAACCATAGTTGATTTGGACTTACTATATTTAACTGGACGGTAAGATAAGAATCTAAAACTTTCATATTAAAAAAGTGGTGTTGGCGGAAAAAAGGAATATTAGTGTTTTTATTCGCTGTAAAAAATCCAATTAACTACTTGCTCCAAATCTTCCTCTTACCAAGAATAGTTTAATTCACATTTATAAGTGGAACAAATTAATATATATTGAGCACGCCATTAATTGTAATTATTGGTCATATACTTCAATACAACTAACTAATTTATAACATGAAGCTAGTGGCATTTGCACGTAGAAACTGGAGCGCTTTTAACATTTGGTTTTCAACGGTTTTTATTGATATCCCCATGTCAATGGCGATTTCTTTGTATTTCTTTTTTTCGAGCTTGTTTTGAATAAATATTTCCTTGCATCGAGGAGGTAACTGGTCGATTAAATGATGTAGTTTTTCCATTCTAAAATCAAATAGATCATCTTCTAAGGTTGCCTCAGAAATGACATCCCATCTGATTTTATCCAAGGTGTCAAATTCAACTTTTTGACTTCTGACATGTTGTAAAAATTGATTGTGACAAGTCTTGAAAAGATAATTCCTAAGGGAAGCACTAATCACTAGAACTTCTCTTTTATTCCAAAGGTTTACGAGTGCATCTTGTACGATATCTTCCGATAGGGAGCGGTCTTGACAGAGTTTGAAAACATAATTACAAAGCCAATTATAGTATTCTGTAAATAGATATCGATAGGCATCGGCTTTGCCTTGGCGTAACCGCTTGATTAGTCTTTTTTCGTCCATAGTGCAAATTATCGAGGGTTAAATCTATGAAAAATAAAAAACAAATAGGGGTTTTTTATAAATAGTGCATCTATAGTATAAAAGAAGTGGCAAATGTCTAAACACGATTTGTTGATTGAAAAGTTTATTGGCGGTACCCTATCGTCTGATGAAAGGGAGGTTTTGAAAGAATGGCTATTGGCTGATGAGTCCAATATGTCCCATTTTAAAAATCGATTAAAAGAGACAAGTCGAGAAATATCGGTAGATTTTGATGCTGAACAAGCGTATGAAAGGTTTATTTCAAGGATCAAGCCATCAACAAATCGACCTAAAACTTACTTCACCATATTAAAATATGCTGCAATAATCACTGTCTTAATTTCAATTGGTTTTTTAGCTAAACAGCGTTTTGACGAAGTTCAAATTAATTCATTCAATAAAACTGTAGAAAAGCAAAATCAATCTTCTATCGAAAACGAGATTGTAATCAAATTTTCTGATGGATCAACCCGAAAACTATCAGAAAATGATCAAAACATTACTGCTGATGATGGTGTCGTAGTGGCTAGTAAAAAAGGAAATACTTTATCATTTGAGGTAAGCGCAGAAGAAAGGGATGCCAAAACCAAATTTCATGAGGTTCTCATTCCTAATGGGCAAACTTTTAAATTGAAACTATCAGATGGAACCCTTGTTTGGTTAAATGCCGGTTCAAAACTCCGGTTTCCAAGCCATTTTTCAAAGCGGGAAAAAGAACGGATGGTTTATTTGGAAGGGGAGGCTTTTTTCGAAGTGAGCGAAAATAAAAACCATCCTTTTATAGTAAATACCCAAGAGGTTGATATTAAAGTGCTTGGCACTAAATTTAATGTTTCGTCTTATGACACAGATGAAAACATAGCTACCACCTTGGTAGAAGGCGCTGTTAGTGTGTACGAAACCAGAACCCCTGACAATGAGATTCTGTTATCGCCCAATTTTCAAGCCAACTATCACAAATTCGGAAATAGTTTCGATAAGACCAAAGTGAATACCGATAACTATACCGCATGGATGCAAGGGCGTTTAATTATTGATAACCTCAAGTTTTCAGAAATTTTACAAAGACTAGAAAGAAGATACGCAGTTAAATTTGTGAACAATGTCATCGGTCTAGAAAATGAAATATATAAAGGTGAATTTACAGATGAAAAAATCGAATCTGTTCTCAAGACCATTTCACTGAGTACGCCCTTTAAATTTGAAATAAACCAAAACATAATTACAATTTCAGAATAAAAAGAAAGGGAAGTGGCTTCAACACCTCCCTTTCTACTAAATGACCATTAGAACAATTACTAACAATCAAAGACACCCAAAATTATGAAAAAAAATGATGAGGATGACTTCCTCAAAAAGAAGCGTGTAAAAAAACTAAGGCGCAAAATGAAGTACAGTTTAGTTATTGCAACCCTTGTATTGTTTCAGTTGTCTGCCAATACGGCAATGTCACAGAAAAAAATTGTGCTTCATTACAACGACACTCCTTTAAAGCAAATACTAAGTGAAATTCGTTCTCAAACGGGTTACCGTTTTTTTTATAATGTTAAAGAGGTTGATGACAATCAAAGAATATCCATAAATGCTGAAGGGGAGAACATTCGAGAAGTGTTAAAAAGGTTGACCATTATGGTTAATCTAGACTTTAAGATGAATGAGAATCAGGTAGTTTTGACCCCTAAAAAGCAAACTTCCAACACGCCTATATTACAAAAGGAAATTACGGGATTGGTAGTCGACACGAACGGAGCACCATTGCCGGGAGCCAACGTAGTAGAAAAAGGTACGACCAACGGCACCCAAACCGATTTTGATGGTAATTTTTCCATTTCGGTTGCCGATGAAAATGCTGTTCTCGAAGTGAGTTATATCGGTTTTGCATCGAAAGAAATACCGTTAAACAATCAATCCAATTTGACTATTACCTTAGAGGAAAGTGCTGCCGGTCTTGATGAGGTTGTTGTTATTGGTTATGGCACATCCTTAAAAAGTGACCTTACAGGAGCGGTAAGTTCGGTAAATATGGACGATATAGAAAAATTGCCGACGGCTTCCATAACGCAAAATCTATCGGGTAGGTCTGCAGGTGTGAATGTAAGTTCCAATTCTGGCGCTCCTGGTGCTGGTGTTACTATTAGAATTAGAGGAACAAATTCTTTACAAGGAAATAACGACCCTCTTTTTGTTGTTGATGGGGTGCCAATTGAGTCTTCTCCAGAACAAAATGGGAATTTTTCATCAGACGCTTTATCAGGAATCAATCCCGAGGATATTGAGTCAATGGAAATATTGAAAGATGCGTCCGCAGTGGCCATCTATGGATCTCGTGGTGCCAATGGTGTTGTGCTTATAACTACAAAATCAGGTAAAGCGGGAAAAGCAAGAATAACCATAAACAATTATTATGGCATGCAACGTGAGATGAGGCGATATGACGTTTTAAGTGCAGGAGATTTCGCTAGGTTCAGAAATATTGCCATTACAAATGCTAATGACAGTGAAGATGGATTTGAACTTTATACTCTGGAAGAAATAGACGCATTTGATGCTGGTACAGCGGGTACGACATGGAGGGACCAATTGCTTAGAGAGGCTGAAATAAGGGATACGCAGCTTAGTGTCTCTGGAGGAAATGAAAATCTAACTTATTTTTTCTCGTTGGGCAATTTTAAGCAAGAAGGTATAATAAAGGGGTCTGGTTTTGAGCGTTATTCAGCTAAAATTTCGCTTAATGGAGACCTTAAGGATGAATTGCGTTTTGGGACCGATTTAACATTTAGCCAATCTGATTATGAAGGAGACTTTGGTGATAGTAGTTCAAACAGCTATGCCGGAGGTTACATCGACGCATACTCACCTCCCCCAACATTTCCTGTTCGTGACGAAGACGGCAACTATATTGTCGAAAACCCATTCTCGGCCTTCCCATTCCCAAATCCAGTTGAAAATGCTTTAGAGATTACGAGAGATCAGAGAAATTTGAATTTTTTAGGCAATGTTTTCGTAGAGTATGATATTACGGAATCACTAAAGATCAAGCAGTTGTTCGGCGTTAATTATACGTCACGAAATGTAAGGCAGTACGAACCTACCTTTACCCAAAGAAGTAATTTTATTGGTCGAGCTAGGCAAGCCCATGCTCTAAATACCAACTTATTAAGTACAACTACCTTAAATTTTGACAAAAAGCTCGGGCAACATAAAATCAACGGTGTTTTAGGATACGAGGTTCAAAAGAGGGAAAATCAAGGTTTCAACGGCGATGCAAGGGATTTTGCCAATGACGATACCGGTTACTATAGTTTGGGTTCGGGCTCAGAACTTTTTTCTTTGGGCTCCAATTATTCCAATCAGGGATTACAGTCCTTTCTAGGAAGATTTAACTATATTTTTGATAGTCGGTACTTTGTGACCCTTACGGGCAGGTATGATGGCTCATCAAAATTCCAGGGCGACAACCAATACAGTTTTTTCCCATCTGCTGCATTGGCCTGGAGAGTTTCCAATGAAAAATTTCTTAAAGACTCAGGTTTCATAAGCAATTTAAAACTTCGGGCCAGTTATGGTCAAACTGGTAGTCAGGCTATTGATCCTTATCGTACTCTGGCTCTTATACAGGCATCAACCTTTGGTACAGTGAACGGGGTAAATACCACATTATCTTATAGCCCAAGCCGAATACCAAGTTCAAATTTAAAGTGGGAAACTACGGAGCAATATGATGGAGGGTTGGATATTGCGTTTTTGTCAAACAAAATCTCCTTGACGGTAGATTATTTTCATAAAACCACATCCGATTTGTTGTTGGATTTTCCGTTACCTATTACATCTGGTTATACAAGTGTATTGGCCAATGCTGGTTCAATTAGGAATAAAGGATTCGAGTTTAGCCTTAATACGGTAAACTTTGATAGCGAAAAATTTTCTTGGGATACCAATTTTAACATTAGCTTCATTGATAATGAAATTCTTGATTTAGGGGGAAGGCCATTTGTCATAAGGGCACCTGAAATAGCAAGGCCATTTGGTACCAATTCATTCAATACAGGTATAACCAGTGTTGGCCGTCCTCTAGGAGATTTTTATGTGCTGGAAAGCGATGGGATAATTCAAAACCAAGAGGAGTTGGATGCTGCTGCGCAATATGGGACTATTGGTATCGGAACAAAAAGGTTCGTCGATCAGGATGACAATGGGGTAATTGATGCAGATGACCGCATCGTCGGTGGAAATGCACAACCAGATTTTAGTGGTGGCCTACTCAACAATTTAAAAATCAAGGATTTCGATTTAAGCTTTTTTTGGGAGTTCTCTTACGGGGGAGAAGTATTGAACGTAACGCGGTATTATCTAGAAAGACCTACCGCAGGAACGAATGTGACCCAGTCATATTACAATAATTTTTTTAGGAGTGATAATCCAAACGCTTCAGGCACCTACATAATTCCGAATACCGGTGGGGGTCAATTATCGATAGATGATAGTTATGTAGAAGATGGATCGTATGCAAGGTTGAAAAATTTGACTTTGGGGTATTCATTTCCCAAAGATTTGGTCCAAAAACTCAAACTTTCAAGATTTAGAATATATGCTAATGCAAACAACCTTTGGACAATTACAAATTATACAGGATTAGATCCCAACATAAATGTTTTTTCAGGCAATGAATACGGCGTGGGAATAGACTATAGTCCATATCCCACTGCCACTACTTTTACTTTAGGGATTAATCTAGAATTTTAAAAAAAAGAGGTCATGAAAAATCACAATTACTCATTTAAGAAAAGACATATATTACTACTATTGATTCTGCTAGTTTCAGTTTCATGCGAAAATATTTTAGAAGAGGAACCAAGAGGCTTGCTGAGTTCAAGTAATTTCTGGAATGGTGATGTCAATGCCATTGGTGCCATTAATTCCGTATATACAAGAACAATGGAAATGCCCCCTGCGGTGTTTGGATGGAATTTCTGGTTCGAAAGTTCAGGTCACGACTTTGGGAGTAACAACAATCATGTGTCCGGTATGGCAAATGGCACCTGGTCTTCTGGCGAGGTGAGGGTTTACAATATGTGGAGGGCAAGTTACGAACCAATAAGCTTGGCAAATTTTGTGCTTTCAAATATAAAAGAAGCAACCAATATAGATCCTGATTTACAATTGAGGATTGAGGGAGAGGCAAGTTTTTTGAGGGCTATGCATTACTTTAATTTGGTTAGAATTTTTGGCGATGTACCCCTTATTCTCAAGGAAACAGAGGGTGACGACAACTTTCTAGTTAGTAGGTCGCCGGTCTCCGAAGTTTATGATGCAATAGTTGCCGACCTTAACGTTGCGATAAATCAGTTGCCTTTAAAAAGCAAATATGCCACAGATGACGCTGGAAGGGCATCTATAGGAGCAGCTCAAGCCTTGCTCGCAAAAGTATATCTAACGTTGGGAGATTATGAAAAAACGGTTGATTTGACCACGACTGTTATGGAGTCGGGCGAATATTCCCTAGAGCCCAATTTTA
>TARA_R110002051_G_scaffold303631_1_pt1 | contig 12839 bp, 15 predicted proteins | sample TARA_R110002051 | Tara Oceans TARA_R110002051 (sample SAMEA4397023) | marine metagenome | biome: Polar Biome; feature: [MES] marine water layer (ENVO:01000295) within the mesopelagic zone...; material: water (ENVO:00002006), including particulate matter (ENVO:01000060) such...
AATGCTGGCGGACGCGGGTTCAACTCCCGCCATCTCCACCAAACAACGATAAAGGGCTGACCGTCATAGACGGTTAGCCCTTTATTTTGGGCGTTTTTCAGGTTTTCACTAATTTATAGGTGTATGGCGTTCCATATAGAATGTTGGTATTATTGTTGGTATTAGAGTTTATACACGCTCTCAATACCAACAAAGGATAGTCCAATGCCCTTAACTCATACCGTTATCAATAAGCTACAGCCTAGTAGTATCTCTGTTGATACAAAGCGACCTGACAAACATAGTGACGGTAACGGACTGCAATTATGGGTGCGTTATACGGGCGTTAAGTCATGGCTCAGTGCATACCGCTGGCAAGGTAAGCAGCAAACTCTCACTATTGGCACTTATCCGGTAATGAGCTTGCAAGATGCTAGGCAGCGTAATATTGAGATCAAAAGATTAATAGCTAATGGTGTGAACCCTAAAGATCATAAGAAAGCACAGCAAGCCAGCCAAGACGGTTCAAATATTTTCGATAACATAGCCCAGTCATGGTATAGCGAGCGCAAAACCCACCTAAAAGAAAGCACCTTTACTCGTAATTATTCTGCCTACATGCGTGATGTTAAGCCCTCTATTGGTAAAAAGAATATCAATGATATAACCGCACCGGATGTATTAGCCATTGGTAAATCTATAGAAAGCCGCGGTGCTAATGAAATGGCAAGGCGTACTATTAGAGAAGTAGGGCAGATATTTAAACATGCGATACGCAATGGACTAGCCACGTACAACCCAGCCATAGATCTAGCCGAAGCCATCAAGCCACACAAAACAACCAACCATCACCGAATTACTAGCCAGCAATTACCTAAGCTATTAACAGACATTAATGCCTATCAAGGTGATGTACTGGTGAAACTAGGTTTATGGTTTGTATGCTATACGTTTGTGCGTACCAATGAATTACGCTTTATGGAGTGGTCAGAGATTGACTACAAACAGGGCTTATGGCGCATACCAGAAGACAAAATGAAAGCCAAGCGTTTGCACATTGTGCCACTTGCACCACAAGCAATGGCGATACTGGAACAAATCAAAGAGTTAGGTTTTTCGGATCAGTACGTTTTCTTTAATACCTCAACACATAAACCATATAGCCAAAGTGCATTTATTAATGCCCTATGGAATATGGACTATAAAGGCAAGATGACAGTTCACGGGTTTAGAGGGCTTGCCAGTACCACACTGCATGAAAAAGAGTTTATGCACGAAGCGATAGAGCTGCAGCTGGCACATGACAGAGAAAACAAGATAAGCGCAGCATACAATGGGGCCCAGCATTTGCTATACAGAATAGATATGATGAACCAGTGGGCAAACTTTATTGATGATGCCTACGCTGGCAAGTTGGATAACGTGATCCGTGCAGACTTCAAACAACAAACACAAAAGCATGGGTAACGCCATGTAATAACGACTATGCAAGGCTAGGATTAATTACCCGAACGACAGCTATTCACACCCTTACGCTGTCACTGCCTTGCACCTAATTTTATTTAAGGGTGTAGGGGTGTGTATTGTGGGATTAGCTGAAGCGATTACATTAAAAGGCAATGCAGAACGAGAGAAGTATTTATCAGTTTTCGATGTTATAGACATAATAGGTAGCGATGATACAGAATTCGTTATCCATATAATGGATAGTTTAGGCCTGTTTTCTTTGACAGTATATGAATTAAATAGCTTAGACCCTTATAATCCTATTTACAAACCGATATCCAATAGTTATGAATTAAAGCAGAAAGTTAGAGATTATAGAAAGGCTTCACGACAATTTATTCATGAAGATAATAATTTTGATGAGTATATTACATTACAACGTTGTTTGAAGAAAAATTTATGGTCAAGGTTTGACTTGTTAAAGATAGAGGAGATAGCTAAAAATACCAGTCTAATAGTTTGGGGTGATAGTAACGCTCTATATTCCATGTACAGCGACATGATAAATAGAAGAGATAGCGAATACTACGAATTACCGGAAAGTAGTCAGCAAGCCATAAAGGATTATAGAAATTTAGGCAGCTATCAGAGAGAACTAATAAACGTTGTAAGCTATAGCCCTGAGCAAATAATATGCCTAATGACCAATGATGATCCAGCTCGTATCAATCGAGATGAAAAGTATCAGGTATATTGGGACATGGTAAGTAATGCAGTAGATGTCAACGAATTAACACCGATCGATGAGGAAGAGAAGATCAAGGCTGAGCAAGTTAAAGTATGGCTAGCCAAATGTGGTTTTATTTATAAAAATTTTAATGCTGATTTAACAATAGAGCAATCAGTGCAAAACGAAGAACTACAAAAACGCGTAGCAGAATTTGAAAAAGAAGCAGCAAATGTAAAAGCTACTGGTAGTCTCTCGATGGGAACGCCCCCAGTTACGCAAGTTGACCCTAAAACGCTTGAACAGTTAAGCCAAGAACTGATAATCGCTAACATCAAAATAGCAGACCTCGATAGCCAGTTAGAAAAAGCTAAAGCCGAACTAGAAAACAAGCCGGCCGATGACTTAAATAAAGTGCCTCATCAATCATACAGAACTGTAGCTAGAGTAATGTATGCAATGGCTCAACTTGCTAACTTAGATAATTCAAAACCGTTCAGCCAAAATAAACCGTCTTTAAATGCTAGCATTACTACTATATTGCAAAACGATGGTGTGCCACTTGAGAGTGAAGCAGTAGGTAAATGGCTGTCACGTATTAATGATATGAAACCACAAAAGTAATCTACAGTAGATAACTTGCTATCTACGATTTAGACAAAAGACAAGGAGTGTGTGATGAATAAACTAATTGTAATTACTTTAGGATGTAGTCTTGCTATGTTGTCTTATGCTGAGCGATACGATGTTTACGTTCATGAGCCAATTCAAAGTAATAATGCGGCATTAATGGGCAATAGCGCAATAGACTTCAACGAATTATCAAACAGCTTTGCTGAAGGTCAGAACATTAGAAAAGCATGGGATGCTAGAAAGGCTAGAAAAAAGAACGAACAGGCTATGCAGGAAATGAGCAGCCTTGATCTGAACGATAATAACGCTGTGATGAATTTTGCTAAGAAATATCCTGATAGTATTGATAGCTTAAAAAGTGTGCTGCAACTGCATAAGCAGCTCAATGATTAAAAACTTAATGTCCAATAATGGCCACCTTAGCAGGTGGTTTTTTATGCCTGTAGATAAAGCAAGTTATCTATAGTAGATAACCTGCTATCTACTGTAGAACCTCAGATAAGCCCCACCACATACCATAGAACCATGTTGAAAGCCGTAGCACACCGCTACAGCTGACATGGAGATATGAACATGACACACCCAACCAACCAAACCCCAGTAATTGCTTTTACTGATAATACCTCTCACGATACCGAACCAACCACCGCAAACAGTCCAGCTATGCAACTGCCTACTACTGGCATGGGCAGGGCAAAGGACATTTTGCCGTTCCTACCCTTTTCTAAAACAACGTTGTTCGAGTGGAGTAAGGACGGGCGCTTTGTTGCACCCGTTAAGTTATCGCCAACGATGACATGCTGGTCATACGCAGCCGTTCACGAATGGATCAACAAACACACCTCAACCACTAGCGAGGCGTAGATCATGCAGACACGGCAACCAAAGCAGAATTATAAGCAAATAATTCTCAATCATATGTTGGCAGGTAACTGCCTATCCACTTATCAAGCTTTCGACCTATGGAAAATCACATGCTTTTTACAGCGTATTAGTGACTTACGTGCTGATGGCGTAATTATCAATGATGAAGTGGTGAAGCAAAACGGCAAGCGGTTTAAACGCTATTGGATAGATCAGTCAGCTAATTCCACAAGCGGAGGTGAACAATTATGAGCAACAACCATAAAGTTAAACTTGATCTAAAGTCTCACCACGGGGCACATGCTGCCAAACGTAGCTTACTACTTAGATTTACTATCTTTATGACATGGGTGGTATGTATTGGTTTACTACTATCGTTTGTCACATGCCATCCCGTCATTACAAAACAGATTGCAAGTGACGATAACAGCCGTTACTATATATACCTCTCAAAAATCACTAGCGGACAAGCCAGCCGTTATTTATTGGCTTTTTTTGTGCCTGATAATAGCCCAGCCTCTCAAGCTGTCACTATGCCATCAAGCACTGCCCCAAACACGCATTCAAGCGTGACAAGGGGATATTCCCTCATATTTATAGCAAATCATTTGCTAACCGACTATGACGGGTTGACGCTGCAAAATACAATAGCCGCAAGGCGAATATGCGGGGCGGCTTCTAGTGATGCCGAGAGTAAGACCCGTCACCCTATACTTTTACTTTATAGCGTGGCATTAACTCATAAATCACTAGGAGGTAGCTGTCATGGCTAACTCAATCAGCATGACCTCAAACACTCAAGCCACCAGCAATAGAACACTAGCCAATCAAGCCATTAAAGGTGCACATGATGAGGGCTTGTCTATTGTTCAAAGTAAACAGCGCAAATTTAACAAGTATAGAGCTATGCGCCAGCCTAACCAATCACAGGTAAGGGGGGCTGAATGACCACCACACCAACAGACACCCATGAAAAAGCCCGTGCATTTAGCACAGGCTTTTTAGAACTTCTAAGTAGTTTTAATGCAGCCACACGGCAAGGGCTAGCAGACGATGCAATATTAACCAGTCTATATGATATTTATGAGCAATCAGGCATACAGAACAAGCTATTACACCTTGATAGTAATATTACCATAACCGTAGGGATTGATACAGGCACGATAGCGCCCACGGCTGGCACGATAGGGCTAGTATTGAGTAATAACCAAGACGAACCCGTCACCCTTGCCAGCATGACACCTAATAGCAGCCAAAAGCCATTAATTATTGACCGTGTGCAGCCGTCTGCTTTAATCATTGGCACATTAGACAGCACCCGTGAGTTAATAGCCGTTGATAATTTAGATGATGCTGTAATGCTGACTCAATACCTAATATCCGATAAAGTCACACTATTGGTAAGCTTTGATAAGCTGCTATTCAATAGCATGGTTAGTCACTTTGCCGAAGTTTATCCCGTGACTATCTTTACTACCTTAGATCAGAAAGACAAAGTTTGTAAGCCGTTCAAAGGTAAGAACGTCAAAGCCATTGTTACCAGTGATAGAAACGTCTTAGAACATTTAGAGTATGGCAATCTAAGATATAGCGACATATTAACCCTTGATGATACAACCATACTCGATCTACAAGCGGAGATATGGGGCGAACCTGAACCACTAGCCAATAGCCCAAACAAGCCCACGCCATACCCTATAGAGGCGTTCACAGGCTTATTACAGCACGTTGTTAAGGCGGTAGCACATTACACGCAAGCACCGACAGCAATCGCAGGTCAGTGTGTTTTAGGGGCATTAGCGCACATGGGGCAGCGGTTTATTGATGCACCGATGGGACACGGGCACATGCCGACCAGCCTAATATTAATCACAGAGGGCGAAAGCGGTAGCGGGAAGTCACAGGCTATGGGCTTAACTCACTTCAAAATACGTGAGTATGAAAAGCAGCTATATGCTGATTATCTTATTGAGCTTTCATCATGGGAAAATGACAAGACAAGTCTAAAAGGTAAAGAGCTAGCCGAATTCCTAGATTCCAACCCAAAGCCTCAAAACCCTAAGACTATGTTTAAAGAAGCGACCATCGAGCCAATACTCGATAAGTTTATTGATGGCAGTATCAGTAATGCGTCATGGACGACAGACGAAGCAGCCCAATTCTTTAATGGTCATACCATGAAAGGTGATACCGCTGGCAATGCCTTATCATCATTAACCACGCTATACAGTGATGGTGAAGTGTCTCGTTTGCGCTCGCAAAAATCTGCCTATGCAACACCGCACACAGATGCTTACAACGTGCGTATGACGCTATTACTACAAGGGCAGCGCGTTATCTTAGAGCCAGCACTGGCTGACCCCGTGATGAATGGACAAGGCTTTCTAGCCCGTGCCTTGATTGCTTGTCCTGAAGACTTGCGAGGTCAAAGAGTATGGAATGATGAGCAGCGCAATAACGACAGCCCGTATGATAATCCGCACTTGATAGAATACTGGTCACGCTGTCATGCCTTGCTTGATCCATTGCCAGCCAATCTGCCCAATGACAGCACAGGCGCATCACAGCGCATTAAAATGCAATGGGCAGACAAACAGACTAGGCAAGTCTTTAGCGACTTCAAACAGGCAATAGAAGACAGACAGGCACACGGGCAGCCTTTAGAGTATCTAAAAGCGTATGCGTCACGTATGGCAGAGAATGCTAGCCGTATCGCCTCATTAATGGCATTCTTTGAGGGACGCAATACAATCACTACTGATGATATTAGACGGGCGTTTATGTTGGTGGAATATTCCACAGCCGAACGCTTGCGCTACCTTGATGCAACGCCTACAGGTGAACAGAACGACAGTGAGAAGCTAAGTAGCTGGCTAGTAGATAAAGCGAAGGGTAAAAATCCGCCTATTTTGAATAAGTCGTTTATCTCACAAAATGCACCCAATACCCTAAGAGGTAAGAAGTTGAACAGCTTACTTGATGACTTAGAGAGTATGGGGCATATCAGATTAGAGAGTGAGGGGCGCAGGCGTTTAGTATGTATCAATCCTAAGTTGATTAGCTAACCCTAAAAGGCTGCTAAACTTGCTAAAATTTATCTAGCCCTTGCCAGTCAAGGGCTTAACTTTAGGTAGTGCGCTGCTAAGCATTGCTAAACTTGCTAAATATGACTAATTTTAGCAAGTTTAGCAAGACGTTAGCAGCAGCTAACTAAGCTACAGTCCATAATTGATAAGGCTTACGGGAACTTTAGCGACTTTAGCGACTTTTCGTAGGTATAAAACTATATTGGTAGGTGTTTATTGTCTGTCTTTTTTTATGCCTGATGCTTATAAAGGTTTATCGTGAAATCAGTTTAAGCACTGGCAGCCTTAGCCACAATGATAAAGAGTCAAAAGCTATACACTTAAATTTTTTAGGCAGTAAAAAGATATAGCTTAATTAATAGAAAACACTGATTAAGCATGACTCTAGGCTATTTATCAGACATAAATAGCTTGTTTGCTACATCATCTTTATTAGCTTCGAAGTCTTTGTTTACTATTTCAGGAATACTATCTGCTAATGGTAAATAACCTTTAAAACCGTATGTTTTTTCTCCTACTAAAAATACGTAGGGTTTATTGCTAAAATTTGAACTGAAATAAGTAATATAGGTTCGGATTTTGACATCTTCTGCATTTATTCTGATGCCATTTAATTCGTTATATTTTAATTTATATTCATCTTCCACATTTTTATCGTGATATCTACGATTATTTAGCTTTATTATTCCTTCAACTACAGGTTTAGAAGAATCGTAAAAGTTAACGTTATTAGCAAGCACCTGTTCATCGTCAGAACCATGTATCAAAATAACGTCAATAGTGACTTGTTCGGAAAAGACTTTACCTAGGTCAACTGTTCCAGAATCAGATTCTATTATTGTTCTTGGCTCATATTTAAGATAGAAAGCAGATGCTGCTACCGAAACTATTATGGAAAAACATAGTGCCAATACTTGCCAATTTTTCATTATTTACGAGTCCGTTAATGTATAAGAATTACTAAAAAGCCTTACATTTTAACTTAAAAAAAATCGATCGAAATAGGATAGAGCCGTCAAAAACTATATAAGCATATTGAGTATTATTTTAATCAACTATTCCGCTGTAGATTACCAAAAAGTGAATCGACCGCAAATTATTGCCAATCATAAGCTATGAGGTAATTTTAGTATGAAATTAGCATGGGGCTGTGGCAGATTATAGATATGCTTAGTTTTGAGCCTATTACTTGCTAAAAACAGTTTTGGACATGTTAGACGATTACTGCAAAGCCTTTTTTATAAGGCAAAAAGAACCTAAGTTTTTATTTCTATTATAAAAATATAGAAAAGTCGCAGGGTTCTTAAAAGACCTTTGCGACTCAGAAATACTAAATCCAATTTCTTACTTAATGACAGTGATAAGTACCTCGTTTGGTGTCATTATGGCAACCTGATGCATTAGTTCCACCACCATGAGCGAAAGCAGCTGAAGCGAATGTTACTGTGAAAAGTACTACAAATAGCTTTTTCATAAAATTATCCTACTATAGTTGATTAATAAAGATTCTACTATACGAGAAAAAAGAAAGGATTACTATTTAATAAATAACGATCAGAGAAGAAACTCCATTTTTTCTAAAAATTAGCTTTTAGCAGCCGTGATAGAGTAGAGCTTATGGAGTGGACAATAATTAGGGATATAGATGAACAAATTAACCTGGATAGTTTTACTATTACTCACAGCTTGTTAACTTATTGACTATACTGATACTGATACTGATGATGTTATAAAAGTTACTAATTTTTATTGGTTAACCCATGGCAATGTTAAGCCATACCCATTTACTACTAAATCTGGACATATTGCTTGCAGTTTAATGAAGTAGATTTTTATCTTGATGATACGGCTAATGATGAGTCAAGCATGCATAGGTTGGCCACTAATCAAGGTGGCTTAATATATTTTAAAAGCCAATGTTATGAAGCCAAACGTGCGGAATGCTATCAAGCCTAATGCTGATTTTTCCGAAGCTATCAGAATGGGGTTAGATAGATGTGAGCAGGTACAGCAGCGATTAGATGAATTTAGATCAGAGATTAGCTAATAGAAAAAGCAAACTTGCTTAATGATTTAGACATATTGCACTGTAAATATGTTTGATAATCTTCTAGATAAATGAGACTGCGAAATCAATAGAGTTGATATGTTTTTTGTATTGAATTTAATAGCTATAACGGCTTGCTAATATGAAATAGTAAGCAAAATTTTTCATAATTTCTAGCGTAAATGTGAACAAATATCATCGATACATGTAAGATGGTTCGAGCTAATCACATTCAAAATTTCGTCATTCTTCGTCATTCTTCGTCACCCCTAGACCCACTATTTTGTACATAGTCTTTATCATTTAAGTACACTTATTTTTTATTTGTTTAGACCAATTAAAGCTAGTGAACCTATGATTTCAAAGGCTTAACAACTATGGGTGTGATGGTGAGCATGAGCAGCGCCAAATTGTAGAGCGTATCAAGGCATTTATTGAAAAGCTATTGGAGGAAGCCGACTTGTTATTACTCAATCAAGGTGACCGTAAAATCTATAAAATGCATGATACTTTATTTAATGGCAAGCAATGCCCACCTCATCTAACGAGCTCATGCCTACGCTTGCCAATGATTGAAGATAATGTTCTACTAGCATAGAACCGTTAAAAAATACAAGGTTGACACGAACGAATACAAGTGCCTTATGAATTGAATAAAATGTTCTTAGGTGCTACTATTCGCTAATTAGAGATAATTAAAGCTAGACAATTGCCCGTATGGGCTTTTTTTCGTATTTTGAACGTGTGCAAAGAAATATAGACGAAATAAGGGTGAATTATGGCACCACGTCAACCTAAAACTAAAGAAGAAGCTCTTCGGTCTTTATTAAATGACCTTATCGAAGAGTACCTGTTAAATCAAAAAGGTATTGTAACGGTAAATGATTTTGCGCTGCAGGGGGCTTTGAAAAAAGCGGAGAAAAACAAAGAAGGCGGACTAGATTCTTATTACCTTGTTAAGGCGCTGGTTAATGTTATACAAGGGCGCTTAAATACTGCAGAAGGAGAGTTTAAGAAAGCTCTTCGTATATCACCTAACGACCCTGTTATTCTTACTAACTATTCAGTAGCATTAAGGCTTTTGAACAAAAATAACGAATCCAATGAAATCCTAATCAAAGTAATTAAGGAATTCAAATTCTTTGAAGATAGCATGCTGAATAACATTTTATTCAACTCGATTCCTGAGTTAGAAATAAAATACCTTCAAGAGGTGACTCAGTATCTGGAAACAGACAGAATGAATGGCATCATAGACGGCTTAATTTCACTGAAAGAAGATTTGCAAGAAATTGATATTTCTTTTTCAGAGTTTCAAGAAGTCGTTGAGTTGTTGCGATCTATGGTCAACAAGAGAACTAGGCAGCAATTTATACCTCGATTTAGTATAGATAATGGACTGGATAGACATTTAAAAATAGAAGTTTTTCTGAATATTAATACACAGGAAGCTGCCGAGTTAAACTCAGAATTTACCACTTATTTTGTGGATTATATTTTTGATAAAGAACGTCACGACCTGTCAGGTAAGTTTCTAGTTTTTTTCAAACAACAGAAAAGCCGTTATGATGGTACTGAGAGTCCAGACGCCTTATATTTAGGTATAAATGAAGAGCTGGTGGCATAGATGACTGTAAGTGTTGAAGATATTTATAAGCAAAAGTATGCAATAGATGGTATTAATCTTGAACCTACAGAGTCTTACGAAAGACTAAAAATCACTCGGGGTTATTATGCAGCATTTTTATATGCTAGAGAGCTAATCGATACTGATGATTCTTTGGAATGGCACTTCCACCATCCAAATTCTAAAGACCCCAAAAAAAACCGTTATGGATCTCATCAAAAAGTATCAATGAGTTTGATTCACTCGAAAATCAGGATTTTACATGAGGTTGGTCAGACACTGCTGCTTTACCATGAATTAAGAAAAAAATCAGACTACCGTTTACATCTTAATATCACTCCTGATGACATAACAAATGCAGAAGTCTATTTTAAGTCCTGCAAGGAGCGCATTGAGTTTTATGTTAAGAATGGTGACCAGCACTTTACCCAGGCCAAAAAAGTTATTGAAGTTAAAGTGAGTTCTACCGGTAAAAATCAGATTAGCAAGTTAAAGGTTTTAAAATAAAATATTTCTACATCAATTGTACAGCAAGGCATTCGTGATTCATGTGCGTAATGCCTTTCTTATTGCCATCGATCCTTCTTAACAACCAGATCTATTTCATCTACTCATCACACAATTTCAACCCAAACTCTACAGCCTCGTGCAAGTCAGAGCCTTCCTTAATGCTGTAAGGCACGTTTGGAGTCATGCCGTCACGATTCAGGGCTTCAGCAGCGGCCTTATTAAGCGGCGTACCGATGGATGAGTCTTTACTATAGCCTGCAGGTTCAAAATATACCTCAGTGCCAAATTCTGGATAATAGACACAAGATATCTCGCCTGATGTCGTAAACGGGTAGGGTGTATTATGATTAACGGCCCAGAAAACCTCGTGCACTGCAACATCGCCAGAAACGAACTTACGACCGTCGTCTTGAGCGGGAGAGCATGCAATCAAGGGTAAGACAGCAATACTAATTAACCACCTGAACATATCGATTCGCATGGCACACCGTCCTTGTCTCGGTCTAATCGAGTGTTACCACACTTCAATGCTTGCTTAGCTTGCTCACAGTTCGCCATTTGGCCACAAGTTCTAGGTAGCCCCTTGCACTGAGCACCGCCAGTACCTTTTGCAAATAGCGGATGGTCAACTTCGACTGATTCATTCAGAACGGAATTACCTTGGAATGGATTATCAATCGTATTCACGCCAGCATTGGCCGATAGTGCAAAGATAGATAAAGCAGTGGCCAGTATTAGTTTTTTCATCACTGAGGTCCTTTGCTGTAAAGGCTAATCTTTATAAATATATTTTTGGAGGTACTCTTCATAATTTTCAGTGCTATCTAATTCTTTAAGGAGTATTGAATTACATGCTTGCGTAATCGCATTACCACCTACAGTTTCAGGAAAGGCATAAGAAAAATCGGATTCTGCCAAAGCTCTTTTGTTCGACTGCCAGCTATCTACTACTTCATCTTTAAAGCCATAATCGATTCGAGCTTTCGTAAAGTACGTTTCATCTTCGCATGAGACAAACCATTTCTCTTTTGAGTAATACATACCCTTTTTTCGAAGAGGATTGTTATTAATGTATGTTAGTTGAAGTATGGCTGAAATGTACTTTGGCTTTTCTTTAGAGCTTTTAAAGCTACTACCCCCATATACTGTGAGTTCTTGCCTTTTAACTGAGTCGTAGTCTAAGAAAGTTTGTAACTGCTTATCTTTGGACTTACCTAAGTCGATCCATTCCACAGCATTAGCTGCTAAAGGTAAAGCAAATAAGGCTGCTAGTAATATTTTATTCACGATTACATCCTTTTGTTAATCTTAGCTCAGCACATATAACCCTAAGCATTATTGCTTAGGGTTGCAAAATAAGTCTTCACCGATTTGAGGATTAACAGGCACTAATTAATAGATTTCTCAAAGCCCATTGCTAAACAATTGTATTTACCTTACTTTAACTGATTAGTAAGTTTTGAGCAATATCGAGAAGCAACTATAAGATGCAATATGCCATTAAAGGCAACATTACTATATGCTTAATGAATAATATTAAGCTCCTGTCTTTACTCTAATTTTGGAAATAGCTAAAAAGCTACTTTGGAAAATGAACAATCATGAGTACTGTTGCTCGTTGGTACTTGAAAACGTTATAGTCACATTTGGACGATAGAATGTAAATCTTGTGTGTTCAGAACTGTGATCAATGAGATCGATACAAGAAAATAGGATGAGAAGATCATAACTAATTACAAAATATTATTGAGTGAGCAGAATAGAATTAAAGTACATTTTTAACGAAAATCGATTGTTGGTATTATGGTTGGTATTGTCTTATTTTATATATAGTAATTTTATAAATATCATTGACTTATATTGATAGTTTAGTTTCCGCCATCTCCACCAAACATTAAAAATCCGATCACTTAGGTGGTC
>TARA_R110002051_G_scaffold149047_1_pt1 | contig 12836 bp, 15 predicted proteins | sample TARA_R110002051 | Tara Oceans TARA_R110002051 (sample SAMEA4397023) | marine metagenome | biome: Polar Biome; feature: [MES] marine water layer (ENVO:01000295) within the mesopelagic zone...; material: water (ENVO:00002006), including particulate matter (ENVO:01000060) such...
TATGATGCGATCCTGCTCGACGTCGACAACGGCCCGGAGGCGCTGACCCGGGACGAGAACGATCGCATCTACGATCTGGGCGGCCTCGGCGCCGCCAAACGCGCACTGCGCCCCGGCGGCGTTCTCTCCGTCTGGTCGTCGGCACCCGACAGCCAGTTTACCCGGCGCCTGAAGACGGCAGGCTTCACCACCGACGAAGTGCCCACGCGCGCCAACGGCAAGCGCGGCGGTGCCCGCCACATGATCTGGGTGGCGGCCAAGGACAAGCGCTGATCCACGCCGACAGGTTTGACATCAAGACAGCACGGAGAACCGCGGCGGATCTCTCCGCCACGGCCTGATCCAGCGGGTGGGCAGGCAGTGTTTGCAGTTCGTATGTGAATGTCAGGCGGTCCGCCTGCCCGATCGCTTCCGGCTGTTCCCGAAGTCCGGAGCGGGACGTGTCAGTTCCCGGTAACCGGAGCTTCGGGTGGCGACCGGCCTGACGCCGGCCTGCCACCGTCTGCAACCATCACCGGACGCCGGGCGCTTGCCGGGGGAGGCAACCGGTTCGCGAACCCGGCCCCTGTCCGATGACGCAGCCATTGTCGCAAGCCCTGATCGGATGGGGACGAAAGTGGACGCAGAAAAATGGCCGGCCCTTGAAACGGTTGCGATTTTTCAGAGCCGCGCAATATCCTTGCTCACGCCGAGCGGACGGCACCGATGATCTCGGCAAGCAGACCGTGAAGCTCGTCGCGATAGCCTGTGCGGGCCGACGGCGAGGTCGCGTCCGAGGTCATCACCACGGTCAGACCGAGCGACGGCACGACGTAGAGCATCTGGCCGCCATAACCCCAGCCGAAGCGCACGTCCTCGCCGCCGATCCGGCGCAGGAACCAGCCGTAGCCGTAACCGTCGCCGGAAAAGCGGGAATTGGTGCGCGGCGTCCAGGACTGCTCGATCCACGACTGCGGGATGACCTGCACGCCGTCGGCGGTCCTGCCGCCGTTCTGGTAGAGCTGGCCGAAGGCCAGCAGCGACGAGGCGGTCATCGCCATCTGGTTACCGCCGAGATAGACCCCCTGCGGGTCACGTTCCCAGGAGCCGATCCGGAAGCCCTCGACCGGCTCGAACCAGTCGCGCGACAGCGCCAGCGTCGACTTCTCCCCGACACGCGTCAGGATGGCGGAGAGAAGATGGGTGGAGGCGGTGGAATAGAGCATCTGTCCGCCCGGCTCCCCGTCGAAGGGTTCCGACAGCGCAAACCGCACCCAGTTGCCGCTCGATACCCAGCGCCCGTAGTTCGGCCCCGACATGCGGGCGAGACCCGCCTGCATGGAAAGAAGGTTGCCGATGGTGATGTCGGCCATCCGCGGATCCGGATTGCGCGGCAGCTCGCTCTCCAGGAGCGGCGCGATCTTCTGGTCGACGCCCGCAAGCAGCCCCTTGTCGATGGCGATCCCGACCATGCCCGAGATGATCGATTTCGAGGCCGACTTGATGTTGGTGGAATCGCCGATTCCGCGGCCGTTGAAGGCGCGCTCGGCGAGCATCTCCCCGTCCCGCGAGACCAGCACGACCTTCAGCGCATCGAGGTCACGGACCCCGTCGAGGACGGCATCCAAGGACGTCCCGCGAGGCGGAGCCTGCGGCACATCCTGCGCCCGCAGATGGCTGGCGGTGAAGAGGAGAGGAAGGGCGGCGAGTGCGGTGCGGCGTGTGATCATGAGTACAAGCTAGGGCGCCATCGAGTGCCGAACCATGGCAGAAGGCGCGGATTCACGTCAAGGTGATGGCCCGTGAGGTTTGGTCCGGACGGCAACTAGAGCTCTGCCTTGGCAAAGATATCGGTGATCCAGTCGAGGAAGACCCGGACCCGCGGCGAAAGCTGCCGGTTCTGCGGGTAGAGGGCTGCCAGCGGCGTCGGCGCCGGCGGGAAATCCGCCAGCACCTCCACCAGGTCGCCTGCCTCGACATAGGGCCTCAGCCGGTAGCGCGGCGCCTGGATGAGCCCGAAGCCCCGCAGCGCGAGGTCCACGGTCGTATCGGAGTTGTTGACCCTGATCCGCGGCGGCAGCGTCACGTTGCGGATCTCCCCGCCGACGGTGAACTCCAGCGGCATGACCTGCCCGGTGCGCGAGGAGATGAAGCCGATCGCCAGATGCCCATCCAGGCTATCGGGCGTCTCAGGCATCCCATGCGTCTGGAGGTAACCGGGGCTGGCGCAGGTGATTTCACTGATCGACCCGAGCTTTCGCATGATCAGCGAACTGTCGGCGACCTCGCCGGCGCGGATGACGCAGTCAACTCCTTCGCGCAGCAGATCGACATAACGGTCGCTCTGACCGATCTGCAGGTCGAGAAGCGGATACCGCTCGAGAAATTCGTGCAGGTGCGGCAGGAGAAAGATCTGGGTGAGCCGCGGATGCGCATCGATCCGCAACACGCCCTGTGGTTTCGCATCGCGAAAGATGGTCTCCGCCTCCGCCATCTCCGCCAGCACCGAAAGGCAGCGCTGGTAAAAGGCGTGGCCGTCCAGGGTTGCGGCGACATGGCGGGTCGTCCTTTCCAGAAGCCGCGCACCGATATCCGCTTCCAGTGCCTTGATCGCCTGGGTTGCGGTGGAACGCGCCAGACCCAGGTCGGCAGCCGCTGCGGTGAAGCTTCCGCGCTCCACCACGCGGACGAAGAGTTCCATGCGCGTCAGACGGTCCATAGCGCTGTTCATCTCACGCAAATTATCTTGCCGATCAACAAGCATTGTTCCGCACAGAGATCAACGTATCTCTTGGCAGCCAGTCCGCGTGTATGGCGAGCTAAAGGAGAACCAACCATGCCATTCGTCAACATCAAGACACCCGAGGGTGCGCTCACAAAGGCGCAGAAAGAGGAGATCGTGCATCGTACGACCGACATGCTGGCAGACTACTTCACCGAGGCGGCCCGCCCGCACACGATGGTGCTGATCGAGGAGGTGAAGGACGGCGGTTACGGCCGCGCCGACGAAGTCTTCGTCGTCCCCGACGCCTATCGTGCTGGGGAAACAGCGTGATCTCTGCGCTGCATTAAGACCTTCGGCCGGCACCATCCGGTGCTGCTTGTTGCGCTATCGCCCGGTGCAGATCCGGGCGATAGCGCATGAAAAGCAAAACACTTTGAAACATCGGGCCGTCTTGGCGGTTCTGGAGGCCGAACAGGCGCCCGAAAGGGCGCGACATCCAGAACGACCACCAAAAGGAGATGGCCTTGAAAGCGCTGGTTTGGCACGGAAAAGAGGATATTCGCTGCGACACGGTCTCGGATCCCGAGATCGAAGACGCCCGCGACGCGATCATCAAGGTCTCGAGCTGCGCCATCTGCGGTTCCGACCTCCACCTCTTCCACAACTACATTCCGGCCATGGAGCCGGGCGATATCGTCGGTCACGAGATGATGGGCGAGGTCGTCGAAGTCGGCTCGGGCGCCAAGGGCGCGCTGAAGAAGGGCGACCGCATCGTCGTGCCCTTCACCATCTTCTGCGGCGAATGCGACCAGTGCAAGCGCGGCAATTTTTCCGTCTGCGAACGGTCGAATCGCAACAAGGCCATGGCCGACAAGGTCTTCGGCCACACCACCGCCGGCCTCTTCGGCTATACGCACCTGACCGGTGGCTATCCCGGCGGGCAGGCGGAATACATGCGCGTGCCCTTCGCAGACAAGACGCACATCAAGGTCCCGGATACCCTCAGCGACGAACAGGTGCTCTTCCTCGGCGACATCTTCCCGACCGGCTGGCAGGCCGCCGTCAATTGCGAGATCGAACCGACCGACACGGTGGCCATCTGGGGCTGCGGACCGGTGGGTCAGATGGCCATCCGCAGCGCCGTCCTTCTCGGCGCCAAGCAGGTGGTGGCGATCGACTGCATTCCGGAGCGGCTGTCGATGGCCGAGGCGGGCGGTGCGATCACCATCAACTTCGAGACCGAAAGCGTCGTGGAGCGCCTCAACGACCTCACCTCCGGCAAGGGGCCCGACAAGTGCATCGACGCCGTGGGACTGGAATCGCATGTCTCCATGGGCCAGCCGGACACGATCCTCGACCGCGCCAAGCAGATGGTCATGATGGAAAGCGACCGTCCGCATGTGCTGCGCGAGATGATCTATGTCTGCCGTCCCGCCGGCATCATCTCGATTGCCGGCGTCTATGGCGGTCTCGTCGACAAGATCCCGATGGGCCCGGCCATGAACAAGAGCCTGACCTTCCGGATGGGCCAGACGCACGTCAACCGCTGGACCGACGACCTGCTGCGCCGGATCGAGGAAGGCCAGATCGACCCGTCCTTCGTCATTACCCATACGGCGAAGCTCGAGGATGGACCGGAAATGTACAAGGTCTTCCGCAACAAGCAGGACGGCTGCATCAAGGTCGTGCTGAAACCATGAACATAGGAGAGCGATGATGACGTTCATTGCAAATGCCGTTCAACGCAGCGACAACCCGCGGGTCCAGTCGACCGGGCCGAGTTCGCTCGACTCGTCGGATCGGCTCGCCCGCAACCTCGGATGGTTCAGCATCGGCCTGGGGATCACCCAGATCGTCGCCGCCCGCAGCCTCAGCCGGACGCTGGGGATACCGGAATCGGAAAACCTCATCCGGGCCTTCGGCGCCCGCGAAATCGCCAGCGGCATGCTGACGCTGTCGCTCGAGAAGAAGGCTGGGCTCTACAGCAGAATTGCTGGGGATGCGCTCGATCTGGCGGTGCTGAGCACGGCGGTGAAGGAGGACAATCCGAAGCGCGGCAATGCCGCCATGGCGCTCGCCATGGTCGCCGGCGTGACGCTGCTCGACGTCGCGGCAGCGCTCGGCGTCAGCCGCAACAATGCGCGCGATCCCCACGATGAGCGCGATTACAGCGACCGGAGCGGCTTCCCGAAAGGCGTCCAGGCGGCCCGCAGACAAGCGGAAGACGCCGACGAAAAGCCGGTCAAGGCGCTCTCCCCGCCGCAGACGGCATTTTCCGGGCAGCGGGCTTAAGAATGCCGGCCCGCTCTCTTCGAAAGGAGGGCGGGCCTGCTTTTCTCAGAAGCGGTAGGTGATGCCGCCGCCGATCAGCCAGGGATCGATCTTGGCCTTGCCGCTCAACGCACCCAGGCTGTCGTGGTCCGCCGACCAGTCGGTTTCCAGGAAGATCTTCTTCACGTCGAAGTTCACGCCCCAGTGCTCGTCGAGCATGTAGTCGAAGCCGACCTGCAGCGCGACGCCGAAGGCGTTCTCGACATCGAGGTTGTGGAAGCCGCCGCGCTCGCTCTGGTTATAGAACATCGAATAGTTCACGCCCGCGCCGACATAGGGCTTGAACGCACCGAAATCGGTGAAGTGATACTGCAGCGTCAGGGTCGGCGGCAGCAGCCAGGCGCGACCGACCGGCACGCCGACCGCACCATCCTCGTCGATGTCGGCAAACGTGGTGCCGAGGATCAGCTCGGCGGCGATGTTGTCGGTGAAATAGTAGCTGATGTCGAGTTCGGGAATGACCGAGTCCGAATAGGAGAGGTCCGAACCGGCGACGCCGTTGACCGAGCCGCTGTCCTCCGTGATGACGCCGACGCCGCGCACGCGGATCTGCCAGGGGCTGGATGCCGCCGGCACCTCCGCGACCGGCGCCTCGACGATCGGCGCCAGATCCGCCGCTCCCGCAGCCGTGGCTCCGAGCATGGCCAGACCCGCAGCCAGCCCGCTGATGCGTGGGCATTTCCTGTTCATTGAGACTCTCCTGAAATCACTGGATGATATGACGGAGAGTGACTTAATACGCTGGCGCAACAACGGCTTGAGCCAGATCAAACGGCCTTGACGGATGTCAGGGAAACGGCCCGTTCAGCCGCCTCCCAAAGAAAAACCGCCTCCCCTCATCGGGAAGGCGGTGTTTCGGGCAGTCGGGGCGCTCCAGGATCGTAAATGGAGCAGCACCCGGTGCCGAACGGTCAGGCGAGCTTGCGGCCGCTGGCGACGATCATGCCCGCGGCACCCTCGAGCCATCCGGCCTTCAGCTCGAGCGCCAGGAAACGCGCGCGCTCGAAGGGGCCGGGCATGACCAGATGCCGGGTCTTGTCGGCGAAGAAGCCGAATCGTTCGTAATAGGCCGCGTCGCCGACCAGGAGCACGGCGCCATGGCCGCGGTGGGCCGCCTCGGTGACGGCAGCGCGCATCAGCGCCCCGCCGATACCCTTGCCGGCATGCGCATCGTCCACCGCGAGCGGCCCGAGCAGCAGCGCGTCGACGGCCGTGCCGTCCTGGCTGATGCCAGCCTCGATGTTCCAGAGCCGGACCGTGCCGATCACGTGACCCGCGCCATCGCGCGCAACCAGCGCCAGCCCCTCGGCCGGCAGGCGGCCGCGGCGGATCTTCTCCGACGACTTCATGCGGCGCTCCGGCCCCATCGCGTGGTCGAGAAGATTTTCGCGCGCAACGACATCCGCCGGCGTCTCGGCGCCGATGGTAAAAGTGGTGGATGGTGCGAAGAATGCACGCACAGAATCAAGAACAGCGGCCATCCCGGCCTCCCGTACCCAAACCCGTTTCAGACGGTGTCAGACGAAAATTGTGAAGGTGCCGCCCCGGCTGGTTACGGGGACGGCGTTGTCGGACTTCAGATGACGTAGCTTTTCAGCGGGTCGAAGCCGTTGAAGGCGACGGCCGAATAGGTCGTCGTATAAGCGCCGGTGCCTTCGATCAGAACCTCGTCGCCGATCGTCAGCGAGACGGGCAGCGGGTACATGTTCTTCTCGTACATCACGTCGGCCGAATCGCAGGTCGGGCCGGCCAGGACGCAGGGCTCCATCTCGTCGCCGTCACGCTCGGTGCGGATCGGGTAACGGATCGCCTCGTCCATCGTCTCGGCGAGACCGCCGAACTTGCCGATGTCGAGGAAGACCCAGCGGTGGTTGTCATTGTCGGACTTCTTCGACACGAGAATGACTTCCGCCTTGATCACGCCGGCATTGCCGACCATGCCGCGACCCGGCTCGATGATCGTCTTCGGCAGGTTGTTGCCGAAGTGCGAACGCAGCGCCGCGAAGATGGCCTGGCCGTAGGCTTCCGCCGACGGGACGTCGCGCAGGTACTTCGTCGGGAAGCCGCCGCCCATGTTGACCATCTGCAGGTGAATGCCCTGCTTGGCGAGCGATGCGAAGACGCGCTTGGCATCGGCGAGCGCCGAATCCCAGGCATCGACCTTCATCATCTGCGAGCCGACGTGGAAGGATACGCCATAGGACTCCAGGCCGAGCTGGTGGGCGTAGACGAGGACGTCGACGGCCATCTGCGGCACGCAGCCGAACTTGCGGGAAAGCGGCCATTCGGCGCCATCACCATCGGTCAGCACGCGGCAGAACACCTTTGCCCCGGGAGCGGCACGGGCGATCTTCTCGACTTCCTCGTGGCTGTCGACGGCAAAGAGCGCGATGCCGAGCGCATGGGCGCGGGCGATGTCCCGTTCCTTCTTGATGGTGTTGCCGTAGGAGATACGCTCCGGCGACGCGCCGGCGTCGAGCGCCATCTGGATTTCGGCGACCGATGCGCAGTCGAAATTCGAACCGAGCGAGGCGAGAAGCTTCAGGATCTCCGGCGCCGGGTTCGCCTTGACGGCATAGTAGATCGCGCTGTCTGGCAGGGCGTGGCGGAAGGCGTGGAAATTGTCGCGGACGACATCGAGGTCAACGACGAGGCAAGGGCCATCGGGACGTTGGGTCTTGATGAAGTCGAGAATCCGAGCGGTGGTCATCTTGCAGTCCCTCATGATCGTGGCTCCGGCGGACCGGAGGACAAAGGGCGAATGAGAATATGCAAAGGCACCAGCCGGTGGAGACCCGGTACCGCAATACGCTCAAGCGCGCGAATTTTGAATCAGCGCCCTGCCAAGAGCGAAGATTCGGCTTTGTCTGCCATGGATTGGAGGGGGGTACCCGACCGCACTTCCGGCAATGATGGTGTGCCTCTGCAGTATTGCCGGCTGTTGGAAAGCCGGCAGAGACTAGAAAGGCCCGCACCGTCGTTGCTTCAAGATGTCCTCGCATTTCCCGGTTGGCCGGAATAGCGACTGGAGGGGTTAGTTCCAGGTACCTTACCGATGACCTCACCTTAGGGATAAATCCCAGTTCGAGGGTCGGCGGACACCCACAGGCACGTGCGACTTTGGGCAGCACCGGAGATAAGAACATTCGCCTTCACAATCAAGAGGTTTTTTGACCTCGAACAAAAATACTTGCCTCGCCATCGAGGATATGCAGTGGCCGCCCAGAGCGCCCATTTGCAGAAACGATATCGCCAGCCTACATTGGCAGGCGAAGGCCGAGAGGGTTTGGCATGACCACAGTAAATAAGCAGAGCGTTTTGAGGGACGAGCGCACGGGCTTACCGCTTCGCGAAGTGCGTCTGCTTGTTCCCGATGCAGGGGACCCTGAGGTGCGGGCACGACTGAAGGCTGCGATCGCAACTCTGGATCCTGAAGACGAGCGTGAATCGATGCAATGGATCGAGAGCGTTTCTCTCTTCGACAACGAAGACCGGGACACCGAATGAGGCGGGGGGATCTGGTGACGGTGGCCATCTCCGGCGACTACGGCAAACCGCGTCCCGCCGTTGTGATCACGTCCGATACTCTCATCAGTGAGCGGCACGATGCCATCGTGCTCTGCCAGCTGACGTCAACCATCAACGACCTCGCCGACTTCCGCGTCGCAATCGATCCCGCTCGCGACAACGGGTTGAAACTGCGATCCGATATCATGGTCGACAAACCCGTTGCCGTCTCGCGGCGGCGAATCGGCTCGGTCATCGGCCGACTGAACGAAGCGGAAATCCAACGCCTCAACTCGGCATTGGCATTCGCGCTCGGCTTGTCGAACTGAACCGGCGCCAGAAAGAACATCATGGACACACTTACCCGCATGCGCGCCTTCATCGACGTCGTCGAGGCCGAGGGCTTTTCGGCGGCGGCGCGGCGCACCGGGCGCTCCAAGGCGCTGCTCTCCAAATACGTGAAGGAACTGGAGGACGATCTGGGCGCCCTCCTCCTCAACCGCACCACGCGCCAGTTCTCCATGACCGAGGCCGGTCATACCTACTACCGGACGGCGGCCGACATCCTGAAAGAGATCGACAACCTCTCCGACCTGGTGCGGGAGAACAATGCCGACCTCAAGGGCAAGCTCCGGCTGTCCGTGCCGCGCACCTTCGTCGATGCCGAGGTGGGTCAGTCGCTGATCGATTTCGCCAAGGAGCATCCCGACGTCTCGCTGGAAATCGTCGCCGAGGACCGCTTCGTGGACCTGATCGAGGAGAGCTTCGACCTCGCCATCCGAATCACCAAGCTGGAAGATTCCGGCCTGATCGCCCGCAAGATCGCCGACTTCCGGGTCTATGCCTGCGCCTCAGCCGATTTCCTGGTGCGCCATGGTCCGATCGACACGCCGCAGGATCTCGCCCGCGTCCCCTTCATCATCGACACCAATTCGCGCTGGCACAACAACGTCCGCTTCTCGAGCCCGGAAGGGGCCACCATCTCCGTGCCGGTAAGCGGACCGCTCGAGGTCAACAGCCCCCAGGCGACGCTGCGCGCTGCAAAGGCGGGCCTCGGGGTCGCCATCATCCCGGATTTCGTCGCCGGCCCCTCGATCCTGTCCGGCGACCTCGTGACGCTGCTGGATGACTACATCGCCAAGGACCGCGGCATCTATGCGGTCTATCCGCACCGCCGCTACCTGCCGGCCAAGGTGCGCAGCTTCGTGGACTATCTGGCCGTCTGGTTCCGCCGCCGTGCCTGAGGCGAGGTCGAAATTCCGACCCATTTGCGCAGCAGAAAGCCATAAGTTCCCATGAAAGACGCGCCCCGACCATGAAGCACGCCCTTCCGTTCCTGACCGCACTGGCCGTCTCGGCACCCGGTATCGCGCTGGCCCACCCGCACATCTTCGCCGAGGCGCGCCTGGAAGTCATCGCCGCCGATGACGGGACGGTGCAGGAACTGCGCAACGTCTGGCGATTCGACGAGGTCTTCTCCTCCAGCGTGCTCCTGGACTTCGACACGAACACCGATCTCAAGCTCGACGAGGCCGAACTGGCGGCACTCGGCGAGGTGATGCACGCGTCGCTGGCCGACTTCGACTACTTCACGACCATCTCGGTCGACGGCACGAGCGAAAAGATCCAGAAGCCGGACGTGATCCATGTCTCCTATGAAGACAGTCAGGTTATGGTGTTCTTTGCGGTAAAACCGGAAAAGGCGACGCCGCTGAAGGGAAAGCTCGCCTTCGGCGTCTACGACCCTTCCATGTACACGGCGATCGACTTTCCGACCGACGGTGACCTGGTGGTTCAGGGCAAGGCGGCGGATGCCTGCCAGCACCAGGTGGTCCGCCCCGACCCCGACGAGATCATCGCCCAGAACAGCGCCACGCTGACGGAAGCCTTCTTCGACGACCCATCCGGCACCGACATGTCGAAACTGTTTGCAACGCGGCTGGAGCTGACCTGCTGATGCGGGGCAGGACCGTCGCAGTCACGCTGCTTCTGGCAGCGGTCGCCATGACCGGGGCCGCGCACGCCCAGTCGTCGCTCGGCGTCGGCTCCGCCGAACCCGCCTTCAGCATCGGCGGCCCGCTCGGCGGTTTCTTCGCCTGGATCAACAGCTACCAGCAGACCTTCTACCGCTCGCTGACAAGCGCCCTGAAGGCCATGCGCGAGGATCCCTACGCGCTCGCCGGCCTGGTGAGCCTGTCCTTCGCCTACGGCATCTTCCATGCCGCCGGCCCGGGCCACGGCAAGGCGGTGATCTCCTCCTACATGATCGCCAACGAGGTCGAACTGCGGCGCGGGGTGGTGATCTCCTTCATCTCCGCCCTGCTCCAGGGGCTGACGGCCATCCTGCTCGTCGGCGTCGCCTTCTTTGCGCTGCGCGGCAGCGGCATCACCATGACGGCGGCCACCTGGGCCATGGAAGTGTCGAGCTTCGCGCTGGTCGCCCTCTTCGGTGCCTGGCTGCTGGTGCGCAAGCTCGCATCCCTGCGGTCGCGCCCGGTGCCGATGGCTTCCCCTGCGGGCGCACTCGGCTCGACGGCGACCTTCGGCGGCGGCTCTTCCTCCACCGGCCTGCGGTTCCAGGCCGTCGAGGTGACCGACCACGATTACACCGGCAGCGGCGGCTACTGCGAAACCTGCGGCAACAGCCATGCGCCCGACCCGCGCCTTCTCGGCGGCAGCCGGTTCCGCGCCCGCGAAGCCTGGTCGGCAATCGTCGCCGTCGGCCTGCGCCCCTGCTCCGGGGCCATTCTGGTCATGAGTTTTTCGCTGCTGAACGGTCTCTATGTGGGCGGCATGCTCTCCGTGCTCGCCATGTCGCTCGGCACCGCCATCACCGTATCGCTGCTTGCCGTGCTTGCCGTCTCGGCAAAGGATTTGGCCATGCGCTTCGCCGGACCGGGCTCGGCGCGCGCCGGACGCATCGCGGCGGGTTTCGAGATCGCCGGAGCCCTCTTCATTCTCCTGATCGGGCTTTCCCTGCTGGGCGCCTCGCTGCAGGCCTGAGTTCAGGCCTGCGTGTCACGCTTGCGCTGGTAGCGAGCCCGCAGCCAGAAGACCAGGAAGAACGACAGCACGGCCAGCACCGCGAAGACGGCGGCGGCCCAGGGCGAGAATTCGTCCGCCAGCCACAGCATGATCGGCGGCATCACGAAGAACAGTCCGAAGAAGCCGAGAAGGATGACCGCCGCAGCGATCGCCGGGCTTTTCACGTTGTTGCCGCTCATGCTGCCGTTCCTTCCGAAATCTCTGTACGTATGTCCTCCAGCCGTCGGCGCTGGGTGCCGTCAGGGCCGAAGTTTTCCGGCGCAAGCCAGGCCTCGAAGGCCTGCTTCAGGAGTGGCCACTCACTATCGATCATCGAGAACCAGGCCGTGTCGCGGTTGGCGCCCTTGGAGATCATGTGCTGGCGGAAGATGCCCTCGAAGCTGAAACCGTAGCGGACGGCTGCGCGCTTGCTCGGCTCGTTCTCGTTGTGGCACTTCCACTCGTAGCGGCGATAGCCGAGGTCCTCGAAGGCATGCCGCGCCATCAGGTAATGCACCTCGGTGGTCAGCGGCGAACGCTTCACGTCCGGTCCGTGCGCGACCGAGCCGACCTCGACGACACCGTTCTTCGGGTCGGGCCGCATGTAGCTGGCCATGCCGACGATGCGGCCGCTGGCATTCTCGCGAAAGGCGAGGGTGACCCAGCCGAAATCCCGCGCGGTTGCCTCGAGCCAGTCGCCGAAAGCGCTGGGCTCAACAAATGCATCCTGCGGAAAATAGCGAAGCAGTTCGTTGATGGCGTCAACGCCACCCAGCGCCGTCCAGAGTGAGTTCAGATGCGCGTCCCGCTGGTACGGCTCAAGCGTCACGAAGCGTCCCGCAAGCATGACGGGGCCTGGAGCTTTCACCTTGTAGTTCCTGAGATCGTGCATCAATACCGCCTCGTGTATTTCAATCGAGGCTTAGGCCAGCCACCCGGCAAAGGCAACTGGCCCAGGGCGACTTACGCCTGCACCTTCGCCGCGGAAACGGTGGCGTCGATGTGGTCGATCAGCGCGTCCGGCAGGCCGAGGCGGCCGGCGAGCAGGTCGAGGTAGCCGCGTTCGGCGCGGGTGTCCGGATCGATGGTGATGCGGGTGGCGGTATAGAGCTCCACTTTCTGCTCCTCCGTGCGCGCCGCAGCGACCAGTTCGTCGATGTCGACGGGATTGGCGAGCTCATTGGCGATGAAGGCTTCCGCCTCGGAGCCGAGGTCGACGGCATGCACCTTGTCCATGATGTTGGCGCGCTCGTTGGCGTCGATATGACCG
>TARA_R110002051_G_scaffold92933_2_pt1 | contig 12829 bp, 14 predicted proteins | sample TARA_R110002051 | Tara Oceans TARA_R110002051 (sample SAMEA4397023) | marine metagenome | biome: Polar Biome; feature: [MES] marine water layer (ENVO:01000295) within the mesopelagic zone...; material: water (ENVO:00002006), including particulate matter (ENVO:01000060) such as......
CCGCGGTTTATGATTTAAGCAAGCCGGTCGATACTTTTTTACGTGACCGCTACTTTAGCGATGAAGAATACTTAAACAACGAAGACCATGTACCAGTAGGTGATATCAAAACCTATATTCCCCTAGCACCTGCTGTGGTGCCAACAGCTCAAGGCCGCGTGATCAAAGATAAGGTCGTATTGAATGTTAAGCACATTCCAGCGCCTTACTTTAAGCCAGCATGTGTTGTAGAGCCTAGTAGCAAAATTAAAGCGAAAATGCTCAAACTATTGCAGAGCATGCGTGTGATTGCTACTAATGCTGCAGGTGTACCACCTACCATGCAAGATGAATGGGAAATGGCTGCTGCTGTATCGTACTGGACTATCCGCGAATCACTATCTGCTCGTATCGCTATTATGTGTCGTGATGCTTTGCTGTATGGCAAGGTTGTTGTAGAAGGTGATGACAATGCAGGTGTGACGGTTGATTATGAGCGTCATAGTGATTTGACGTTTAGTCCGCTTATTGCATGGGACCAAACGGGTGCTACACCGTATGAAGATATTCGCGGTATGGTTAAAGACCTAGTTAAGCACGGTAAGCGTCGCCCAGTTGATGCATTGATGTCCAGCCGTGTTTTCGATGCGATGGCTGACAACGAAAAATTCAACGACAAGTTCACAGCATCAAAAGACAGCACTGCTACTCGTGTGTTTGATGGCGCCTTTGGCGGTGAAACCGAAGCGACCTTACGCGGTACTTTAGATGGTATTGAGTTTTGGACGTATGACGTTGAGTTTGAAAAAGCAGATGGCACAAGCGAGCTAATGATTCCAGAAGATGGTTTTTGGTTAATCTCTGAGCGCGCTAATAAGCTGTACTTCTGCATGATTAAGCATCGTAAGAACCCTGCTAAATTAGCAATGGAATTGATGCCGTACCATGTATTTAGTGATGATCCGTCAGTTGATAAATTCATCGCTGATTCTAGCCCATTGCCTGTACCAATCAATAAAAATGGTGCGTGTGGCGGTACTGGTTTTATCACTCTTTAATACCAACTAACTTTAATAGCCCTGTCTAATCGCAGGGTTTTTTTTGGAGCAAATTATGTCTAAGTATATTGCAAAACAATCGGTAGGCCGTTTTAAGACTGGTGAAGTGGTTGAAGGCTTGACCGAAAAGCGTGCCAAATTCTTACTTGAACAAGGCGCCATCGTAGAAGCTGAAGCCGTTGAAGGCGAAGATGTTGATACTGGTGAAGGTGGTGAAGTGGTCGAGCTCGATACACTTACCAACAAAGAGCTAAAAGCTTTACTTGATGAAGAAGGTATCGAGTACAACGCATCTGATGATAAGAAAACACTAATTGCTCTATTTCCAAAGGACTGATTATGTACGCGACTCGTGATGACCTAGTTAATCGCTTTAGTGAGTTGGCTGTGAGTGAGCTTGAGTCGCTACATATCGACGGCTTGCTAGCAACGACCAATGCACTAAATGACGCATCAGAGAAGATGAATAGTTACTTGTCCATACGCTATCAAACGCCATTGAATAAGACTGAGCATTTGAAACTGGTGTGCGCTGATATTGCTCGATACTTGCTCTATATGAACGAGCCAACCGATGAGGTTGAGTCACGTTATAAAGAGGCGCTTAAATGGCTGCAAGACGTTGGTGCAGGTAAGGCCAACGTCACTTTTGCTGAGCCATTGAGCGCCACTGAGCAGCAAAGCACTTACGTTAAGCCTGCTGTACCAATTGGTAGTAGCTATCATGGTCAAATCTTTGGTGATGATGTTTTTGCCAAGATGCCAGGCATTAAGTGAGGTGAGTCATGTTTGATGCTGAATTATCAGGCGGTGACGAGATTATCAGACGGTTAGGTGACTTGTATTTTGACAGTAAAAAAATGCAAAAGTTTAGCCGTCTGGCTGGTGCTGAAATGGTCCATCAGACTGAAGAGCGTTTTGCTAATCAGCATGATCTACAGCGTCAACCGTGGCTGCCTTCTCAACGTGCAATCAGAGAGCGTGGTCAGACCTTGCGTGATACTGGTCGCTTGATGGCTTCATTAACTTGGGTGGCGCTACCTGATGGTGTGAAGTGGGGTACAAACGTAGTGTATGCACGCATGATGCACTATGGCGGTAAAAAGGCGCTATTTCCTCACTTGTGGGGCGACATACCTGCTAGACCGTTTTTGGGCATGAATGAGGATGACAGAGCTAGCGTGCTGAACATTATTAATCGAATTATGGACGTGGACTTATGAGTAATTATTTTGCAGTAGGTCTTGGACTAATCGAGCACTTAGAGGCGAAAGCTGACGAGTGGGGTGTTAAGCATGTTGGTACGGTTGCGGATATCAGCAAGATTAATAAGCAGATCACACCTGCGCTCTATGTCGTCAATACAAGTAACAATCCAAACGCTGTTGGCTCACTAGATAGCGTGGACGTGCAGCAATGGACGGTTGTTATCGCAGTCAGCAACCAAGCATCACAGACAGATACAGAGGCTCTTATGCGCGATGCAGGAGAGCTTATCGGCAAGGTAGTCAATCATGTGCAGGGTTATCAACTAGACGACTGGCACAGCGCGTTACAGCGTACTAGCACATCAGGCAGGCCGGACTATTTCAGCACGTTTGCGCTTTACCCTTTCACTTTTAGTACACAATTCAAGCCTTAATTGAGGGGAATTAACTCATGGCAGATAATTTAAACCAATCCCACGCCTTTATCGGCAAGGGTAAAATTTATATGACACCAGTTAAAGATGGTGTTAAGCAGTCAGCATTTTGGGTGGGCGTAGCGTCAGCACTTGCGTTTAGTCACTCAGTCGAAGACAAACAAGAGCTGTTTGAGCACCATTCGGGCAACTCGCAATTATGGGATGTGAGCGAAGGTAAGAAAAAAACCTCTATCTCATTAACCATTCAAGAGCGTCGTGACGATGCAATGCGTGCAGCACTGCAAGCAACTGTTGAAACTGTGGCAGCCGCTACCGTAGAAGGCGAAAGTCATAATGTCAGTGAAATTGGCGATATGACATTCTTAAAACATGGCAACGTGTCGGACGTGGCAATTACTGATGCAGCAGATGGCCCATTAGTACAAGGAACTGATTACACGGTTGATGCTGACTATGGACGTGTTGAGCTGCTAACAGGTGGTCATGCCGCGCCACTAGCTATCGATTACGGTTACGGTGAGTCTAAAGTGACCAAACCGATGACTGACGATGTTGATTACTATGAAGTCCGCCTTGATGGTATCAACACAGTTGGTCAACAGGGTCGTCAGATTACGACTGCTTACCGTGTCAAACTTGATCCAGCCGATACTTACGACCTTATCAATGAGAACTTTGCAGAAATGAGCATTGAAGGCGAATGTCTGTTTGATGAAGATGCAGGTGCAACCTATCAGGTTGTGAATCTTTAGATTGATGGGTCTATGTGAAATTACATAGACCTATTTTGTTTAATTAAGTCATTACGCGGTGATGGCTTACTTAAATAAAAAGGATTGATTATGCGTACTAATGCACAAACCAAGCTGACGAATACAGCGACCAATGAAGTTATTGTCTTGTCCGATAGTCTGTACCCAGAGGGTGAACACGACTGGTCAGCTATCGTATCAAATACCAAGTATGCGCTAGACGGCACAATGATAGTCGAGCAGTCAGAGCGTCAAGCTGGCAGACCATACACGATGCAAGCGCCTAGTGGTCATGGTGTGTTATCACGAGCAACGGTTAATGCGCTCAAATCTGAGCGTGACAAGCTAGGAGCTACCTTTTGGCTAGACTATCTAGCAGATGGGTCTGTAAAGCGTGTAAAGGTCATATTTGACACGACAGGTGAGGCAATTGAAGCTAAGCCGGTGAAGAACTCAACCAGTCCTGAACTGAATGACTATTACAACGTGACGCTTAGGTTTTTAGAGATACCGAGCGTGTAAAATGGTATAATTGGCTATAATTTACAAGGAGTTATAGCTATGAGTGAATTATTATGCCTACCGCAATCGCCACGCATGGATTTATACCCTGATGTGAGCGACGTTAAGCCGTTCTCGCGAATATGCCGACCAAAATTATTAGTTAATCATCTATGGGAGACGCCCGAATACGACTTTTCGGAAAATGCGTCTATGTACATAAAAGCAAGGGTAAGCGAAATTATGCAACCCAATAAATAAAAACCCTAATTAGTAAAACCACAGCCCACTCTCGTAGTGGGTTTTTTAATGCCTAAAATTTGACGGATGACAACAATGGCGATTACTCAAAACGATTTAGAGATTTTAAAGTCTGAGATTATGGCTGATACGCCTGATGGCGGTGGATTGCCTACTGGTGTCGCTGTCATTGATGGCGTGTCTAACAACTTATTTCCTGATGTGTCAGATATTGACCGCTTACTTGGGCGCGTGCGTCTGCGTAAAGTTTCGCTAGCGGTTAAAACGGCTAATGCTGAGCTACTACAAGCGCCTCGTATGTTGCTAACCGAGCTGCCGGACAATCCAAATATCAGTGTGTTTTTCTTTAAAGGTAGTAGTTTCGCTGATCGTCGTGTCGATGCTCAAAACAAGATTGAGTCTTATCTTGCTTTTGGTACTAAATGGGCGGGGCATCTGCTTGAGACGCAACTTGCAGGACAGCGCGTTATTCAGATTTCATTAGATGCAAAAGACCCAGTGCCAGCAGTCGGTCAACCGCTTGTGTTGGTGCAAAACGAGGGGCAGTCTGATGAGTTTTATCAGTATCTCAGACCGCTTAAGGTTGACACAGTAGAGCGTCGCTTTCAAAAGTCAGCAAGTGAGACGGTAACACGTACAGTTGCAACTATTGAGTTTGGCGACACGCTAAACAAGTCATTTAACGGTTTAACAGTACAGGAGTTCTATCAGAATACATCAACGACTAGACGCGCTATCTTACGTGAAGCTCGTATTGCTGATGCTGCTAAGTATTACAGCGCATCACGCTTGGCTGAGCCAGTAGTGGCCATGCAATCACGCCAAGTACGCCTTAACTCTATTTACACGCAAGTCGTGCCAAGCACGCAGGTTGAGACACCTATTTTGCAACGTGATCCAGCCAACCAAGTTGCTACTCAAGCGCGTGGCGATGGTGTGATTAATATCAGCCAGTCAGTCAACGTGACAGCCAATACTGCTTTTAGCTTACCAAGCGGTATCGCAGTCGGTACGTTGAGCATAACGGTTGGTGGTCGCTCGTTAACCGATAGAGATGGGCAGTTGGTAGATAGCAGTAATGTAGCATACGCATCTATTAAGTACGGTATCGGTCAAATTACTTGGTATAGCATACTCAGTCTTGGCCAAACAACTATTACTGGTAGCTACAAACCTGCGAGTGAGTTTACTCGCGTGGCACAGACTGATTATCAAGTGGTTGATGACAACGCAGGCTATAACTATGTGCGTGAGCTTGGCGCTGAGCCTTTACCTAATAGCTTAAAAATCACTTACACAGTACAGGGCGGCAACTATCTAGTACATGATGATGGGCGCGGCAATCTAATCGACGATGATGGCAACGGGCGCGGTACAGTGCAAGGTAAGACAGTATTGCTCACGACTGCTGCTATTCCAGATGCAGCGAGCTACATTATCTACTCGTTTGGAGTTGATCTAGACACAGTTAAGTATGGCAATCAAGCGTTACCTGCCGCTTATCATGTTATCAGCGTGGCAGATAAAGTTAGTGGCCCAATTACTGTTACATGGGCAACCAACAAGACAGCAACCGTTACCGATGGCGTTGTCACAGGTGATGCAACAGGAACTTTCATCGATGGTCGTTTAAGCATTGCACCAAACATAACAGCCGCAAAAGATACGGTATTTAATTTGTCTTATCAGCGTATTTTGGCAGCCAATGTCATAACCACGAAATACACAGAGTCGCCTGATATTAGCGATGGCATTTATGAAAAAACGATTACTTTTGACCAATCGGTTACTGGTGTTGAATTTAGCTTAGTAATGGGTGGCAATGATATAAGTTATGCGGGGCATATCAATATCATACTGAGTGATAACGGAACGTCGCTAAAAATAGATAATGTTTTATATCCATCATACTCTGACAGGATGCTCTATTCGGGAAACACAGCAACTCGCAGTAGTGAGTTTGTTTGGCAGCCATTTAACGGCTTAGTCGCACAAAAGTGGAATGTAGAGCTATTGAGTAGCTCTCTTAACAAGTCGGCAGGTACGGCTAGCTTTAAAGTTAAAGTGTCAAAACAAGTTAGCGGTGTTGACGTACTGGCGCGTCCTGGTGTGTCTCCAGTATTTAAAATCACTCAGAAAACAATGCCATTTAAAATCGGCAATGTTGATTTTTTAGCCAAATCTACAACTGCACCTGCGACAGAAGCAGCTACTACCACAGGTCAAGCAAGCAATCTTAATCTAGCACTGCCGCAAGATGCTTTAGCGCCTATCGTTAATGGCTCAGTGTTTGTTGATGCAATCGGCGTTAGCTTAAAAGATGTCAGTGGAAAAATGTATTCAGGTAGTACTCAGGTCGGCGTGATTGACTATAATTCTGGCGCAGTGTCATTAACGACATGGCAAGCAGACGTTGCGAACTTGGTTAATCTTAAGTCAATGTTACGTGAGAATGATCCAGTACCACTTGCTAATTTGATTTTTAGAACTCCAGTCGCACCACTTAAAGAAGCGTCTTTGCAGATCAGCGCAGAGCTTGCGGACGGTACAGTAATTTCCCTATCAACTGACGAGCAAGGCAATATCACTGGACATAACTTTGCACACGGTACGGTCGATTTTAAAGCTGGTGTGGTCGCCTTGTACTTCTATGAGCGACTAGGTGTGAATGCCAATCCTAGTGTAGTTAATGAGCCTTGGTACAACGCAGAGAATATCTACACTCTATCAACGTCAGACAATACGCAATATATTAATCGTCCTGTTTACGTCAAAACTGACTCAATCCGCTATAACGCGATTGCTTATAGTTACTTACCATTAGATAAAGAGCTTATCGGACTTGATCCGGTGCGCTTGCCGAGTGATGGTCGCGTACCGTTTGTGCGTAAAGGTGACAGCATTGCTATCACCGAGCTAAAGACGATGCAGCTACCAACCAATGAGCCAAACGACACGTTTGATTTGGGCTTTGAGCGATTATCCGATGTAAATGTCGTTGATGCCAATGGTTTGAAAGTTGATAGCAATTATCTCGATATTGACCTTGATGCAGGCACTTTGCAGCTAAATGGTATGTTTGATATGTCATTTTATACCGCACCACTGACTGCTAGATACCGCATTATGGATATTGCTTTGGTCATTGAGACAGACATATCAGGCAGAGTAACTCTATCAACGGTTATCACTCATAACTACAGCACAGCAGCGGTATTTAGCTCAATGCTACTTGCCGGTGATATGCAAGCGCGCGCGTACAATGTATTTAGTCAAAAGTCATGGGGCAGCGTATTTAGTAATACATTGATCGGTGACAAAGCAACGTCACAGTTGCAAGTGACCAACAACCCAATCGTCGTTACCAACCGTGATGCAATCGAGGAACGATGGGCGCTTGTGTTTACCAGTGCCACGTCATTTCGCATCATTGGTGAAACGGTAGGCGAGATTGGAACAGGCTCAACAACAACACTGACAGCGCCTATAAACCCAATGACTGGCTATGCGTACTTTACGATACCGGCAGCCGCATGGGGTACAGGTTGGTCAGCTAATAACGTAGTCAGACTTAACACAGCAGCAGCCAAATATCCTGTATGGATAGGCAATGCCATTCAGCAGCACCAGGGTAGTAGCTCTGATAACTATGACTTTACGATTGGCTATCACGCCAACATTGACCGTGAGCGAGGTGTAGCATGATTTTAAGTGTTGATGCTAAAAATGCAGCTTTGCAGGGTATTGCTAATAAATTAAATGAGGGCACCAATTCGGTGCTCTCTTTGTTTATAGGCGAGACGTTAGCTGCTGAGATTGCACTACTTAATCCCGTGCAAGAGTCTATAGCCGATGCTGTCATGACGTTTAAAGTCCCGCCAAAAGTGTTGGCTATCGCGTCAGGTGTGCCAACAACGGCCAAAATTTTAGATGCAAGCGGCACGTTAATCGCTGAGCTTGATGTGGCAACCGAGCTAACACTTGATAAGGCGCAGATATATCAAGGCGGTTATGTGACGCTAACAGCGTTAACTATGGGCGTGTGATATGGCAACAGTTAATGGTAGAGCGAAGCGGTTTAATGGTGCAGCTATTGACTACGTGCTGTTATTCGCTTGGAAAACAGGTAAGTGTCTCGGTAAAGTTATACCGGATTCAGCAGGTAATTGGTCGTTTGACTACACATCCAATATCATAGTTGGGATCACATATGTGGCAAGTGATTGTGAACCTATCACACATGGCCCATACGAATTTGTACTAAATAAATAAGGATAATTATGAGCTTTTTAAATCCAGTCAATGAGCCAGTGTTACGTTTTAGTAGCACCGACGCGAGCGCACCGCAAATCAATTATAACGCTCGTGTTGCAGGCGATGTTAAGGCGGTTCTTAAAGCATGCTTAGTAAATGGGTACGGTGCAAGCACTAGCGCAGGTTGGTCAATCGTCAACGAGGGTAGCGATGTCGCAGAGTTTGTGAGCCCTAGCGCAGCAATGAGTGATTATCGGCTTGGTATTGATGATACGAGTTCAAGCAATACAACTTGGTATTATCAGTATCAAGGAGTGCGAGTTAATCCGAGCTACAATGCGCCAGTCAAAAGTTTGAGTTATATTAATAAAACAAGCACAAGTAATGGCTGGGATTTATTAGTTAGTGATCAAGGGTTATATTTTATTGAGCGCTTCTATCACATTAACGCAGGCAAAGTTGTCTGTCGTGTCATGTGGTGGGGTCGGGTTAAATCAGCATTAACAGACACCACGGGCATTAATATCTCTTATTTTTGTAGCGGTTATGGCGCGCAGGTTTCACAGCCAGCTCAATTATTTGACACAAGTAATAACGGAGCTGTTTTTAGGTTTTACAGGCTAGCTAATTATGACAGAGTTGATTTTGTAGCGGGCAACATATCTAGGTTTACACAAGCTCAAGCAGTGTATGGCGTATCATCGATGGATAGCGTGTCTGAAGTTTATCTATCATCAGACGGCGTAATGGTGGGTCAGCAAGCAGGTTTATTGTTGCGTGACATTAATTTGTCAACAAACGCGTTGGGTATTAGCGACATTACTATCAATGCGCGGCCTGCGTTATCAATTGCGCTATCAACACAAGCAGATGCAGCAACAACGGTTACTAATTACGCAAAAACCATTGTGATACACACTGACGAGTGGGGATTTTGATGATTACTTATATGTCAAACAAAACCAGCCTGTCACTACCTAATAGCGGTTATATTGCTGGGAGCGGTGATGGTATCGTTACGGTACAAGGCAAGCCTGCCTCTCGTAAGATATGGCTGTTGAACGCTAAAACAATGGTGATTGAGCAAATTATTACATCACTTAGAAACGGTCATTATATGTTTTTAGGTCTTGATCCGGATAAGCGCTATCTAATCATAGTGCGTGACTATAAAAAAGAGTATGAGCCTTTTGCATGGGACGATGTAATCGCCGCCAACGACTTAACGCTTGATGAACAAGTGGCATTACAAGAGTCTTGGAAAACCTAAAATAAAATGGATTAACCATGACTAATGAACTGCGTCTTATTCTTGATCGCTACATTATGGTGCGTCCCAAAGCAAATATATTAAGCATACCGCTTGATAGAAGTCTTGGCGATATAGCACGCTACACTTATGTGTTGCCTAACACGATTCCATTACGTATGGAGCGTTTGGCTATTGATAAACCAAGTGCTCATGCGTTGACTTTATCCATGAGTCAGCTGTTAGGCACGATAGCGCCAAAGCTGTACTTTATACCAAACAGCTTGCCACTGCCTTTATCTGTAACAGCTAGTGATCAGGCTGCACCAAACGCATTGCCGCTAAATATGAGTCGCAGGCTTGGCACAGTGGTTGGAGTGCCAATAGCGCCGCCTGAAGATAATGAAGACGTAGCACTAGCAGTTAATGCTATAGCAGATATGTCGCCTACAGCGTCCGCCAATGTGGCAATAGATACGGACAATGATGTAGGGGTGGCAGTTGTAGCAGTCGCAGAGATAGCGCCTAAAGCAAGGGCTTCAATATATTCTGAACAGATCGCTGTAGGCGTTGAAGTCTATGCAATAGCAACCCTAAACCCCACAGCAAATGTGACAGCAAGCTACGACTCTAATAACCCTAGTATTGGTATGCTGAACGTATCTAGTAATATACAGGACGCAAAATTACAGGCCATTGTTAGGCAGTCAGGTTTTGAGAAAAACGCTAATTTAACAAAGACAGTCAGTGCGGATTGGCAGCAATCAAAGATAATTAGCACAAATAATCAAGCGCAATTTGAATCTAACGAGCAGTTAATATCAAGTAGGCAGCTATCATTTGAGCAATCAAGATTTATAGGTGATAGCAGCAAGCAAGGCGCTGAGTATCAGACATTTATTGCCAGTAAATCTACGCTAAAAATTGAGAACGCAAAGCGCATTAGTCATAGCAACTGGTATAGCTTCGAGGCAATGGCTAAGCGCCAGATTGATCGAACGCTGGGCGTTGAATACGCTGAGTTAATAACAGACAGGCTCGATACGTCTAGCAATTACAATCGACTGACTGCACTTAGCTATGATATGCGCCATGAGTTTGCGCGGTTGCCTTACTCAAAACTGCGCTATGTACCGCCGCCATTATCTCAGACAGTCATACTCAAAGAACAGATTATTGAGGGTTGGGAATGCGGTTCTGGCGCGTTGCGTTATTATGTTTATAACGATGAATTAGCACTACCTATGCACAGGCGTATAGCTGACAGAGCGCTATCCAGTAGTCTAGCAACACCAATGACCATGCCGCGTGGCATATTGTTGTTGTCAGCCAAAGATGCTGATGCAATGGAGATAAGGCTATGTAAGCGTAAAACACTAGCAGTTAATCCTACGCTCGATGTTATTACCTGCAAACCTAAAGTGTTTGGCAAGTCAGCATCAATAACGGTTAATTCAGAAGCTGAGTTTGATGCTATCGCATGGCTTGAGTTGCTAATTGGCGAAAAAGGCGAAGCGTACAATAAAGGAGTCATATTTGTGACAAACAGTGTGTCATTAACGCGCTCCGATGATGGGCGTGAGATTAAGATGCTGGGCTTTAGCGTGGGTATTGATAGCAACAGTTATACATGGTCATTTAGCGCCACTGTGCCGTTATCCGAGCTACCGAAAGTCGATACGGCACATGAGCAGCAAATAGGCGTGAACTTTACGTGTAACGGCAATCTATGGCGATTTATCTTAGATGCTTGTGACGATAGCGTGTCGTTTGGTGAAAGCTCGCTCACGATCAAAGGTAAGTCACGCGCCATGCTGTTAGCAAGTCCATATTCAGCCCAGCGCGGCTTTAAGTACGACACGGCTATGTCAGCGCGTCAGATTGCCGAGGACGAGTTAAACCGCTTTGGTGTACCTAGTGGCTTTACACTTGATTGGCAGCTTGCGGGTGCTAACGGTTGGAATGTTCCAGCCAATACTTACAGCTACTCGAATAAGACACCTATTAACTCGCTACAATGGATCGCTGAAGCAGCAGGTGGTTTTATCAATGCTGACATGAGCGAGGATGTTATTCATGTGCTGGCTAATTATCCAATACCAAGTTGGGAGTGGGCATCGCAGACACCTGGCATTAACTTACCAATGTCGCTTATCACCAGTCGCAGTCGGGGCCGTGTCAATAAACCTGCATACAATGGGGTGACGATATACGGTGAGAATGACGGTGGTATTGGCGCTTTAATCAAGCGTACAGGCACAAGTGGAGGTTATCAACCACCAATGGTCACAAGCGACTTAATAACTGACCAAGACGCTGCTATTAGTCGTGGCAAGATGATACTCAGTGACACAGGCGATATTGGCAACATCGGTATCTCAATGCCGTTACATAACGATGTAGGCGTATTAAAACCATCTACTTTGATTGGCATTAATGATGGTGAGCAATGGGTTGGAATGGTGCGAGGTACAACTATCACAGGTCGCTTATCGAGCAATCGAGCGTTAGAGATTGATCAATCTATTGATGTTGAACGTCATTTTGATAAGGAGGCTATCAGTGGCTAGCGGTAACCTATGGCAGTTATTCAAAAACGTCACTGAGCAGGGCGCTAAGCAATTGGCCACTGTCATTGATAGGCAAGGCTCAAACTATACCGTCACCATGCAAGGTGGCGGTAACACCGTCGTACAATCAAGCACAGCATACGAGCTGCAATCAAAGGTTTTTATCAGGGATGGTCAGATAGTCAGTGAAGCGCCTGATTTGCCCTTCGTTGAAATAGAGGTTTAGCATGATAGACAAGACAGATAATGTGATCCGCGTGGCTGATACCGATATTACGATCAAGCGCGTCAAAGTTAAAAACTTAAACGAAGTGACACGAGCCTTTACGCCTTTTGTGGCAGAGTTTGAGCGTATCGTAAAAGCAAATAAGGGACTGCCTGAGAGTGAGTTATTAGCACTGATTGGCAGCTACACAGACGAAACGGTCATACTGGCATCGGTGTTGACAGACCAAACGCCTACTTTTTACCGAGAGCTTGAGCCGCTTGAAATGCTCACAGTGATGCAGGAGGTTGTCGCCCATAGTGGCGATTTTTTTATGCGTCAGATTTTCATGCCC
>TARA_R110002051_G_scaffold18931_4_pt1 | contig 12825 bp, 11 predicted proteins | sample TARA_R110002051 | Tara Oceans TARA_R110002051 (sample SAMEA4397023) | marine metagenome | biome: Polar Biome; feature: [MES] marine water layer (ENVO:01000295) within the mesopelagic zone...; material: water (ENVO:00002006), including particulate matter (ENVO:01000060) such as......
CAATTCGCTCAGCGTGCGCCCGCCGATGGCGGCGGCGATCAAAAGCCCGTCGGGGGCAATGTGGCGGCGCAGGTTTTCGAGAAAGCCGGGCACGTCGTTGACGGTCTGAAGATCGAGGAGCGAGACGATGAGATCGTAGTCGCGGGCGGGCAGGCTCAGATGCTCGGGATCGGCCAGCGCAAAGCCGTCGACCTCAAGCAGGGACGAGATTTTTTCAAAACGGATCGGGCCGTTGGCCGACTGCGCCGTGTCGGGCAGCAGTGCTGGATCGGGGCCCATGATGAGCGCCTTTGGAAATTCCCGCGTTACCGGAGCGAGGCGGTCGGCGAGGTCTGCGACCACCAGATCGGTCACGAAATCGGGCTGCCCTTTGCGCTTGGCAAAATTGGCGGCGAGGCGGGTGCGGTCGAAAACGAGCGGGGGCTGGGTCATGGTCCCGACCATATGGCGCAGGAATGGATGGCGTGCAATGATCGGTTCATGGTTGGGGCGATGGAAAATCGGGGCAGACCCTTTGCGCTGCGGTTGTGCGCCCTTGCGACTTCGGCCGGGGCGCGGGCGCTGGATTTGGCGTTTCCGCCGGTGTGCCTGGCGTGTAGCGCTGCGGTTTTGACGCCCGACGGGCTGTGTCCGTCCTGTTGGGGTCAGTTGATCCCTATTTCGCGCCCCTTCTGTCCCGTGCTGGGGTTGCCCTTTGCGTCCGACATGGGCGAGGGAGCGCTGTCGGTCCAGGCGATTGCCAACCCGCCGCCATTTGCCCGGGCCCGCTCGGCCGTCGCCTATACCGATCTCGCGCGAAAACTGGTCTCGAAGATGAAATATTCCGACCGACCCGAGATTGCGCTGTTCTGTGCGCGGATGATGGTGTCGGCAGGTCACGAGCTCTTGGGGCCCGATGCCGTCCTGGTGCCGGTGCCCCTGCACCCGGCGCGCCAGCGCGAGCGGCGGTACAATCAATCGTCCGAGCTGGCCCGCACCATTGGCCGCCTTGCAAAATGCGATCTGCATACCGACCTTATCGTCAGACACAAACGCACCATCCAGCAGGTCGGGCTCAACGCGTCCCAGCGTGCCCGCAATGTCGACGGGGCGTTTCGGGTCGATCCGGCGCGTCTGGATCGGCTGGGCGCACGGCGCGTTGTGCTTGTCGACGATGTGCTGACCACAGGCGCCACCGCCTCGGCGGCGGCCAAGGCACTCAAGCGGGCCGGCGTATCGCAGGTCGATGTGCTCAGCTTTGCCCGCGTTGTGTTCGACACCGATATGACAGTATAACTGCCACTATTGACTGGAGTTTTGAATAAATGACCAAGGTCGAAATCTATACCACTCCCACATGCCCCTATTGCCACGCCGCAAAGGCGCTGTTGGGCGACAAGGGTGTTGCGTTCGAAGAAATTACCGTGCTCGATCCCGATTTGCGCGCTTCCATGACCCAGCGCGCCAATGGGCGGCGCACGGTGCCGCAGATCTTTGTCGGGGATACCCATGTGGGCGGTTATGACGATCTGGCCGCGCTCGAGCGGCAGGGCAAGCTCGATCCCTTGCTCGAGAGTGCGGCGTGAGCCAAACCATACCCGTTGCCCTTGTCCAGATGAACTCGGGGCTCGGCGCAAAGGATAATATCGACACGATAGAAGCGCGGGTCGCCGAGGCACGGCGGGCCGGAGCCGTTTATATCCTGACCCCGGAAATGAGCGTGGTTTTTGCAAGAAATCGCGCCGGGTTGCAGGCCGAGGCCGAACCCTGGGAGAATAATGGGGCCATCGCCCGGCTGGCCGGTATCGCGAGAGAAAATGGCGTTTTCCTTCATATCGGCTCACTCGCCATAGCGCTCGAGGGCGGACGGTTTGCCAACCGCTCGGTGCTGTTTGACCCTGAGGGCGAGATCGTTTCGCGCTACGACAAGATCCATCTTTTCGATGCCGATATCGATGGCGAGAACGGCTATCGCGAAAGCGCCACCTATGCTGGTGGGGACACGGCGGTGGTGGCCGACATCGCGCCATTTAAGCTCGGCATTTCCATCTGCTATGATGTGCGCTTCCCGGCGCTCTATCGCACGCTGGCGACGGCGGGCGCGCAGGTGATCGTCGTGCCCTCGGCCTTTACGGTGCCGACCGGGGAGGCGCACTGGCATGTGTTGTTGCAGGCGCGGGCGATTGAAACGGGTTGTTTCATCCTGGCGGCGGCGCAGGGTGGGAGCCACGAAAACGGGCGGTCGACCTATGGCCATTCGCTGATCGTTTCGCCCTGGGGCGAGGTGATTGCCGAGGCCGATGGAGCCGAACCGGGTCTGGTGGTGGCCGAACTGGACCTTGACGCGGTGGCCGCGGCGCGGCAAAGGGTGCCTGCGCTTGCCAATGAGCGCGCGTTTACGCTCGCGCCCGGGCCATTGCCGTTTGCAAGCGATCTGACAACCCAAGCGGGGAATTGAAAGTGATCCAGTTCACGCTCGCCTGCGGTGCAGGCCACAAATTCGATGCCTGGTTCAGAAACGCCGAGGCCTATGACGAGCAATCGGCGCGCGGGGTTCTGACCTGCCCGATCTGCAATTCCTCGCAGGTGGAAAAGGCGTTGATGGCGCCCGCCGTCTCACGGTCGAGCGACAAGGTTTCGCTTTCGGCCGGCCATCCCGAGCATGGCGAGTTCTTGAAGGCCATGCGCGCCCTGCGCCAGAAAATGACGTCGGAAGCCGATTATGTCGGCGACAAATTCGCCGAGGAAGCGCGCAAGATCCATTATGAGGAAGCCGAAGCGCGTGGCATCTACGGCGAGGCGACCAAGGATGAGGTGGTGAGCCTGATCGATGAGGGCATCGAATTCATGCCGCTGCCCACTGTGCCCGACGAGCACAATTAAGGCTCGGCCGGGCACATTCCGATATCAGGGGTGCATGACGACCCTGCCAAATGGCGATCCTGTTTCGGCGTGTTGATGGGCCGCACCAGCCTCCGATAGCGGGAATATCCGGTCAATATGGACCTTTAGCGTACCCTTGGCGATATCACGCAACATCTCGTCGATCGTTTCGGAGACAGAAGGCTTGGTAAACTGGGTTCCCATGTAAACGCCGTAAAGGGTCTGGTTTGCGGCCAATGCGGTCCACAGATCCACGGACAGGGCGCCACCCCCGGCATTGCCGACAAAGACCAGCCGACCTTCTTGTGCCAATACCGCAAGTGAATCGGGAAGGGTGGATCCGACCGGATCAACGATGACATTTGCGCCCTTTTCCTGGGTGTGCGACCGTACAAACGCGCCGACATCATCCTTGCGATAGTCAACCACGTGATCGGCGCCAATCGCTTTCAGGCGTTGCAGCCGCTCCTCGCCGCTTGAGACAGCCAGGACCCTCGCCCCGGCCCGTTTTGCGAGCTGCACGGCGGCAAGGCCAACGCCTCCGGCCGCGGCCCAAATGACAACATGCTCGCCCTTTTGAAGCGCGGCGCTGGCAAACAAAGCATGATGGGCCGTGCCGAAAGAGATGAGCATTGCCGCAGCCTCGTCCCAGCTGACGCCATCAGGGACCAGCCAGGTCTGTTGTTCGGGCACGGCGCGGAGCGCGGCGTGTGATCCGGCCAGATCAAAGCCCGTGACCCTGTCACCAACCTTTCGGTTCGTGACATCGGATCCGAGTGCGATGACCGTTCCGGCCGCCGCATAGCCCACGATGTGGTTTGACGCAGGCGGTTCGGCCAGCCGGCGGTTGATCACATCTCCGCCTTCGATTGAAATTGCGCTGACTTCGATCAGCACGTCACGGGGTCCGATCTGGGGATCGGTAACGTCGGCGTAGCGAAAGACCTCCGGTGGCCCGGATCGGTCGTATATTGCGGCTTTCATTGATTGCTCCGCGTTTGAATGGCCATAGAGCACAGGCGACCATCCCGACGTGAGGCTATCGAGGTGCCTGTGAATGGCCTACTTGGTCGCCGCTGCCGCAGTGTGCAAGTGACGGTTTTGCCGCCATTGGGCGACATGCGTCTGCGTCCCCCTGGGTGCCGGCCAATATCAAACGTCCGGTTTTTCCAGGAGCAGCATGTAGTTGACCGCCATGTCGCGGCTCTTGCCCCATTCGTTTTTGAGCGGGTTGAAGGTGACGCCCGTCCTGTCGACGACCTGCATTGCGTTGCGTCCGGTGATCGAGGTGATCTCTTCGGGGGTGACCAGTTTTTCGTAGCTGTGGGTGCCCTTGGGCAGCCAGCGCAGCACGCGCTCGGCGCCGACGATGGCCAGGGCATAGGCGCGGGCCGTGCGGTTGATGGTGGCGACAAACATCAGCCCGCCGGGCTTGACCAGCTTGCAGCAGCTTTCAAGGTAGAGCGGAACGTCGGCGACGTGTTCGACAACTTCCATGTTGAGCACCACATCGAACTGTTCGCCCGCAGCGGCGAGGTCTTCGGAGGTGGTGGCGCGATAATCGATATCGAGCCCGGACTGTTCGGCGTGCAGGCTTGCGATCTTGACGTTCTTTTCTCCCGCATCGGCGCCGACCACTGTTGCCCCAAGCCGCGCCATGGGTTCACACAACAGGCCGCCGCCGCAACCGATATCGAGAAGCGTAAGGCCGGTGAACGGGCGCATGGCTTTGTCATCGAGCCCGAAATGGGCGATGACTTTCTCGCGGATATAGGCGAGGCGCACCGGATTGAACTTGTGGAGCGGTTTGAACTTTCCGTTGGGGTCCCACCATTCCTCGGCCATCTTGTGGAACTTGCCGATTTCGTCTGGGCTGATGGTGGTGGTCATTGTGTACCTCGTCCTGGCGTACCCCAAGAGGTGACCGCGCCGGGCCATCAAGTCAAGCGATCCATCGCCGCAGCGCCCTTCATCCCATATTGCTAAATCGGCGGGTTTGTGGCACTCACCGCGCCACAACCGTACGGTGCGGTACGGCATAAGTTTGCATCGAAGGCGGCGTCATGGCGCGTATAGTTATGAAGTTCGGCGGCACCTCGGTCGCCAATGTCGAGCGCATACGGCAGGCGGCCCGGCACGTCAAACGCGAGGTCGAGGCCGGGCACGAGGTTGCCGTCGTCGTTTCCGCCATGTCGGGCAAGACCAATGAGCTTGTCGGCTGGTGCGCGCAGGCCGCCCCCATGCACGATGCCCGCGAATATGATGCGGTCGTTGCCTCGGGCGAACAGGTGACCGCCGGGCTGATGGCCATCGTTTTGTCGGAAATGGGCATCCAGTCGCGCTCCTATGCCGGCTGGCAGGTGCCCATCCATACCGACGATGCGCACGGTTCGGCGCGCATCACGGGAATAGATCCGGCCAATCTCAACGAGCGGATGAGTTCGGGCTGGGTGCCGGTGGTGACCGGTTTTCAGGGCGTGTCCGACAAAAAGCGGATCACGACGCTGGGACGCGGCGGATCGGACACCTCGGCCGTTGCGGTGGCGGCAGCGGTCAAGGCGGACCGGTGCGATATCTATACCGATGTGGATGGCGTCTATACCACCGATCCGCGCATTGCGCCGAAAGCCAGGCGCCTCGAGCGGGTCAGTTTTGAAGAAATGCTCGAAATGGCCTCGCTGGGGGCAAAAGTGCTCCAGACGCGGTCGGTGGAACTGGCCATGGCCCAGGGGGTGCGTCTTGTGGTGCGCTCTACGTTCGATGACCCCGATGCGGGCAACGCGCCGGGCAGCGAATGGGGCATGACGGGCACGCTTGTGTGCGATGAGGATGAGATCATGGAAAAGCAGATCGTTTCGGGTGTGACCCTTGCGCGGGCCGAAGCCAAGATCACCCTGCGCAAGGTCAACGACAAGCCCGGCGTTGCCGCCGCGGTGTTCGGTCCCCTGGCCGATGCGCGGATCGTTGTCGACATGATCGTGCAGAACATTTCCGATGACGGGCAGATCACCGACATCACCTTTACGGTGCCCGACAGCGAATTCGACAAGGCGATGAAAGTTTTGCGCAACGCGCCCGATCTCGAATACGAGTCGATTTCGGGGTCCAAGGGCGGCGCCAAGATTTCCGTGGTCGGTGTCGGCATGCGCAGCCATGCGGGCGTTGCGGCTTCCATGTTCCGGGCGCTTTCGGACAAGGGAATCAACATCCAGTTGATCACAACCTCGGAAATCAAGACCTCGGTATTGATCGATGAGGAATATGCGGAGCTTGCAGTTCGGGCTTTGCATACCTATTACGGTCTGGACAAGGCCGAGGGGTAAGCTCGGTCGCGGGCAAATCTCTGGAGCATGGCCCGGTTCGATTGAACCGGCCTGACGCTTCGGGTCTTATTTGATCGTGCGGTCGAACCGAAAAAGTCTGCAACTTTTTCCGACCACACTCTGGGAGGCGGGGTCGACCCGCCGGGCGAGCGGACATGGTGACAGCGATTGGCGGACCGCGGGTGCTATTGCGCCAGTTGCGCGAAACCATGGCCGAACCGCTGGCCAGCCAGGAGCGGCTGGACAAGATCGTCGATCTGATCGCCGATAACATGCGGGCCGATGTGTGCTCGTTTTACGTTTTGCGCGACGATGGCGCGCTCGAATTGTTCGCTACACACGGTCTCAAGCGCGACGCCGTCCACATCACGACGCTGCGTCTGGGCGAGGGTCTCGTGGGCCTGATCGCCAACGAGGCCGAGCCGCTCAGCCTGCAGAACGCACCCGAGCATCCTTCCTTTGCCTATCGCCCGGAAACGGGGGAAGACCCGTTCTTTTCGTTCCTGGGCGTGCCGGTGCTGCGGGCCGGGCAGACGCTTGGGGTCCTTGTCGTTCAGAACTCGGAACGCCGGGTCTATGGCGAGGATGAAACCGAAGCGCTTCTGACCACGGCAACGATCCTGGCCGAGATGATTTCGACAGCCGATTTCGATGCCTTGATCAAGCCGGGCTCGGATATCGATCTGCGCCGTCCGCGCATGTTTCAGGGCGTTGGGTTTTCCGAAGGGATCGCGCTGGGGCAGGTGGTGCTGCACGACCCGCGCGTGGTGGTCACCAATTTTGTTGCCGACGATACGGATGCGGAAAAAGCGCGGCTCGAAGCGGCGCTGATGACCATGCGGGTTTCGATCGATGAATTGCTCAATTCGGGCGACATGCAGATCCCGTCCGATCACCGCGACATCCTGGAAACCTACCGCATGTTCGCCCATGACCGGGGCTGGGTGCGCCGGCTCGAGGAGGCGATCGAATCCGGCCTGACGGCGGAAGCGGCCGTCGAGCGGGTTCAGAACGACACGCGGGCGCGTATGTTGCGCCAGACCGATCCCTATATCCGCGAGCGCCTGCACGATCTCGACGATCTGGCCAACCGGCTGCTGCGCATTTTGACCGCCGACGGTTCGGTGGCCGGCAAGGAGATGCCCGACAACGCCATTCTGGTGGCGCGCAATATGGGCCCGGCCGAACTGCTCGAATATGACCGCACCAAGCTGCGGGCCGTGGTGCTCGAGGATGGCGCGGCGACCGCTCATGTGGCGATCGTGGCGCGTTCGGTGGGCTTGGTGGCGGTCGGGCAGGCCGAAAACATCGTCTCTATGGGCGAGGCGGGCGACGACATCATTGTCGATGGGTTTACCGGTGCCGTCCATCTGCGGCCGACCCCCGATATCGAAGCGACCTATATCGACAAGGTGCGGCTCTCGGCCAAGCGGCGTGCCCATTACGCGGCGCTCAAGGATACCCCTCCCGTCTCGCGCGACGGGCAGCATATCACGCTGCTGCACAATTCGGGCCTTTTGGCCGATATGGCGATGCTGGAAGAAACCGGTGCCGAAGGGGTGGGGCTGTTCCGCACCGAGTTGCAGTTCATGATCGCCTCGAAAATGCCCCGGGTCAAAGAGCAGGTCGAGCTTTATGCCCAGGCCATGCGGCTTATGGGCGATAAACCCATCGTCTTCCGCCTACTCGATATCGGCGGCGACAAGGTGGTGCCCTATATGCGCTCGACCGCCGAGGAAAACCCGGCCATGGGCTGGCGCAGCCTGCGGCTGGCGCTGGACCGGCCCGCGCTGCTGCGGACGCAGGTTCGCGCGCTCTTGCAGGCCGCAAGCGGCAAGCCGCTGCGCATTCTGGTGCCCATGGTCACCGAGGCGCGCGAATACATGAAGGTCAAGCGCTTCATCCTGCGCGAGAACGAGCGCCTGCCCCGCCTGGGCTTTGCCCAGCCCGAAACGCTCGAGATTGGTTCGATGATCGAGGTGCCCTCGCTGCTGTTCGAGCTCGACCGGCTGTTGCCCGAAACCGACTTCGTTTCCATAGGGTCCAACGATCTGATCCAGTTTCTGACCGCTGCCGACAGGGCCAATCCGCGCGTTGCCAACAATTACGACCCGATTGCCCGGCCGCGCCTGCGGGCGCTCAAACTGGTCGTCGATGCGGCGCAAAAATACGGCAAGCCCGTTACCATGTGCGGGGAGCTGGCCGGACGCCCGATCGAAGCGATGGCGCTGCTTTCGATCGGCATGACGCGGCTTTCCATGGGCGCGTCCTCGATCGGCCCGATCAAGGAAATGGTCCTTGGTCTTGACGTTGCCGCGCTCAAGGCCGAAATGAACGATTATCTTGAGAACGGCGAAACCGAGGGTTCGGCCCGCGAGTTTCTTGTAGAGTTTGCCGAGCGGCATTCTCTCACCGTTTAGGTTCTCATTTCCGACCGGATAGTTTTGCATGGCTTTTCTGCCCACCGACAAGCTCGACGCCCTTGAACGCCGTTTCGATTCCATCGAGGCGGCCATGTCGGGCAGTCCCGATCCGGAAGCCTATGTGCGGCTATCGAAGGAATATTCCGAGCTCTCGCCCATGGTCGCCAAGGTGCGCGAATACCGAGCAGCGCTTTCCGATCTGGCCGGAGCCGAGGAGCTTGCCAAGTCGGGTGACAGGGAAATGGCCGAGCTTGCCTATGAGGAAATGGGCGCGCTCAAGGAAAAGATCGAAGCGCTGAGCCAGGAGATCCGCATTCTCTTGCTGCCCAAGGATGCGGCGGACGAAAAAAGCGCCATTCTCGAAGTGCGCGCCGGAACGGGCGGCGACGAGGCCGCGCTTTTTGCCGGCGATCTTTTCCGCATGTATCAGCGCTATGCCGAAGCGCAGGGATGGAAGGTAACGGTGATGGAAGCGTCCGAAGGCGATGCCGGCGGATACAAGGAAATCATCGCCAACGTCTCTGGAGCAGGGGTATTTGCCAAGCTCAAATACGAATCGGGTGTCCATCGCGTGCAGCGTGTGCCCGATACCGAGACGTCGGGGCGCATCCACACGTCGGCGGCCACGGTCGCCGTGCTTCCCGAGGTCGAGGATATCGACATCGAAATCCGGCCCGAAGACATCCGTATCGATACGATGCGGGCTTCGGGTGCCGGCGGACAGCACGTCAACACCACCGATTCGGCGGTGCGCATCACTCATATTCCCTCAGGGATCGTGGTGACGTCGGCAGAAAAATCCCAGCACCAGAACCGGGCCAATGCCATGAAGGTGCTGCGCGCGCGGCTGTTTGACGAGCAGGAGCTCAAGGCCTCCTCCGAGCGGGCCGAGAGCCGCAAATCCCAGGTCGGCTCGGGCGATCGATCCGAGCGTATCCGGACGTATAATTTTCCGCAGGGACGGGTGACCGACCACCGGATCAATCTCACGCTCTACAAGCTGCCCCAGATCATAACGGGTGAAGCGCTGGGCGAAGTGATCGATGCGCTGATCACCGAAAATCAGGCAGCCCAGCTGGCGGCGATGGAGCAGGGGGTCTAAAAGAGACCGACGGCCGCATCTGCCCAGACAATCAGGACCAGGCCGATAACCAGCCCCATGATTGCCAGTTTCGCCGCTGGGCCCGACAGCATCCGAGCGGAAAATTCAAAAGCGATGCCGATTGCTCCGAGCAGGATAGCCGCAAAGACGAAATCGAACGCATCCCAATCGACCTCGCTTGTGAACTGCATGGCAATCAGCGGAATGGCCAGAACGGTGATCAATCCCGTCCAGACAAAAGGGCGCCAGCGGCTGGCCTGGGGTATGGGATCTATTGGGGTGGCCATGAGGCGTCTCGATTGGAACATTGGGGCGATGCCCTCATATTCAGCTGCGATCAGGGCGGAATAAAGGACCAGCGATGCAGTTTGGCGTTCTCAATATCGGCCGGACCTGGCGTTCGCTTCGGGACCGTCTAGCGGCCGCGGACATTCCGACGGCGGCGCTCGATGCGCAATTGCTGGTTCGCCACGTTCTCGGACTCGATGCCACCGGGCTGATCGCCTCGGAAACCGATCCGTTTCCCAGTGGAAAGCTGGCCGAACTCGAATCGCTGGTTGCCCGCCGTCTGGCTGGAGAGCCCATGGCCCGCATCCGTGGTGTGCAGGAGTTTTATGGCCTTGATTTCGGGCTCAATGCCGCAACGCTCGTTCCGCGACCGGAAACCGAGATGCTTGTCGAGTTCGGGAGCACCGAGCTCAAATCCCACCTTAAGCCGACCATCGCCGATCTGGGGACCGGGACAGGCTGTATCGTTCTGGCGCTGCTTGCCAATCTGCCATCTGCCCGTGGGACGGGTGTCGATATTGCTGCCGATGCGCTTGTTCAGGCCAAGGCCAATGCCCAGGCGCTCGGGCTTGCGGACCGGTTCGTCATGCGGCATGGAAGCTGGCTTTCGCCGCTGAGCGGTGACAAATTCGATCTTATCGTTTCCAACCCGCCCTATATTGCCAGTGCGACGATCGAGGCGCTTGAGCCGGGGGTCAAATCCTTCGATCCCATTGCAGCGCTCGATGGGGGTGCGGACGGGCTCGATCCCTATCGGATCATTGGGTCGCAAGCGCGGAACTGTCTTATGCCGGGTGGGGCGCTGGCCCTTGAAATCGGCTTCGACCAGGGTCACATGGTTAAAGAGCTTTTAAGCTCTGAAGGCTTTTGCGAGGTTGCCATTGCCAAAGACCTTGCCGGTCACGACCGTATGGTTACGGCCCGCGCACCAAAATGACACAGCGTCCGGGCGAATTTCTCCAAAAGCCAATATTTTTCTTGGAATGAGAAGGATATGCGGTTAGGTTGCCGGTGCTGACGCGGTGCTTGTTCATCGCGGTGGACCCCACCCTGACATTGGCGGCATAGAATAAAGCCGTTAGCGGAACCCATCCTCCCAGAGGGTTGGCGCAGCATCAGACAGGGTCGGAGCTCACGCAGCCTTTTTGGGGAAACCAGAGAGAGCGATCGGCACAGCGCGGACCGGGAAGTCGGTTCGTGTCAGCCGAGTTTTGTGCCCGTCGCCCGGTTTTGGCGGCAAAGGCCCCTATTAAGCGCATACCTTCACGGAACGTGTTGAAGCGAGCACATGAGACCAAACCAGCAAAACAACAACAAGCAGCGTTCGCGCGGCCGGAACAACAACAATAACAATCAGCGGCGTGGCGGTGGTGGCGGCAATCCCTTGTCGCGCAGCTATGAAAGCAATGGCCCGGACGTCAAGATTCGTGGCAATGCGGCCCATATTGCAGAGAAATACACCCAGCTTTCCCGCGACGCGGCTTCGGTCGGCGACAATGTGATGGCCGAGAATTATCTCCAGCACGCCGAACATTATCTGCGCATCATCCTTGCCGCCCAGGCTCAGTATCAGCCGCGCCAGGACAACAGCGTCGACACCACACCCGACGATGATGACGACAACGACAGCGATAACGATCAGGGCAATTCGGGCAACAATACCGATCAGAGCTCTGAATCGTCGGACGGTGGCGATGGCGGATCGGACGAGCAGCGCGAACCGCGCCCGCGGCGCCAGCGCCGTCCGCGCCGTGAGCGGACCGAAGAAACCGCAGATGCGGTGGCGGAGGGCGAAAAGCCTGCCGCTTCGGAAACGGCCGCCAGCAAGGATACCGCTCCTGCTGCAGAAGAAGCACCCAAAAAGCCCCGCCGCCCGCGTCGCAAGAAAGCCGACGATGATGGCAGTGAGCCGGCTCCGGAGTTGCCGGCGTTCCTCACCGCAGGGCGCGAAACCGCTGCCGAATAGTGAGAAGCGGTCCGGCATCGCCGGATGCAAAGGTCCGGTGGACCTTTGAAAGCGCACGAACGCCCGACGACCCATGGTCGAAGGGCTGATGGATACGCAAATAAAAAAGACCGGGCCATCGTGCCCGGTCTTTTTCTTTTCGATTGTGCTCCTACATATCGATTGACTTGAGTCAGTGCCGGTCAAATCGGGCTGAGCTAAAATCCAGTCAACGCTTCGGGCGTTGTCTCGTGTGCCGCGAAGCGGGCACGGGCAGCGCGCCAGCAAAGGAGAGTTGAAGCATGAATATCGAAAAATACACCGAGCGGACGCGCGGGTTCATCCAGAGCGCGCAGCAGATGACCCTGTCACGCGGCCATCAGCAGTTTACCCCGCTCCATATCCTCAAAGTCCTGGTCGATGACCCCGAAGGCATGGCCACCGGGCTGATCGACCGTGCCGGTGGCAACGCGCAGGCGGTGCGGGCCGGGGTCGAAGAGGGGCTCAAAAAGCTCCCATCTGTCTCCGGCGACAATGGTCAGATTTACCTCAGCCGCGAATTGGCCCGGGTGTTCGAGACGGCAGAAGCGGCAGCGCAGAAGGCCGGCGATTCGTTTGTCGCCGTCGAGCGCATGCTTCTGGCGCTGACCATTGAAAAAGACACCGATGCGGGCAAGATCCTCGCCTCGGCCGGGGTCACCGCCAATGGGCTCAACGCTGCCATCGAAGCGATCCGCAAGGGCCGCACCGCCGATTCGGCGAGCGCGGAGAACACCTATGATGCGCTCAAGAAATATGCACGCGATCTGACCGAGGACGCGCGCGAAGGCAAGCTCGACCCGGTGATCGGCCGTGACGAGGAGATCCGGCGCACCATCCAGG
>TARA_R110002051_G_scaffold3157_3_pt1 | contig 12797 bp, 12 predicted proteins | sample TARA_R110002051 | Tara Oceans TARA_R110002051 (sample SAMEA4397023) | marine metagenome | biome: Polar Biome; feature: [MES] marine water layer (ENVO:01000295) within the mesopelagic zone...; material: water (ENVO:00002006), including particulate matter (ENVO:01000060) such as......
CCCTTCCGCCTTCGCCGATGTTGTTATCCGTATAGCACAGTGGTTCAACGATGCACGGGTGCTGTGTGAAAGCAACAACCACGGGCACGTTGTCATCTACAGGATGAGGCACATGGGGTACAAGAACCTGTGGATGTCACACGATATGAAAGACTGGACTACCACCACCAAGTCCAAACTCGACGCCTATGAGACACTCCGAGAGTATATCACACAAGGCATGATCATGAAGATGGATGCACAGGTGCTCGGTGAACTGAGATCACTTATCATTACCAGGGTCACACCTGAAGCCCCGAAGGGAATGCATGATGACCTCGCAATGTCTATGGCTCTAGCTTATCGATGCCTGCGGGACATCCCAAGAAGGAAGCTAACTTTGCGTAGACGCAACCTGATGGATGTGCTAATCTCAGACAGAAGAACCAAGAAAAACCAAGAGCAACCCATACCCTGGAAGAAAAGCACATGAGAGCACGGACGGTTCAGGCGTACTACGCCCAGCATGAAAGTTACTGGAACGACAAGCGTGTCGAAATGAGAGAGCTGAGATCAGCGTATATGACCAGGTACTGGGACAAGAACACCCACGCTCCTCAACAGATAGTTGTCGAAACCTCCCGTGCATACGAGTTCATAGAAGGGTACATCGCTTCGCTGTTTGCAAGGTCACCATCGGTTGTGGTCAAGGGCGATGTCAGGGGCAAAGGCGACCCGCAGATAGCACAGGCTCTGTGCAACAACTTCCTCGACACCATCCGTTCACAGCTCGAAGATGCCTCCAGGCTCGGTCTGATATATCCGTGTTCCTTCATTAAGTTGATACCCAATGACCACCCTGACCCGTTCAAAAGAGTGAGCATCTGTTCGGTGGCTCCATGGGACGCCATAGTGGATACCGATGCCTCTTCCTGGGGCGACCAGAAATTCGTCGGACACAGATACTATCTGACCGTGAAGGACGCCAGGGAGAAATTCGGCAGCAAGAAATTCAGCGGACATCCGCTTGTGAGATTCCTTGACCGTACTACAGGCGACCAGGGATACAATGAGCGCACCGACGAAGCCGAACAGCCAGAGTTTCAATATGTGGAGATTGTCGAGTTCTATGACCTCGCCGATGATAAGATGTATGTCTGGTCACCCGACTACCAGAACGGAAAGAAGTTCCTCTATGACGGAGTTGTCATACCAGAAGGGACCTCCGAGATGGAGGATGTCAAGTACACGGAAATTCCCTTCAAGGATTCAGCAGGTCACCCGATAGCTCCCATAATACCGCTTTACTTCTCCAGACAGCCTGACCTTCCCATGCGGGGATACTCGGCACTGAGAAGGGTGTATGATCAAGTGCAGGAAATAAACATCCTGCGTACCTATCAGGCTAGTATGGTGCGCAGGGCGGCACGGCAATGGGTCGTTGAAAGCGGTGTCTTCGATGCCGAAGCCATGAGCAAGCTATCACAGGGCGTCGATGGAGAGTTCATTGAAGTAGAACTCAGCCAAGGACAACAGCTGTCAGGCTCTATTGTTGCCGTGCCGCATACCCCAGTACCACCAGAACTGGAAAGATATGTGCAGCAGGTGCAGGATGACTTCGAACGCGGGTCGGTTCTGGCTCCTTTCACGAGGGGTGAGAGCAGCCGAGCCACCGCAACCGAGATAACTGCGCTTGCTGCCTACTCCTCATCGGAGATTGGAAGGCTTGCCAGGGAAAGGGATTCCGCCATAGAACACATCGCCGCTGCATTCATATCAGTTATGAAGCTGTACCTGAAGGACGATGGCGATGTCATTATCATGGAAGGTGTGCCAAGGACGATCAACCAGGATGACCTGGACGGTGACTTCACCTACTATGCCAATGACTCAGGCGCGACACCACTGTCCGAAGCCGTGAAGAAACAGGAGTTCATGGCTGTCATGCCTACACTCATCGAGATGGGCGTACCGCAGCAGGAGGTTCTGTCCTATTTGATTAATATGCTGGGCCTTCCCCAGTCATTCACCAGTGCCCTCGAAGGGGCAACCGCATCGCAGGAACAACCTTCGGCGAACACAGCAGCACAGGAAGGAATGAGCCAAAGCAGCGGTCTGCAAGGACATCCCTCCCCAAAAGACATACAACAATTCCTACCACAGTAAGCTATGCCTATATACGACTACCATTGCCAGCCATGCAACCTATCCCTCCAGGTGTTCTGCGACGTTGATGAAAGGGAGGGGCAAAGGTGTGAGAAGTGTGAGAAGTTTCTAAACCAGATGGTATCTGTATTTGCCAACACCCCAGCAAGATGGGGGGACAGCCACGGATACTTCGACAGAGGGCTTGGCTGCTATGTCGCCAACTCAATGGAGCGTGAAAGGATCATGAAGAAAAAGAACCTGCGACCAGTGTCGAACACCGAACTGCTGGATGGCCAGAACGCCACCCACGATGAACATGACCAGCACGAAAAAGATGTTGCCAAGTTCTCGACGGCGATGGAGAAGACAGGGGATGTCACAGAAGCGATCGCCTCGACATTCCCGATAGACAATCTTCCATCCCCTGAAAGCACCCACCGCAACACACGGTATGACTGGGAGAAGCCATGGAAGGAAGACCTCGAAGTTATCAAGAATGAAACCACAACCACCAATAAGGATGAAACGACATGAGCATACCCACAGACATACTCGCACAGGCTGAAGAGATAGGCGCAGAACAGGACATGATGCAGGAACAGGCGATGACCGAGATGGCTCCACAGGGCAAGTTCACGGCAGGCGCACTCAATAGGATGGTCAAGGAACTCAACGTAGTCCTTGAGATGTTCGGTGAGACATACCCTGAGTTCGCTGAAGACATAGCTGTCTTTCCGCAGGAGTTCGTCACCGCTCTCAGCATGGTCAAGTCAGCAGCCGATGACTCTGGTGTTGGTCTTGAACTGGAGTTCACCGAGATAACGGATGACCGCGACCTCGCTATCATCTCTGGCAGACTCCGTGAACTGGCGAAGAGCAAGGAGTTCATGAAGTTCCTCGAAGAGAACACACTCGTACCCGAAGAGGAAGTAGTGGTGGAGGAGGAGGTTCTTGTACCAGAGGCTCCAGTCGAGGACATGGAAGCAATGTTTGCAGGGAGAGTGTAATGCCCGTCCCGATGAGTGTCATGCAGGCAGCTGTCCAGGGGGACAAGCAGGCGATAAGGCTGATCGAGAAGGAGTACGGAGTAGGTGACGGGCGGAGGTATGCAGAGAACTGGCTGTCCGAAGAGGAACCGCCACCAAGTGTTCCTGCAGGTGTCTCTATGGATAATCTTACCAATGAACAGATGGATGAGTTTATTGCAGGAAAGAGAGACTATGCCCAGGGAAAAGGATACCCTGTGGATTTGGCAGAGGAAGCTATTAAAAAAGAGATTGAGTTCCAGGTGCAGCAAGACGTAGAGGGTATCGAAAGAAGAGATGCAGGCTTGGAAATGCAGCATTTTGCAAAGTTAAAAGATGCGGAAAGGTATGCCGACATGGCGGAGATGCTGTATGGAGCTGGCTTTACTGCAGAAGCCGTCCCTATCATACTTGGAATGGGGGTTGCTGCGGGGGTTGCTGGTGTTGGTGTGGCTGCATCGGCAGGCAAGAAGACAATAAAAGGTACGTTTGCAACAGCCGAGAGGATGGTCAAGGATCCGACACTGCTCCGTGAGTTCCTTCCCTATGACAGGGAGCGCATAATGAAGAACCTGCGAGACTACAGGGCGCACTACATGAAGCAGCCAGAGTATGTCGATGTCCCTGGTTCCTACGTTTCGAAGATGGACGTGGACATGGGCGTTGTCCCGACCGCCACGGTTAGGGCCAAGGCAGCGGAGAACATACTGGTTCGGATGGGTGACGAGGGCGTTGGGGCAAGGATAGATTACGAAACCCCTTATACATTTATTCGCGATAAACAGGTAGATTTGCCTGGCCCTCCAGTAAAAAAGATTTTTTATCCTGACACTTATCGCAGAGCCAAGCCCGTCGAAGGATATGAAGATCTGTCCGGCTACCTGAAGAGGAATGTACCTAAGTCCACCTTCGGTGAATCGAAGATGGGAACCAGGCCGTCAAGAAATCCGACAGAGGTCAAGGGTGAGTTGGAGATCCCAGCATCGGCAGGCAAGCGAATATCTGATGGCGGTGCTGCGGGGTTTGCTGCTTCAATGGTCATACCTGGCTACGACGCCTACAAGGGAATGGAAGATGCACAGGCAGGACGAAAAGATGCACAGTTACAGCAGCAGAAAATATATGAAGCATCTTCACCAGAACAAAAGAAGAGAATGGAAGCAATGGGATACAAGCCATATACAGCCCCGAAGAAAAGAGAATACTCAACAGACTATAGATATAAATAGGAGAAGATAATGAACGAAGAAACTACAGCTAGCGGTAATGTAGCAGAAGCTGAGAACACAGCTCCCGAACTGTCGGGAAACATAGAAGCCGATACAGGTGCGCCACCAATACTCGATGACTACCAGCAACGTGTCGAGCAATTGCTTGACCACCATGAGAAGAAGAATGAACACCATAAGGAGACTATGCAGGATGCTGCTGACAAGCAGGAACAGCTGTACGAAAACGCAACCCTCCAGGAAGGAGAGAGTTGGGACAGCATCTACGGATCAATGCCAGAGCCAGTCCAAAGGGCGATGGCATCTCTGAGGGCGGACTATACCAGGAAGACACAGGAACTGTCCAAGCAGCGCAGGCATGTGGAAGACCTCCAGTCCAACCTGACAAACAGCGATGCCTTCAAGGCTCTCCAAACTCAGGCGAACACCGCAGCAGCAGAAGGGGAGGAGTTTGACCCTTTCGACCCCAAGTCCTTTGAGTCCTATGTGGACAGGATGGTCGCACAGAAACTCCAGGGCGTTCTCCAGCCGATGTACGACGAGCAGATAAAGACACAGTCCTCTCGCAAGGTCAATGACTTCATGGATCAGCATCCTGAGCTACGAAATGACGATGATATGCGCCAACAAGTCTATTCTCTCCTGAAGGAATCCGAACAGATGACCCTTGAACAGGGGTACTGGATTGTCAAGGGGAAAAAGGCGCAGCAGAACCAGCAGCAGGAGAAGGCTATCTCCCAGAAGAAACGGGAGATGTCGAGACAGGCAGCGTCCACCATAGGATCAGGAAGGAAAAGCGGATTGACCGCCCCACCTGAAACGGCGCAGATGGATGCTGGGGACATATACAACTATTTGCTTGCACAGAAGAAATAAAAAGTGTATTAAGAAAAAGTGCGGTAGGAACCCAATGGGATACGCTGAACGCACCGCCCCGAACACGGATACGCGCCGATAAATAATTATAATAATTACAATTTATAGGTGAACACTATGGGTATCCAATATGATATTCTTGCGTCAACCCTGCGAATCCTTCGTGATCGAGAGGTTGACAATACTTTCCGTACTATACCCCTCCTGGACGCAGTCCAGAGAGCTGGTAACGTAGAAATGGTTAACGGTGGTCAAAAAGTAGACCATCCCGTTATTCTTGCTGACCATTCAAACATCACACAACTTACAACCGGTTATGAATCAGTTAACCTTGCCGTGAAGGACGCCCTTCGTACAGCATCGTTTGACTGGTGTGACTTCGTTGCTCCTGTTGTGATTACTGAAAAGGAACAGCTATCAAACAAAGGTGAACGTGCCATCATCCGCATTGCCGAAGCCCGTCTTAAGTCGGTCATGGGAATGCTCAAGCGTGAATGGTGCAAGCAGACCGTCGCTGGAACGTCAAGTATTCTGGGTGATCTGAACACTCTTAATGGTAACGGAACCACTGCTGGTTTTGGATTTCCAGTGAAACCAGCTAATCTTACTGGCTTCTTTGAGGTTGCTGACTTTGGGTCACAGACAAATGATGTCGGTGGTATTGACAAGGCTACTTTCCCCAACTCGTTCCAGAACCAGACAGCCGATGTGCTGGGAGGAGCGGGTCTTGTGTTTGCGACTAACGGGCTGAAGTCAATGAGCAACATCATGATCAATGCACAGACATATGCACCAGAGGGCGACATCGACATTATCCTTGCCTCTCCGACGTCATACGAACTGTATCGAAATGAGTTGCAGGATCAGGAACGGTATACGTCTGCAAGCCAGACCAGGGACTTGGCTGGTAAGTTGATACTTATGTACAACGGTGCGCCAATGTACATCGACCCCCATCTTGGATACCAGGTCAGCGGGGCTGCTACTCGCGTGTCAATGGCATTCCTGAACTCTAAACTGTTCAGTGTCTACTTCGACCAGGATGCCCACTTCGAGATGGGCGATATGGAGCGCATCTCTGGATACGCTGCTGCATCTTCTAACATCATGGTACGGACCCAGTTGGCTATCAGCCATCTTGCTGGTTGCGGTATCTTACTTAATGCGGAGGCTTAATCATGGCTACTTCAACTCTACTACAATACCTACAAGAAACTGATGGAGATGGCGTTGCCAATGGCATTACACCCTCTAACCGCCGTCAAACAGAAACCTTTATTGCTTCAGAAACCCTTGCGGTAGGAGACCTTGTCTCCCTTGATCTGGCTGCAACTGGCAATGGGGTTAAGTCCTTGAAAATCATGAAGGCTAATACTACTACAGGCGCAGACAAGTGCTTCGTCGGTGTGGTTTTGGAAAGCGTGGAAAGCGATGGGGCATTGACCGCTGGATCGTCTATACGGGTTGTTATCCGTGGCATCGTTCCTGCATTGATGGTTGGAAAGAATGACCAAAACGTTAATGCTGCAATCGCCGTGGGAGATCCCATAGCTCTTGCTACCACCGCAGGAAATGCAGCGTTGCTAGTTACCGCTGGATTTAGTGAGGTCGGCATTGCCGTTGAAGCAACGACTAGTGCTGCATCAGCGGCCTTGAAGGATATCTACGTTATTAGCAGGTTCTAAAAAAAAACCTAAGTTCCCTCCCCGTCCGCTTCGGGGAGGGTTTTCTTTTCACTTGATGGAGGGACAATGAAACTGTCCGAGATAAGAAGCTATATTGGAAACATACTGGACTATCAGCCCGACATCACCACCTATAAACAACAGCTCGACGCAGTCATCAACGAGCAGTATTTCAGGCTATTTACCGAGAAGCCGTTCACCTTCGCACAGAAGGAAACAGTCCTCACCGCCAGAAAGGATGACACACTTACAGATATAGCCGTAGCCAACGGCGCGAACACCCTCACCGACACTGCAGGAGCAAGTCAGTTCCAGTCCTACATGGAAGGACAGGTGATAGACCTGGACAATGTCGAGTACACCATCGCCTGGGTGGCGACCGCGAACCTGGCATACCTTACCAGCAACTACGAAGGAACCAATGCAACGCTTGCAACCGTAACCGTCAAGCACAGGTATCTTGACCTTGCACAGGACACCGTCGAGATAATGCAGGTGCTCAAGAGGGCTATGACCCTCACGCCCCAGGAACCTGGTCGTATGATTCCCCTCACCAGGTACGAGGATGAGTTCTGGAACCTTCCCCTCAACGAGGTCAGCCTGCCCAACTACTGGGTTCCATACGATGACTACAGCCTGATACCACCAAAGGCTCCGACAATAACAGCAGCAACAAGCGGGTCAGGACGGGGTGTCAGGACACTGGAGTTCGCAGTCTCCTATGTATTTGCAGGAAGAGAAAGCGCACTTTCCCCCACCACCAGCATAAAGCTAATCGACACCACATATCCAGCCATCACCCTAGCCGCCCTTCCCAATGTCAGCGGTCTGTACAGGAAGGTATATGTCAGGTGTGTAGAAGCTGGTATAAACAAGTTCTACAACATACCAGAAGCAGCATCCTCGCTGTATTCCTTTCTTCCAACATCTGCAGGAACGTTTGCCTACACAGCTGCCACCAGCCTGACAGATTTCAACGATGCCTTCGAACTGACATACACCAGGTATGATGGTGTTGATGGTAACATTCAACGCATAAGGATGTATCCTAGACAGGATCAGAACTACTCCATAACTGTGCGCTATATGTACAGACCCATTGAACTGATAGATGACGCCGACACACCTGAGTTCCCAGCAGCCAACCACCATATCCTCGCATACATGGCTCTGCGGGACATCTTCGTAAAGCATGACAATGATGCCCAGGCGGCTATGTATGCCCGAAAGGTAGTGCAGGAGATGTTGAAGATCGAGCAGCGATACCTCAACTCTATTGCGAAGCGTTATATCAAACAGTTCATGGCTGGTGGTAGAACTGATCCTGTCCCTATGTACACCCCGTTGTCAACCTCATGAAAAACCAGCAGCAAATAGTCAACCTGCTTGGTGGACTGAATGAACTTCAGCCCCAGAACCCTGACCATCTATCAGAGCTATCCAACTGGAAGACGGATGACCTTACAGGCGGATGGTCTTCCAAACTGGGCTATGAGAAGTTCTTCACATATCTGTCAACCTGGGTTCCATTTGCTTCAATGAAGAAGGTTGACAGCCTCTATTACTTTAACAGACATCAAGGAGCGCAAGATAGCATTCTGTTTGAAGCTGGTGGTGTACTGTACCATTTGTTTGAGCACGGCGTCACACCGACAAAACAAACACTGGTGGCTGACAGAACCATACCAAGAAGCATGGAAGCATCAACACAATACATACAGGCAGGAAGATTCCTTTGCATGGTCAATGGATACGACAGACCTATTAAGTTCAGGGCGTGGCCTGTAATAGACGCAAGCACAACATACAGACCTTCCCTATATCCTCTTGGATTTCACCTAGCACCAGGTACGCCTATTGCGTGGGACGTTGAAGTAAACCCAGCCATAGTTTCCGCAAATGCTAGTGTCATATCAGTTTGGTTTAAGGAGGTAGCAGCACTTGGTCTTGGTATCGGAGAGAATAATAAGTCTTCATCATACAAGTGGCGGGTGTCATTTATTAACAATGCTGGGGCGGAAAGCCCATTAAGCCCTTCAACAGATACTGTTAGCTGGACAGCGGACTCTAACGCCTACAGGTATGCTTGTGGCATTGAGATACCAATAGGAGACAATGACATTGTCGCCCGTCGACTTTACAGAACTAAGAACTTTTCAAGTGATGGTGGGGCAGATGGTAGCCTGTACTATTATGTAACAGACATACCGAACAACTATGAGGAAGTGTACATAGACGATCACCCAGACATTCAGTTAGGAGCAGCCTCGCCGTCAGACACAGCTAGCATAGTATTTCCGTCGCTTGGCTGCAGATATATGGACATGTATAAAGACTGTCTTTTCATAGACGGCGGTGTCGATAACGATACTACTATCTTCTATAGCAATCCATCCCGACCAGATCAGTTCAGCTCCCTGGATTTCATAACAGTAGCAAATAGAGAGGGTGGTGGGGTTACTGGTTTCTTTGGATACTTTGGATATATGCTTGTGTTTCGTGAAAACGGAATAGACCTTATACAAGGGGATTATCCTAACTTCGTGGCTACTCCATTCCAGCAGCATATTGGAACCAGAGCTGTTAACACAGTAACTATGGTTCCTGGTTTGGGAGTATTATTCCTGACAGTAGACGGAGTGTATGCGGTCGGAGCGAACCCAGAATACTCAGATACCACAAGCGTAAAAAAGGTATCACATGAAATACAAGACACCATCTCCAGAATGAATGTCACCAATATAGCTCAAGCCACTGCTGTTTACAGTGAAAAACACAGGGAATGGCAATGCTACTTTGCATCAGAAGGATCAGATGTGAACAATCTAGGTATTGTATATCATGTAGACAAGCAGGCATGGTCAGTCAGGGATGGATTTCCAGTAAGTAAGCTAGTAAAAAACACCGATGGAGATATAATCTTTGGAACTACGGACACAGCTGGATCAGCCGACGATCCTGCAGGGCTGTTTGTCATCTCCAAACTCAGGGCCCTGGGACAGAAGATAACCGAAGGTTCGATGGTGGACAATGATCCGCCTACTAGCGTAATGGCTTCGGCGTGGCTTGATATGGGGGATCCTTCTCTGAAGAAGAAGGTTCACGGCGTCTACCTCTTCATTCGGACGGGTGGAGATACCGCTATCAGCATGGAAGTCTACAGGGACTATGATTATACCTCATATGAGACAACTCAAGGCATTAAACAGCAGCGTGCAGACTTCGCCGACCAGAATGTGTATGATGTTGTAGCCCTGGACAATGACAAGTACTGGGAAGAACCGATGGTCACCCCAATTCGCTTCGATGTCCATAATGGTAGCTGCTCCTGGTTCCGCTGGCGGTTCTCAACTACTGTTGATGTGGTGGTGGTGGGCTATGCTGTGGACTTCACCGCAAGTGGGACAAGAATCATCGCAGGGAAGAAGCTATGAGCAAGAAATGGACGGAAGCCCAGCCCGGCAGCGATGCCATCGTTGACCTCAAGGAGTTCAACCACGGATACAACGCATACAAGTCATCATTCAATGGTGACCTTGACAGAACCACACTCCCTAATGACATTTTAGATGAGGACTCTGTAGTCCCTGGCGCATTCCATCAGGTTCAAATTACAAACAGCGTGGATCTGGACAAACATACAGATACATCAACTGGGACGGGTGGACAATGGCGTGGCCCGTCATACGCCACATATAATGGTGGATGGATGCTTGCTGATGAAGTAACATTGACAAAGTTTAAAGACGGAATGTGCCACTGGGAGTACTGCTTCATTTTTTTCAACTTCATAGTCAATACCGGGCAGGGATCCTATAAGTTTATGGAGATCAAACTGACCTGGGACAAGAATACTGTGTTTGAATCATACAAGATAACGCAGCCGATACAAAGCACTCGCCTGGTAGCAGACTTTCCAACGACAGGTGGAACGCATACAGCCAGAGTATATGTAAGAGCAGCACCTAGAGGACTTATAGCACAAGACGGGACCGGAGATAACATCTTTAACATTGTATCACCTAGTCATTTGTTTATTGGGAGGTGGAGATGAGTGTAATAAAGAACACGGGCATAAAAAGAGGCGACGAACTGAAGTCAGTAGAGTTGAATGCAGAGTTTACTGCTGTTAACACAGCATTCAAAATGGATGCTGACAATTTCAGGAACGAAGCGATTGACCAAGCAGCAATGAACTTGCATGCTTCACATGGTAAGTCGGGAATAATACTTCTCCAGACTGGCTCCACTGATTTAATTACATCGTCTACAAACATCGACGCCAATGAAAACGCAGTGGCATCAATGGTAGCTCCTACACAGCTAGGGGTGATTGGTGGCGGCGCACCTGTGATTATAGTTGCAAAAGATACCAACATATTTCGGGTGTACTGGCAGCACAGGTTTAACACAGGAGCAACCACGCTTAAGTCGCTTCCATACGCCTCATCTAAGTGCGGGCTATGCTGGGCAATATGGCTGGAATGGCAGTTGTCTTCAGGAGGTTCATGGGTGCAGGTTCCAGGACAGGGTAATATGGAGACAGCTCTTGATCCATTGGCGGCATCAGGCGGATATGGTAGTAAGACCGTAGACATGAAAGCGACATCATTAGACTTCCATTCACTAGACTTTAAAGGTACATCCCCTGCAACCTTTCAGGTTTTTCCTGGAGAAAGAAGTGGATATGGACAATACTACTATAAGTTTGCCAGCGACACCAACATCTATGGGCTTCGATTAATGTGCAGGGGTTTGTATGAACCTTGCTTCCCGTTGTCCAGCGTACAAAAGAACTCTGTTAGGATAACCCAGGCAGCTGCCCCATCTTCGCCTGCAGTATATAACAACCGTCTAGTCATCCAGAGCCTGCAGTTGTCATATCTTCTAATGAGGAATGAGTAATGTCAATATCATTTCCAAAGACCTGGAGCAGCGGAGAGGTTCTTACAGCCTCGGACACGAAGGGAAACCTTGATGCGATGAAGAACAAGGCACAGAAGCTGTCTGCGGGAGATGTCGTACCACCTACTGCCGCTTGGATGACAACGGCGCATATCATGCAGGGAAGATATGACAGCGTGACAAACATAACCAACAATGTGTCTGGTGTGTTTGGAGGCAGGAACAATGCAGGAACCTGGCAGAATACATCATATGTAACTCGGTGGATGATGCCTTCCGGGTACAGTAGTGCAACCAAGTCTGTCTCCGTACCGCTTACCTGCATTCAAGTAGACATAGTTCGTCCAGCGACAGTAATGTTTCAATGGTGGATAAACCATCAGTCTCCAAAAGACGGTGATGGTACAGATGGGAGCACCCAGTTTTACTGTTATGAGAACACTTTAAATAGCTTGTCAACTGTCCACCATGCTGTACCAGAGCAATTAAGTACGAACAATGCTTTGATAGACGGCTCTTTTCTGACAAATGGGCACAACCTTTTTGATATGTCTAGCGGCATTCTTAACTATGGTATAGGACTAACGGCCTTTTCAACTGCAGGAAAATGCCAGCAGGTTGCCTGGGGCATAAGCATAGAAGTATTCTACATGTGAGGAAGAAGATATGGATCCATTAATGTTAATGTTACTGTCAGCAGGTCTGAAAGCAGGCCAGTCTGCAGTGACCGGGGCTGGTCAGATAGACCTGCTGTCTGCTGAAGAGAAGAACAGGCAGAAGGAACTTGAGCGACGTCTGGCTCTTGGAGAACTTGGTCTTGATGAGGCTTCCAAGCAGCAGATAATGAATCAGCAGATGGCTCCACAGCAGGCGGCGGAGCGTGAAGCGTTCAGCAGGCAGGCGCAGCAGCAGCAGATCGCCGACATAGGACAGGGCGCAGCATTCAGAGG
>TARA_R110002051_G_scaffold16182_2_pt1 | contig 12777 bp, 13 predicted proteins | sample TARA_R110002051 | Tara Oceans TARA_R110002051 (sample SAMEA4397023) | marine metagenome | biome: Polar Biome; feature: [MES] marine water layer (ENVO:01000295) within the mesopelagic zone...; material: water (ENVO:00002006), including particulate matter (ENVO:01000060) such as......
GCCGCCACCGTGTTCAGCTTCTATGCGAACAAGACCATGACGACCGGCGAGGGCGGGATGATTGTCACTCATGACGCCCAGCTGATCCGCCGCATGAAGGCAATGCGCCTGCACGGCATCGATCGCGATGCTTTCGACCGGTTCAAGTCCAAGGTTCCCGCCTGGTACTACGAAGTCATCGCTCCGGGCTTCAAATACAACATGACCGACGTGGCGGCCGCGACGGGCCGTGTACAGCTCCGGCGCCTCGAGCAGATGGCGGAGAACCGCCAGCGTATCGCCAATAATTATATGACCGCCCTCGCTGACCTGCCTCTGCGATTGCCTGCGCCGCCGCCCGAAGGCGACCTTCATGCGCGGCATATTTTTCCGATCCGTCTGGAAGGCCAGGCCCTGGAGCTAGGCCGCGACCGGTTCATTGAGGCATTGGCGGAGGCCGGTGTAGGAACCAGCGTCCACTATGTGCCCCTGCACCGCCAGCCCTATTGGCGAGATCGATACGCGCTGGAGCCGCAACATTTCCCGGCCGCCGAGGAAGCCTACGCCCAAATGATCAGCTTGCCCATTTATAGCGGAATGACCCTGTCACAGGTTGACCGCGTCACCGCTGCCGTTAGCCGTGTCCTGACGCATTCAACGGCTGGTTTGGTGACCAGCCCCTCGCCTCGGCCATAAATGCAATGTCTATCATAATAGCTTATATTGTATTCTTCCTCTTCACGTTTCCTCGAGCAATATCCATAGATAGAATGTTCGGAATATACTATTTTTTCCTTTTCATCTATAGTATTTTTGCTCTTTTTGGCTATCTGTTCTTGCCTGGTTTGTCGGAGTCGATCTACGCTTACTTTGGGGACGATGTAGGTTATGAAGCTGCCTACTTCTGCTTCGCCAGTTTGGCGGGTTTTTTCTTCCTGAACTATGCCTTGTTGCGTAGGCGCAAGGTCACACGCGTTGTCAGCGTGTCTATATCGCCCTCGATCACACCGATAGGCTTGGCTACACTCGGCGTTTTGACCGTTGTTTTCACGATTATGCTGATAATCAATTTCGAACAACTTTCTTGGTACCTGTCTGATTATGTAGGCGCCATGGGTGCTGGGATTTCTATTTTTTTGGCGCTGTACAAGATTTCTGTCGGTCTTCTGTTGGTCTGCTATTGTATTGTCCGAAGCAATATAAACTCAGGCCGTGTTTTCGTGGTACTGTCGTTGCTTTATTTTCTGGCCTTCGCGATCGCGTCGATCCGTCTGGGAAATCGCACCGATCCGGCTGCATTTATGCTGGGCGTCATGGTCTTCGAGCTCGGCCGTCGAAAGCTCAGCTTTCGAACCTTCTTCTGGACGGGGGCGGCCGGGATCGTGGCTGTCATCGCGCTCTCTCTTATCGAGCATTTTCGATATGCCGGAGGTGGAGGGGAGCGGGAGTTCGTGGCTCGTATAGTTCAGAACGACTACTATGCCCCCGCACACATGTTATTTGCGGCTATCGCTTACGATTTCGTGCGTCCGATAGAGGTTATTAAGTCGAATTCCGCCAACGCATTTATTCTGTTGAATTACCCTTATCTACATGAAACCGTCACAGACTTGTTCAAGCTGAACGTTGCTACTCGTGCACAGGGGTACGCGTTTTACATCTTCACAGAAGGGTGGATGGCCTTAGGGAAGCTCGGATTCATATACAATTGGATCATTCCTACAGCCGGGTTGATGCTATGGAGGAATATAGCCAGAACAAATAATCCATTTGTCAACAATGTGATTATTTCGTTGATGGCCTGTATGACAATCAACCTTGTCCGAAGTCAATCATCATACTTCGTCAAGTATATTTATACGTTCATTATTCCTGCCTTGCTGTTCCTTGCTTTACTGATTGCGTTTCGGTTCGCGAGAGACACGATGTCGCGTTCGTCCCTGGAGTCTCGATGGAAGGGCTGAAATCGGAGCGGTTCCTTTCACTCCTGCGAACCATCGGAGGGCGCCTGATCGGCGTAACCGGAGTGACGATCGCCACCAGCGTGATCGGCTTCTTCCTGCAAGCGGCCTTGGCGGCGCGCTTCGGCGCTGGCCTTGAGGTGGACGCCTATTTCTTTGCGATGAGCGTACCGTCGGCGTTGGCCGGGCTGCTGGTCGCGGCCATGAGTTACGCCCTTGTCCCTTCCCTCGCGCGTGCCGACGATGCGCGGGGATTGGCGGGGTTGCTCGAGCTGGTCACGCTGGGCGTCCTGATACTGATGGTTCTGTGCGGCGGGGCGGCGATGATCCTGCAGCCTTTGATGCTTCCGCCAGACTCGGCAATGCTGCAGCTCCAGGACCTAGGCCTACTTATTTTTCTCGGATGGTGCGTGGGTGGTGCCCAAGTCGTGCTGGGTTTGAAAGTCATTCAGTTCAACGCCAGCCGCAGGCCCCTGACGGCCGCCCTGACCAATCTCCCGCCAAACGTTTTCGCGCTCTTGGCTCTCACCGTGGCTGGTTCGGCGGGGGTTTCCGCGGTCCCCGCAGGCCTAGCGATCGGCACCGGGATCATGGCGACCCTCGCCGCCTTCTTCTTCAGCGGGCCTGCACGGGCTTGGCCGCGTAGAAGCGATCTGAATCAATTGATCTCTTTTGTGCCGGCCTTGGTTTCGGCGGCTTTTGCCATGAGCGCCTTCACCGGATTCGTGGTGGTCGACGCCTTCTGGGCTCCTCGGGCCGGAACGGGCGTTCTCACAACGCTTGGCCTCTCCCAGCGCCTTCTGGTCGCGATCGGTAGTTTGATTGTTGCAGGGCCGTCGGCGGTGTTGACGCCATATTTTGCGACCTTGGCCGGGCGCGGGGACGGACCAGGCTTTCGGCGTGTGACACTTGGTGTGACGGCCGTGGCAGGCCTCTCCGCCGTGGTCGGTGCCCTTCTTCTCTGGCTCACAGCCCCCTTGCTGGTAGAAGTAGCCTTCGGGCGGGGGGCCTTCGACGCAGATGACGTGGCGCGTCTGGTAGAGACCTTCATCGCGATGCTGCCGGGTTTCTCGGCCATGATCGTTGCGGTCATCCTGACCCGGGCCCTCTATTGCCTTCCTAACGCGACATGGCTGCCCGCGCTTCTGGGCGTCTCTTGGGTGGCTATCTATTTCGTCATGTCCGGACTTCTTCACCATTACGGCGCACCGGGCCTAGGGGTGGCGTACAGCCTCTCCTGGTTCTGGCTGGCGGCTACGAACCTTGTCGCCTTGATCTGGCTCTCACGCGGATTGGGAAACGAGATCGGCGTCGCCCCGTCACTGAAACACAGGCGGGGCACGGGGCAGATTTAGTAGACTCCTGTTCTGCGGTTTCGCCACTTCCGCGGAGCCGGGACCTCCGGTCGCCGCTCGCAGGCTATGGCAGCGACATAACGCAGACCAAGTTCGGCGTCAGGACACGCGCCCTGACGCCGAAAGCTAGCAACGCCAGTCTGGTCGTCTCCCGATAGATCGGCCACGCGAGCAGCGCCGCGAGCGCTCCAACGGACCGCGGGTAGCCCAGGGGTTCGGGATAGATGCCCTCGACCACCATTCCGGTATCGAAAGCCAGTTGTCGAACCGACACTTCATTCATGGCGGTGACGTGCGACAGGTCGCCGTACTGATTATACAGGGCCAGCGGCGAGGCTAGGTTGGGGACCCGGAAGATTAGCTTTCCGTCGGGCCGGAGCTTTGACGCAATGACGCCTCCCAATTGGAGCAGGGACGGCAATGGGATGTGTTCGAACACGTCGAAAGCCACGACCCCCCCCAACGAGCCGTCAGGTTTGGTCGCCAGATATTCGGCGGCGTCACCGATGTGGATGTCGGGGTCTCCGTCGTAACTGGGAGACAGGTCGACTCCCTGGACATGCTCGAACCCTGCGGCCCGCATCTCGGCGAGGAACGCGCCGGAGCCGCACCCGATCTCGACGATCTCCCTAGACCGGTCGATGGCGTCCACGAAACGCAGGTAACGATGCTTGAGGCCGAGGCCCCTGAGGATATGATCTGCACGTCGCGGCTTGACGACCTCAGACGCCTTGAACTTACCATAGTCGCCGTAGTCGTAAGATTCTGTCATCGACATTCGCGTTTCCGAAGTTCATCTCTAGACGAGCTAACCAGCTCAGCAGGCTTCCCGTAACGACTCAAGAGGCCTCCGGCAAATCCGGGGCGGTTCAACCGTGTTGTTGGCCAACCTATGGCCCGCAAGCTGGAAGGGCACCCCGCGGGCGACCGCGTGCTGGTGTCGGACAATCGCGCTATTGTCGGCCGCTTCGGCTGGACTCCAAAGTATGACGACTTGGAAACGATCGTGCGCGATGCGTTCCATTGGGAGCGTAGTCTCGCAGGGCTTGGTTCGCATGTATGCCAATGACCCGGCTTGGCCTTGCCGGCAGCTTCTGCATGCTGGACGGTGGAGAACCGAACATAGGCCGCAGCAGATCATGGCGTTTCAGCGCCCTGACCCGCGATCCGCTGAGGATTGTAAGCGTTAGAAATCTCAGCGGGCCCAACGGCGGTGGAAGTTGTGGCTGGCAGCGGCCACAACGCGTTGACAGCGATTGCTCAAGCCCGACTTTGCTGAGATAAACTGAAAACTAGTGCGGTGGGTGCGGGATGCCTTCGGCAATGGCCGTCCAACCCTGCACTAGGGGTAGGTCTGGGCAGAGTTACATCCGCAATATATCCAGCCCTCGTTTTGGTACTGCGAGACTCACTTGGGTCATCGTATTTGGAGGCATTAATTTAATTGCCTCACTCATTGAATAGACAGCCGGGAAAATAGTCATCATGTCCAGTTTATTATCTGATGACGGAAGTCTGAAGATGGCTCTGCGCCCGAGCGTCCGGGCCATCCGCCGCGCGCTTTTTGATTTCCGGGGATGGAGAAGTCGGGATTATGAAGCACCCAGTCCGAAGACCGTGAAGGACCGCGTATTGCGACGCAACTCGATCCCTGGCGGCACTTGGGTTGAAACAGGGACGTTTCTAGGAGAAACGACCAGCCTGCTCGCGTCGTGGGGTGGGCCTGTCTACAGTCTGGAGCCCGCGAAAAGCCTTTTTGATCACGCGGCGCGCCGGTTCAAGGGCCAGCGCCATGTCGTTATAGTCAACGCGCCGAGCGAGGAGTCATTCCCCAAGCTTTTGCCAACATTGAAGGGGCCGTTGAACTTTTGGCTCGATGGCCATTTTTCCGCAGGCGCGACATTCCAAGGCGAGCTCGACACTCCGATCATTTCAGAGTTGGATGCTATCGCAGCCAATCTACCGAACCTGCTGCCGATCGCGATCCTGATTGACGATGTACGCTGTTTTGATCCGACCTTGCCCGAGTATGCGACCTATCCTCCGCTGGACGTGCTGGTCGATTGGGCGCGCAAACACGATCTGCGCTGGCATATCGAACACGACATCATGATCATGCGTTCAAGATAGCGTTATAGCGAGAGATCAGCGCTGCGGGTTCATATTCACACTGACCTGCCCCGGAAATTTCCTCCACGCAGCGCTAGAGACCGGCCCTTAATTGATCCGCCTCCACTCTCTGGAGCCATCGATGCTGGAGTTTCCCGGCCCGCGTCAGGGTGACAGGTTGGCTGTGTCTCCCGGATTTATCAACATGATCAGCGTTTTGTTACCTATGGCCCCGTGAGGCCGATCCTCGTTGTAGTATCTCCGCCAAGCCTCCAACTTTTCGGACGCATCCGCAAGCGTCAGGAACCAGTGACGATCTTCCCCCGCGAAAGTGGACGGGGTTAAGCCGCTCGGCGTTCGGCCTCGACGGGGTCGATATAGCCCAGTGACGAGTGCTTGCGACGGGGATTGTAGAAGCCCTTGATGTATCCGAACAGGTCCCGCCGCGCTTGGTCGCGGGTGGCGTAGATGCGGTGAAGGACACGCTCGGTTTTGAGGGTCGAGAAGAAGCTCACCATAAGGCTTTGTCTCAGAAGTCACCCTTTCGGCTCATGGACGGGGTGATGCCGGATCGGGCCAAGGCGGAGCGATGGGTCTCGGCGGCATACTGTATCTCGCGGTCGGAGTGGTGGATCAGGCTGGGCGAAGGCCGCTGGCGTTCGACGGCCATGTTGAGGGCGTCGAGCGCGATTTCGGTGTGCAGGGTCTGGCGCATGGACCAGCAGACGATCTTGCGGGTGTGCATGTCGAGGATGGCGACGAGGTAGAGCTAGCCCTCGCCGGTCGGGATGTAGGTCAGGTCGGCGACCCATATCTGGTTGGGGGCCGCCCCCCCGAAGTTGCGGGCGAGCCAGCAACAGTCACCGTCGCTGCAGTCGAGACCGGCTTACGGGCGCTGATCGAAGCGAGATCATCGCCGCCTTCCACCTGACGATCCGTCGTTAGATTGAGGGCGACCTGTGCGCTTGGATCGAGCGTGGTCGCCCCAATCTGGTGGCTTCGTTCGCCAACGGCATAGACCGCGATATCAACGCCGACCGCGCGGCGATCACCTCTGGTTGGTCCAACGGCTAAGCCGAGGGTCAGATTACCAAGCTTAAGCTTGTCAAACGCCAGATTTACGACCGTGGAAAGCTCGATATCCTACAGGCTAGGCTGATCGGCTCGACACCATGAACCCGTCACCAAAACTGCGTCAGAACCTCTTTTAGACGCCGATTGACACTTTATCGTCTCTTCTCGTTCACAGGATCGTCTCTTCTCGTTCACAGGCCCAAGGGCAAAACGAGAAAATGCTAGCTCAGACTTGTCCAATAACTCAGCGGCAGGTCACTCCCGGCGTCCGCCTCCTGCACTCAGACCACGCCCAATGTTGGTGGCAAAACAGTCCCTTCGGGGCTTTCACATCGGTTGCAGACTATCACAGATCGGGGCGAAAGAACCGGTCCCGCAACGTGGTGCTCGAGTCCCGACTGGCCTGAAACTCGCTCAGTGCAGCCGCGATCTGTTCTTCGCTCACCAGCCGGTGTGCCGATTTCACGCCCAACAAAACCCCCAGGGTGCGCAACACGATCCGGGCGTCCAGCCAAAGGTTCCGACGAAGGGCATAGTACGCGTCATGCCGAAGCCGCTCCCTGTAGGGGAGGTCATTTCGCCCGCTGACTTGCGAGAGACCGGTCAGGCCGGGCTTCACGCTGAGCTTCAGCCAGTCCGTGCCCTCATACATCGCGGTGGCGAACACGTCGTCCGGCCGCGGCCCTATGAAGCTGAGATCACCCCGAAGGATGCTGAAGGCCTGCGGCAGTTCGTCAAGTCCGGTTCGGAGAGTGGCCCCCACCCGCGTTACCCGGGCGTCCCCCTGCTCGACAAGCCGTGACCCGTCCGCGTTGAACTTCTCCGGCGCGTTGTGGGCCATGGTCCGAAACTTGAGCATCCGGAAAGGCTTCCCGTACCGGCCAAGTCGATCGCATCCGAAGAAGACGGGCCCGGGGCTCTCTAGCTTGATGGCTAGCGCGAGGAACGGCATGAGGACTGCAAGCCCCGCGATCACCGCCAGCGCACCAGCCACGTCTAGGGCTCGCAGAGCTGCCTCGTACAGGGGAGCGGGCCTCATTGAGCGGGGAGGAACTTGGCTTTGGGCAGCAGAAACCGCATGAAGGCGACCTCGGCCTCCGACCGGCATTTGGTGTAGCCGCGCGTCACGACATCGAAGGCCGTGCGGCCGGGGATGATCACCTCACCGTCCGCGCTGATGCCCAGATCGACCTCGTTGAACGTCGGGTTCTTGCGGAGGAACTCGGCCCTCAGGTCCGAGAGGCGGATAACCCGCTCCGCAACAGTGCGCTGCTCAAACTGCGAGCCCATCTTGTCGGTCATGTCCTTGGCCGGTGACCCTGCATAGATACGGTCTGCCCCCATGTCTTTGGTGACGAGAGACCCTAGCATCGCCATGGACCGGTCGCCGGCTGTGATCGGGGAGACGATGCAGTGGCCGACGAACCAGACGTCATCACCGATGGTCATCGGCTTGGCCGAGTCCCAGCGACAGCCCTGAAGGACGTCGCCGTAGGCCATGTGGGTCCACAATTGACTGTAGGCACCGACGCCGCAGTTGTTGCCGATCTGGAGGCGGTCGGTCGAGTTAAGAATCGTGTTCTGGCCGAACCAGCAATTGTGCCCGATGGTCACGGGCTTGTAGCCGTTCACGAGGGCGTAGCCGTAGACTTGCGTATAGTCACCGATCTCTACGACGGGAGTTCGGAACTTGCAGTTCTCACCGATGTAGACATTGTCGCCTAGGACTAGGCGCTCCAACGGCGCACCAGGCTCGCCGAAGGTAGTCCCCCGTCCGATCTCGACGCCCTTGCCGATCTGGACATCACGCGCAAAGATTTGATCTGCAAATGCGCTTGTCATGCGCGTTCCATTGCAAGCGGGATACTTGCTGTCAAGTCCGTCAACGGAGGCCTCAAGCCGCCACTTAGCGGGAAGTCAAGCTTCGCTTTTGTCGGCGCAGGACTGTGGGCTGCGATCTTCTACGGGGCTCGATTTTCGTCCGGGCCGTCAAAAGCAATCCGCTCTGCGAACTCAACAAACCGATCATATTGTATATCCGAGTCAAAGTCTTTGGAGAGGCTCTTGCTGAGCGCCTTGGCGGCTTCAAGGGAGGTTCGAGACCTGCACAGTTGACCAATCGCCGCGGCCAGGCTCTCAGGATTGCCGGCCTCGTAGGGGAGGCCGCAGCCCGACTTGATCAACTGGCCCGCTTCGCCACCCACAGACCCCACCATCGCCAACCCGGCGGCGAGGTAGTCGAACACCTTGAGCGGCATCGAAACGGTTGAGCCCCCCGCGTAGCTGCACAGCCCGATATCTGATCGAGCGTACCAGCCCGGAAGCTCCGAGGCGGGCACCGACCCGATGAAAGCCACCCGATCCGGGGCTTTCTCGGCCAAAGCCGCAATATCGCCCTTGAACGGTCCGTCGCCTGCAAAAATGAAGCGAGTCCGTTCGTTGGACCCCATCAGCAATTCAACCGCCTGGATGACGCACGGGAGATCGTAAGCCTCGCCCAAGGTCCCCGCATAGATTACGGTGAGATCTTCCGGGGAGTAAACCCAGCCCTCGGGCCAACGCGCAAGGTTAACAATCGCGCCAACCTTTCGCGTATCAACGCCACAGTAGCAGACAGTGGAGGGGACACCCTTGGTGCCGCGAAGGACGGCGTCACGATAGTCGCCCGTGACCGCCACCAACCCATCAGATTCCAGGATCAATCGTGAGCGGAGTGCATAAAGTGGCGCGAAAATGAAGCGCCCCAAGGGTTGAAGTGTTCGCGGCAGCAGAAGGTGGAACATCTCCGGCCAGAGATCTAACACGTCAACGATAAGTTTGACTCTGTGCCGCTTGGTATATCGCTTGACCGGAGTTCCAAAAAACAGGGACGGATCGGCCAGAACCACCAGGTCAGGTCGATCAGCCTGTTCACTTTTGGCGGCGAATGCGCGCCCGAAGCTATCCTCATAAGCCACTCGGCCAACGGAAATGTTGCGCCGATAAGCTGTGGTTGGCAGGCAGACGATCTGGACATTGTCGGGCAGCGTCGGCTCGTTTGTCACGGGAGATCTTCGCGATTTTGACCTGTGCACGAAGTCGGAAATCCACCAAACCACGTCGTGGCCCTTGCGAGCGAAGGCGCGCGCTAACATTGAACTCCGGTATTCTGCCCACCCTTCGCTTGGGAGGGTGCCGTACGGATTGACAATCCAGACCTTCATAGGGCGCGCAGACATTGCTCGACCACCCGCTCGATGGGGAGGTCGATCATACATCGGTTGTGCCCGACCGGGCAGTAAGTAAAGCTGTAGCAGGGCGCACATTCGACGGGATGTCTCACCGCGCGATCCTGATTGTGCCAAGGTTCAATCGACTCAGGGAACTCGAGCCCGGGCACGATCGAGACAACGCGGGCCCCCATCGCATCTGCAAGATGCATCGCTCCACCGTCGTTGCCCACCACAAGGTCGCAACGGGCGAACAGCGCCGCGGACTGGGCGATCGAACTGCCGCCTGCGAGCGACAGAATACGATCTGGGTTGACCGCCTGGATCCGGTCGGCCTTTTCCACTTCGGACCTTGAACCCATAACGACAATCAGGACGTCGGGTCGGTCGTTAAGCAACTGTCCGGCCAAGGCGACGAAGTTCTCTAGAGGCCAGTTCTTATGAGTGTGAATCGCACCTGGAGCCAAAGCAACCAAGCGATGTCCGCCGGCCACATCTCGATGCCAATCGGCCGCCCAAACTCGTGCGGATTCGTCCGGACGAAGGTCGAATTGAATGTCCTTGTCTTGGTAAGCATGCGGGCCGTCCAACTCCGCAAGGAAGTGCAGAGGGCCATGTATGTGATGGCCGAGACCGGGATCTTTCAGCGGGACTTTCGACATATGAATGGCCCCTTCCTTTCGCCACCCTACCTGAGGGACCGCTCCAGCCAAGGCCCATAGGAACAGCATCCTCTTTAGTCTCCGCCCCCAGGGGCAGCCGACGTCCGTCATGTTGACTATGAGGTCGAATTCTCCCCGCTGGAGTGTTTTTCGCGTCGACAACAGGCTTGCTGGGGATCTCACGCTAGTAAGGAATATGACGTCGTCGATCAGGTGTGGCCTCACCAGGTCGATCCATGGAGCGCTGACTGCACCGCCAGCGTAGGCCGCGATTGTAGCTGCCACTGCGGCGTCCGCGGACTGCATGGCCAGCAAGGTTATTCGACAGTCCGGAAACCGTCGGCGGAGAGCGACAAAGGCTGGCACGCTCATGATGAAATCCCCCAGTCCTGAGGGGCGGAACACGAGAATATTCCGGGGCTGGATGCCCGCGAGACGAGCGGGAGGATGGACCGCATCGAGCGCCCTCAGGAGCCACTCAAAAAGGGCAGACATCACGTCGGCACTGCCTTAACCCGCGAGAATCGAGCGTACAAAGCGTTCAGCTTCGTACTTTCAGTGACTAGCTTGCGGTCACCCAGACACGCCGCCCAGAACGCGAGCGTGCTGTTGTTGGTGACGATCTCGCCATAGCGGCTCATCTTCGTAATCACGGTTTCGGCGCTGTCGCCGCCGCTCGGGACGACCTGAATGCGCTTGCTGCTGAGCGTATCCCCGAGAACCGAACCCTTGATCAGCTCTTCCCGATTTGACATCACGCTGCACCCATCCGGCAGGGTAGATAACCGTTCCTCTAGGTGCTGGATTTCCGCAGCTTCCGTGGTGAAGAAGTCGCCGAGCCGGATATGATGCAGGATGCCCTGATCCGGATTTCCGGACTTGATCTCCAGCGCGATCCGGAGCCGCTCCAGCTGGCTGGCGATCTCCAGGTCGGACCAGTCATGATAGTCGTCAACGTTCTGGAAGTACCCGTCGATATAAACGCCGCCGCCGATGGAGAAGCGCCCTGACTGGCTGATCCCGATCCTTTCTAGGATCTTCGGCATTCGGATCCGGGACACGAGGCCAGCGGGGAAGGGGGCCTCACCGCCCTCTGTGAACACCGGACTCAGCGCAAAGGCGTGCGGATAGTTTCGATCGTGAATAACAAACAGCCGGGAGTCCGCCAAACTCCCCGCGAAGAGCCTCGAATAGAGGACCTGGAAAAGCTGATTCCCAAGGCCGCCATGGGTGCGTGCTACAATCAGACTCATGGGATCAAAACGCCCGTATCACCGAACCGAGCTTGTCGACCATCTCGCCGGAGAAACCACTCCGAGGTGTCTGCGATCCCGTCCCGCAAGCCGATCCTTGGGCTCCAGCCCAACCGCCTCAGTCTGTTGACGTCCAGCAGCTTCCGCGGCGTCCCGTCCGGCTTGGAGGTATCGAAGACCGCGCTTCCCTAATAGCCCGCCACTCCAGCGATGAGGTTAAACAGCTCATGAATGGAGACATCTTCGCCGACGCCTACATTGATAGGGTCAGGCGCAGAGTAGTGCTTCAGGATATGAACAAGCGCGTCCGCGCAATCATCAACATGCATGAATTCGCGACGCGGTTTGCCCGTGCCCCAAACGGGTACCGTTTCCGCTCCGCTGGTCCGCGCGCCGTGAATCTTGCGCATCAAGGCAGGAAGCACATGGCTTGAAGTCAGGTCGAAATTATCGCCAGGCCCATAGAGGTTAGTGGGCATCGCAGAGATGAAGTCACTGCCATGCTGGCGCCTGTAGGCCTGACAGAGCTTGACCCCCGCGATCTTGGCGATCGCATACCACTCGTTCGTTGGCTCCAGGGGGCCTGTAAGCAGGGAGTCCTCCGCGATCGGCTGGTCGGCGAGCCGCGGATAGATGCAGCTCGATCCAAGAAACAACAGCTTAGACACACCGACCGCATGGGACGCCGCGATCACGTTCCCCTCGATCATGAGATTGTCGTACAGGAAGTCTGCAGGCCAGCTATCGTTAGCTACGATCCCGCCCACCTTGGCCGCCGCCAGAACCACCACATCGGGACGATTGGCATCGAGCCACGTTTCCGTAGATGCCTGCCGCTTGAGGTCTACGGCTTGTCGATCGGCGACCAGAACTTCACAGTTTTCGCGCGCCAGACGCCTGACTAGGGCCGAGCCCACCATTCCCCGGTGTCCGGCGACCCAGACTCGCTTGCCGGCGAGATCAAAAAGGGGTTCAGAGACCACGGGCGATTTGTTCGTTCTGCGCGGCCTTCATGTCCGCATCGACCATTTCGGCGCATAGGGCCTCGATCCCTATTTCGTGCCGCCAGCCCAGTTTGCGCTCGGCCTTGGTGGGATCACCGAGCAGCAGATCGACTTCCGTCGGTCGGAAATAGCGCGGGTCAACCTCGACCATGACTCGGCCGGTCGCGGCGT
>TARA_R110002051_G_scaffold101178_7_pt1 | contig 12750 bp, 10 predicted proteins | sample TARA_R110002051 | Tara Oceans TARA_R110002051 (sample SAMEA4397023) | marine metagenome | biome: Polar Biome; feature: [MES] marine water layer (ENVO:01000295) within the mesopelagic zone...; material: water (ENVO:00002006), including particulate matter (ENVO:01000060) such...
AAATGATTGGGAAAACTAATCTGGAAGTTGGAAAATCAGGAAAGAACTAAAGACCCTTCCGTCTTCAGTTCCTTCCAGGGGAACTGAATCCACCTTCCCTTGAAAAAAGGGAAGGAGTTCACTGGCTATACAATCTCCATCTTTTTCAAAAGAAAAGAAGCATTCATGTTTTTACAAATACCTTCTTTTAACGTGTAATCAAAATGAAGTTCATCATTTATAATTTCAGCGTCAAAATAATAGTTTTTCACATCGTCAAGTTCCTTTTCTATTTCACATAAACTCAAATCGTGTGTGGCAATAATTCCTGTGGCATTTGAAGCCACTAGTTTTTCAACAAACTTCCTCGATCCAATAGCTTTATCCGTACTATTTGTACCTTTTAAGATTTCATCTAAAATAATGAAATAAGGTTCTTTTTGAATAGCATCTACAATAAACTTTAAGCGTGTTAATTCTGAAAAGAAATACGAACTATCATCAGTTAACGAATCGGTAGTGCGCATGCTCGTTATTAATTTTACAGGGCTGTATTTAGATTTTGAAGCACAAACTGGCAACCCAACATTTGCCATAACAATATGCAACGAAACGGTTCGTAAAAACGTACTTTTCCCTGCCATATTTGCTCCTGTAACTATAAAAAATTGTTCGTCTTGAATAGTTAAATCACTATCAACCCGTTTTTCTTTATTTAATAATGGATGTCCTAAATTTTCAGCATCAATTATTGAACTTTTTTCAATTATTTCAGGAAACACATACTGTGAGTGGTTAAAGGCATAATTTCCTAAAGAGTTGTAGGCATCAAAAAACGATACGACTTCAAACCAATCAGATACTTTATTAGCATACTGTTTAATCCATTGTTCAATCTTATAACTATTTTTTATATCGGTTAGAAAATATCCGTTTCCAAAAATGGCGCCAATAAGATTATTTCTATTATCCAAAGCGTCCAAGGCTTTTGAAAATTCATTAAAAAGTATAGATGCTTTTTTAGTATCAGATTGAATTTGTTTTTGCTTCAGTTTTAACAACTCCGAAGAAAACGTTTCTTTTTCTATTAAATCTAAAAGCGATGCGTATTGGCGGAACGTATCTCTAACCCTATCAGCGTTTGATGAAAGCACATTTATCTTTTTTAGATACATTCCTGATATCCCTAAACCGACAAACAACCAATATCCAACTAGAGTCGCATTAATTAAATTAAATGCCGCCAAACCAATTATTAAACCCGTTAATATGGCAAAAACAAGAGGTAGCCATTGCATAATTTTTGGCAAAAAAGTCTTGTGATTTTGCAGCCAATTAATAATTTGTTTTGCAGGAGTTTCAACGGAAACTAAACTTGATGTTGCCGAATAAAATTGTCGCCACTGTGGTTTCCCACTCAATTCCTTTATGGCTTGCTGACGTAAAACTATATTATCTGTATGGTTGGCTTTTAAAGCTTCAGCTAGTTTTTCAGTGCCTTCATTAATGGTTGTTCTATTTATAAATTGAAAAAAAGAGCCGCGACCAAACAAATCGATATCTAAACTATAATAGTGATTGGGATCTTGAAATTGTAAACCCGCATCTCTATCATGAAAATGACCTGAAGCTATTTTAATTTCATCTTCATTTATTACAACTAAAGCTTTATTAAAATCGCGTAATCTTTTTATATCTGTATATTTTGAAAGTAAAATCAAAAAAACAGCTACTCCAATTATGCCTATTAAAAGCGCCAATTTCCATTGCCCAAAAGTCATGTAAACACCAAATATCACAATCAAAAACACAGCAAGCCTATACATGCTAAACGCTGTCATTTTTCTATACAATCTTTTGGCTTCAGATTGATATTTTTCTAAATGTTCTTGATAATATTTTAAAGGATTTATCATACTCTAATGTTGAAAACGTAAAGAAACAAAAAAGCCCTGAATTGATGTTCAAAGCTTTGATTTTATGTTTTGAATGGTTTTGTTTTAATCTCTTCCTCCAAATACTTGAAGCGCCCAATATAAAAGAGACGCTAATGCACCTATTGCTGCAACTAAATAGGTTCTTGCTGCCCATTTAAGCGCATCTTCTGAACCTGCATACTCTTCTTGAGATACCATGTTTTTATTTTTTAACCACGCCAAAGCCCTGTTGCTCGCATCATATTCTACTGGTAATGTAATAAAACTGAATAAGGTTGCAAATCCCATAAATACAACACCTGCTGCTGCAACCCACCAGCCTAGGCCCATGCCAGCTGCACCACCTAAAATAAGGCCGCCAATAATTAACCATTGCGACATCCCCGAAGTTACACTAACTACAGGCACTAACGTTGAGCGCATTTGCAACCAATTATAAGCTGTAGCGTGTTGCACGGCGTGCCCACATTCGTGAGCCGCAACGGCAGCAGCTGCAGCATTACGCTGATTATAAACCGCTTCACTTAAATTAACCGTTTTATTTTTTGGGTTATAATGGTCTGTTAATCGCCCCGGGGTAGAAATGACTTCAACATCCCTGATACCATGGTCTGCCAACATTTTTTCAGCAATTTCAGCACCACTCATGCCATTCCGTAATTGTACTTTAGAGTACTTTTCAAACTTCTTCTTTAAAGTACGACTTACCAGCCAACTTACAAGCGCTATGGCTCCAATTAATATATAATATCCTATCATTTTTATTTTTTTTGAATTTTGTTTATTGATTTAAATATAGCAAAAATAACGCCAATTATATAACATGAAAGTCTGTCAGTTTTATGCGGTTTCCAATTCTAAATCAAAAGCTTCCGCTATTTCCTTATAAACAATTTTACCCTTAATAATATTGAGTCCTTTAGCTAAAGCTTTGTTATTGTCGCATGCCTTCTCCCAACCTTCATTTGCTAATTTAATAACATAAGGCAAGGTTACGTTGGTTAGTGCAACAGTAGATGTATAAGGCACTGCCCCTGGCATATTCGCAACACAATAATGCACAACATCATCAATAATATAGGTGGGGTCTTCGTGCGTAGTCGCTTTAGTGGTTTCAAAACATCCACCTTGATCAACAGCAACATCAACAATTACAGTTCCTGGACGCATATCTTTCAACATGTCTTTGGTAATTAATTTTGGTGCTTTTGCCCCTTTAATTAAAACGCCACCAATAATTAAATCTGCTTCTTTAATACGCTTTCTAATATTGTATTCGCTTGAAAACTCAGTAACCACATGGTTTGGCATCACATCATTAACATAGCGCAACTGTTTCATATTAATATCCATAATAGTAACATGAGCGCCCAAACCTGCAGCCATTTTAGCAGCTTGAATACCAACAATTCCTGCACCTAAAACCAATACTTTCCCTGGCGGCACCCCTGGCACACCACCAAGTAAAACCCCACGCCCTTTAATTGGTTTTTCTAAATATTTTGCGCCTTGTTGAATAGACATTCTTCCAGCTACTTCAGACATTGGTATTAACAATGGTAATGTCCCATAATTATCTTCAACGGTTTCATAAGCAATACAAACAGATTTACTTTCTATCATTGCCATAGTAAGTGTTTCACTAGATGCAAAATGAAAATAAGTGAACACCACTTGGTTCGGTTTTATCAAATCATACTCTTCCTGTATCGGCTCTTTTACTTTTACAATCATATCACTGGCAGCATACACTTCTTCTATAGTTTCAAGAATTGTAGCACCAGCTTCTTTATAATCCTTATTGAAAAACCCACTACCAAAACCTGCATCGTTTTGTATATAAACCGTATGCTTATTCTTGGTTAATTCAAACACACCGGCAGGCGTCATACCTACGCGACTTTCGTTGTTCTTAATTTCTTTTGGGACTCCAATTTTCATAATTGTACGATTTTAAGATTAGATTGAAAAACATGTACAATAATAAAATAAATGATTGATTTTATGAATTTATTAACCTTCTTTTTTTAAACAATTGTTAGTAAATATGAAAAAACGTTGAAAATTTTTTAGTATTTTCAGGTTTTTATAATAAATTCAATTTTGAATTTATTATAAATTGTTTTATTTAAAAGTTAAGTTTATCTGTGTTTTATTTTGAAAATGATAATGGAAAGAATCAGAATTGAGGTAACACTATTAGCAATAAGCATTGATAAACTATTGATGTAAATACCATAAACAAGCCACAAAAGGACGCCCGTAAACATAACTAAATACATCGTTAAAGATATAGCTTTAACATCTTTTGTTTTCCAAGTTTTGTAAACCTGTGGAACAAATGCCGAAGTCGTTAATATAGCGGCGATAAAACCAATAATTTCAATGGAATCTATTTCGAACATAAACTTTGTTATTATCGTCATTGCGAATCTCGCTTTTGGGCGTGATGTAGCAATCTTTTGAATTGAAACTCCTATTTGGGAGATTACTTCGTCGCTCCGCTCCTCGTAATGACGTTATCCTACAATATTTACAATTTTACCAGGAACCACAATCACTTTTTTAGGTGTTCTTCCAGCCAATTGTTCTTGGGTTTTTTCATGTGCCAAAACTGCTTTTTCTATAGCATCTGTACTCATATCCAAAGGTAATTCCATGGTAAAGCGCATTTTTCCGTTGAATGAAATGGGGTAATTTTTACTGCTTTCTACTAAATGACTAGCATCAAATTCTGGGAATGGTGCTGTTGAAATGGATTCGTTATGCCCTAGCTGGCTCCATAATTCTTCTGCAATATGCGGCGCATAAGGTGATATTAAAATCAATAAAGGTTCTAAAATATCTTTACTGGTACATTTTTGAGCGGTTAACTCATTTACAGCAATCATAAAAGTAGAAACCGACGTATTAAACGAGAAATTCTCAATATCTTCTTGAACCTTTTTAATGGTTTTATGTAATGTTTTAAGAGCCTCCCCTGACCCCTCCGAAGGAGGAGAACTAGTTACGCAGAAACTTCCGTTTTCTCCTTGATGATATAGTTTCCATAATTTCTTTAAGAAATTATGAACTCCTGTAATACCTGCTGTATTCCATGGTTTGTATTGTTCTAAAGGCCCTAAAAACATTTCGTATAAACGTAAACTGTCAGCTCCGTAATCAGAAACAATATCATCTGGATTAACTACATTAAACCAACGTTTAGACATTTTTTCAACCTCACGCCCAACAGTAAATTCTGCCAAGGAAGGATAACCATCAAAACCATTTCCAATAAATCCATGCCCCGATTCATCAACAAAAACTGAATTTGTAAACTCAGGTTTTTGACGCAATGATTCCACGTCTAACTTGTCTGATGAATCTACTAAAGAGACATCAATATGAATTGGATCAAAATAGACTTTGACTATTCTCGGTTTTCTTCCTCTATCTATTTCATCAATATTTAGATCTTGGTAGCTTAATAAACTCCTGTCAATTTCTTGCCAAATTTTATCTCTGAAATATTCGGACATATGACCATCTTTCAATGGCATCTTTGTTTTATAAGAGAAGATAAATCTAGTCCTGAGGGTCTCGGAAAAAGATTTTCTAATTATTTCTTCACCTTTGTTGTCAAAATTTACTTTATAATCTTTTTCAAAATCAACCACCAGCCTATAAACTAAAGCACTAGTCCCCAAAATCATTCCTTGGTTAATCAGTTTTTTAGCATATTCATCAACAGGTACAACCCCTTTATCAAATAAGAATTTTTGCCAAAAACGAGAGTACAATAAATGTCCTGTAGCATGCTCACTTCCACCAATGTATAAATCGACATCTTGCCAATAGTCTAAGGCTTCTTTGCTTGCAAATTCATTTTCATTATTGGAATCCATATAGCGGTTAAAATACCACGAACTTCCTGCCCACCCCGGCATCGTATTCAACTCTAATGGATGAATAGTTTTATCATCAATCAAGTCATTTGAAACGACTTCATTTTTATTTGTATCCCAAGCCCATACGGTTGCGTTTCCTAATGGCGGTTCCCCTGTTTCGGTTGGTAAATATTTTTCAACTTCTGGGAGTTTTATTGGTAAATGTTCCGCTGCTATCATTTGTGGCATTCCATTTACATAATACACAGGAAATGGTTCCCCCCAATAACGCTGACGACTAAAAACCGCATCACGCAAACGGTAATTGGTTTTTCCTTCACCTTGACCAATTTGCTCCAATTCGTAAATAACGCGTTTGGTGGCTTTTTTATAATTCATCCCGTTTAGGAAATCACTATTTCCAATAACGGTTTTTTCTTTATCTGAAAATGCCTCTTCTGAAATATCAACACCATCAAAAATATTCGGAATTGGAATATCAAAGTGTTTTGCAAACGCATAATCACGCTCATCTCCACATGGTACAGACATAACTGCGCCTGTTCCGTAACCCGCTAAAACATAATCGCCAATCCAAACGGGTATTGGTTCTTTTGTAAACGGATGTTCTGCATAAGCTCCTGTAAACACTCCCGAAATGGTTTTCACATCGGCCATTCTATCGCGCTCACTTCGTTTTGCGGTTGCTAAAACATAAGCTTCAACTTCAGCTTTTTGTTCTGGAGTTGTTATTTGTGACACCAATTCATGTTCTGGCGCTAGTGTCATAAAAGAAACTCCGAAAATAGTATCAGGTCTTGTAGTAAAAACATCAATAACCGCATCATGTTCAATCACATTAAAGGTTACCGACGCTCCAACCGATTTTCCAATCCAGTTTCGCTGACTTTCTTTTAAAGAATCTGTCCAATCTATTTTATCTAAACCTTGAAGCAACCGTTCTGCATAAGCAGAAATTCGCATACTCCACTGGGTCATTTTTTTTCTAATTACAGGATGTCCGCCACGTTCGGAAACGCCATTTACAATTTCATCATTCGCTAAAACGGTTCCTAAAGCTGGACACCAGTTTACTTCGGTTTCAGCTAAATAAGTTAACCTGTATTGTAAAAGTATTTGTTGCTGTTTTTTTGATGAAAAGTTATTCCATTCTTCGGCTGAAAATGATTCTACATTATCATCGCAAACCGCATTGATTATCGTATTACCTTCTGCATTAAATACTTCTATTAATTCCAAGATTTCTCTTGCTTGGTCTGAGTCTTTACAATAGTATGAATTGAACAATTGAATAAAAATCCATTGGGTCCATTTATAATAACTTGGGTCAGAAGTTCGAACTTCACGAGACCAATCAAATGAAAACCCAATTTGATCGAGTTGACGACGGTATGTTTTTATATTCTCAGCAGTAGTAATAGCAGGATGCTGCCCAGTTTGAATCGCATACTGTTCCGCAGGCAACCCAAAACTATCATAACCTTGCGGGTGCAACACATTAAAACCTTTATGGCGTTTGTAGCGCGCATAAATATCAGATGCAATATAACCTAGCGGATGCCCAACATGTAAACCTGCGCCACTTGGGTAAGGAAACATATCTAAAACGTAAAACTTAGGAGCCCCATCCATCTCCCCCGAAAGGGGCGGGTTTTGTGCGTGAAAAGTTTTATTGTCTTTCCAATATTTTTGCCATTTGGCTTCTATCTCGTTGAAATTGTATTTCATAAACTCTTTTTTTTTTCGCAAAAACGCAGAGACACAAAGACTCATTATAAGTAATTATGAGTAAAACTTTGCGTCTTCGCCACTTTGCGAGCCTCATTTTAAAACCGCAAATTTAAACTTATTATAACAATGTTGAAAGTTTAAACGTTGTAATCCTGAAACCTCTGTAATTATTTTAAAATTTTCATTTAAAAACAAAAAAATCGCCTTCAAATGATGAAGTTTCCATTTTCATGGAAATAAAAAATTTCCTGAAACCGACTATCCCCGCAAGCCTTAGGGGTACCTGCCTGCCTGCAGGTTTCGCCTCCCGATATTATCGGGATCATTTTGGCCTCGGGACCAAAAACCGTCCCGAAATTTCGGGATTGTATTTTACCTCACCCAGAACTGCTGAAAATGGCAGTTCTGACCTCTCCTAAGGAGAGGTAAACAGGAAACCCCGACCTCAGGGTCGGGGAATCTTTAGATTGAAATCAAAAGACTTATGCCTTTTGAAGTTTCTTTTCAAATTCTTTATTATTTTTACGCCATTAATCCAATCACTTTATGAGTTCATCATTTGAAAAACACCAAAAACGCAAACTTATTTCTTCCTACTTTTCAGTGGTATTAAGTATCGCTTTAGTGTTGTTTTTATTAGGGCTTTTAGGCATGTTGGTGTTGAATGCTAAAAAAGTTTCCGATCATTTTAAGGAACAGGTTGTGGTTACCATCTATTTAAAAGATTCGGCTAAAGAAGTTGAAATCAAACAACTTGAAAAAAGTTTAGCGATGGCAGATTATGTAAAATCTACCGAATACGTGTCGAAAGAACAAGCTGCCGAATTTATGAAAGCTGACAATGGTGAAGATTTTATGGATTTTTTGGGTTACAACCCGTTGCAAAATTCCATCGATGTGCATTTAAAAGCCGATTTTGTGACCTCTGAGCATCTTGAAAAAATTTCCGCAGAAGCCTTAAATAAAAACTTTGTAGAAGAAGTAACCTACGATAACGATTTGGTTAACCTCATGAACGATAACGTTAAAAAAATCAGTTTTTGGGTACTTGTTATCAGTGCTATTTTCACTTTAATAGCCGTTTTACTCATTAATAGTTCTATCAGGTTAGCCGTTTATTCAAAACGATTTACCATAAAAACCATGCAAATGGTGGGCGCAACAAAACAATTTATTCGTCGCCCGTTTGTTTGGAAAAGTGTCCGTTTAGGCATTATTGGCGCCGTTTTAGCGCTTATAGGTATGGCCATTGTTTTATATTATTTAAACCGAACTTTTACCGAACTCCACTTATTGAGCAACCCTGTTTTAATAAGCCTCCTGTTTGTCTTTATATTTGCTTTAGGCATCATCATTACTTGGGTTAGCACGCACTTTGCAACGCAGCGTTTCTTGAATTTAAGAACAGACGAGTTGTATTATTAGTATCTGTTTTTGGGCGTTACCACAATCCCGATAGCTATCGGGAGGGCTTTTATTCATGCGTTTATAATTTAAATTCATGAATTCATGAACATAAATGTTTCGTTGCAATTTTTTTGCTCGTGCCTCACAAAAAGGATTTCTACTGCAATCCCTAACGCAAATCTAAACTCCAAAACATGTTTAGCGTTTAATATTCATGTTTTTATGTAGCTTTAAAATTATAACCACCTCGTCTTCATCCCGAAACATCCGGGATGAATCCAACTTGGCCTTAAAAAGGATGAGAATTAATATCCCATTAAACTCTATCATCTCATTTAAACCAACAGAAATAAAAATCTTATTTTTCATCATAGCATACACAAAATGAAATTTTAAAACCATCTTAACATATCCTTTTTAAATAATTCCGTTAATTTGCATCATTAGTTTATAAAAATCATGGGAGAGAAAAAACGAAAAGAAAACGCAAAACCAGTTTTTGTGTTTGGTAAAAAAAACTATAAATTCATGTTTATAGGTTTAGCTTGTATAGCCCTAGGTTTTATATTAATGGCTGGCGGGGGAAGCGACGACCCGAATGTTTTTAATCCTGAAATTTTTAATTTCCGTCGTATTCGACTAGCTCCAATGCTTATTCTTATTGGCTTTGGCATTCAGGTTTATGCTATTCTTTTAAATCCTGATAAGAAGTAGTTGTTATTTTTTTTGAATTAGTCATGTCGAACTGAGGAACGATTGAAACATCACATTACGTTTTAGGAAATCTAAGATTGTGTGGTTTCTCCAAATGTCGAAATAACGAATCAATTCAATTCAATTTTTTTGTAACAAATTCAGAAGTCATTTGCCTTAAATATCTTTTAGTGTTTTTCATAGCATCATCAAAATCCTTAGCATAATTTAAAACAGCATCTGCATAATCAATTCCAAAAGATTCTAGTTCTTTTTTATTCATTTCAATAGCACCACAAAAGGCAGCAACTTTAATATGTTTCGCTTTCGCTGAAACCATTACACCTTGAATGGTTTTTCCCGATAAGGTTTGATTATCAAGTTTGCCTTCTCCTGTAATAATCCAATCTGCATCTGCTATATGTTCATCAAAATTGGCGAGGTTTTTTATAAGCTGGATACCTGGTTTTAAGTCGCCATTCAAAAATACTTTTGATGCAATTCCCATACCTCCAGCTGCTCCTGCACCTTTTACCAATTGAGAATCTATTTGAAATGCTTTATCCAAAACCTTAGAAAAATCTTTTAACCCTTTATCCAACATTTTAATATCATTCTGCGATGCCCCTTTTTGTTTGGCATAAACAAAAGCAGCTCCGTTTTCACCATAAAGCGGATTTGTAACATCGCAAGCAATTTCAAATTCTACATCTTTTAATTTAGGATGAACACTTGTGAAATCAATAGAAACAATTTTAGACAAATTAGCTCCTATAGGTCTTACATCTTTATTATTCTTATCCAAAAATTTATAACCTAAAGCCGTTGCCATACCCATACCACAATCGTTGGTTGCACTTCCACCAATTCCTAAAATGATTCTTTTTGCGCCTTTAGTTATGGCGTTTAAAATCAATTCACCAGTTCCTAAAGTGGTAGCATTTTTACAATCAAATTGTTCGGGCTTTAAAAGTTTTAGTCCTGAAGCTTCAGCCATTTCTATAAATGCTATTTTAGAAGCTTCAGCATATAAATAAGAAGCTTTAACAGGCTCAAAAAAAGGATTATTCACCTCTGCTTCTAAAACCTTTCCTTTTAAATAATAATTTACTATTTCAATAGTACCGTCTCCTCCATCCGCCAATGGGCGTTTAATAATTTCGGCATGGGGTAACATCATTTTTAAACCCGTTTCAACGGCATTACAAAACTCTAACCCCGTTAAAGCGTTTTTAAATTTATCTGGCGCGAGTACTATTTTCATAATTCCGGACTTAAAATTTTAACCAAAAATAGTTGGCACAAAGTAGCTAAATGCTATTATTACAATAAAAAATGCTACTAAAATATAAACTTCTTTTATCATAAAATCTTCCTTTTTAATGGCTACATTAAAATTAGAAATCTTTTTTACTTCTACATGCTTGGTTAAAGCACTAACAGCATAAGCAACCACCAACGAAATAATAACACCGGTAAAGTTTAACCATATCCAAAAGATATTAATTCCTAAATCTATATGTAAAATCTCTTGAATTGTTTTTGAGAAAACAAGATTGATTAAAACAGCTAGAATAATACCAGTATTCATACCAATATGATTCACTTTTTTTGAAAAGAATGCTAAAACAAAAGTTACCAATACCGGCCCATAAAACACGGAACCTATAGCATTAATAATTTCTATAACAGCACTTTTACTTCCGCCAAACAAGAAAGCACTGGCAATACACACCAATCCCCAAAAAACCACAGATGCTTTTGAAATAATCATGTATTTTTTATCGCTTAACTTTGTTTTACCGCGATTAAAAAAGTCTTCAACCGTTACTGCTGAAAGCGAATTCACCGTTGAACTTAAAGAGGACATAGCTGCTGACAATATACCGACCATTAATATACCAATTAGTCCGTGAGGCAAATATTTAATAATAAAAACAGGTATCATTAAATCGGCTTTCATACCGTTTTTAGCAAATTCTTCTGGAAAATATTTCTGAGTAGTATCTGCTATTTCTTGTAAAAAATCGGGCGCTAATGTTACTAATCCACCAATAACAAGTCCCATAACACTATATATTAATACTACTGGAAACCTTAAAAGCCCATTTGCCAACAATAGTTGACGGATGGTTTTCTCGCTTTTAGCTGATAACAATCGTTGTGCTTGTGTTTGGTCGCATCCATAATAAGAGGCGTATAAAAAGAACCCACCCAATATCATGGGTAAAAATCCGTACTCCTCACCCTCTCCTATGCCTAAATTAAAATCGATAACTTTTAATCGTTCTGGGTTAAAGCCCTCTGCTAAACCGCCATGGTTTTGCAAAAGTGACCAACCAAAATACATGCTAATAATCAAGCCTACAAAAAGAATAATCATTTGTATGGCATCGCCCCAAACAACCGCTTTCATACCGCCTTGCCACGAATAGATTATAGTAATTACACTTATAATTAAAATGGTATAAACAAAATCTATATCTAAAACAGCTTGCAAAATAATAGCGATAGTATAAACCATAACACCAGTTGCCAAAGCTCTACTCAATTGAAATACAATGCTCAAAACCAACCGTGTTGATGGGCTAAATCGTTTTTCAACAAATTCATAAATACTTACCACGCCTGAACGAAATAATGGCGGAATAATAACAATCATTATGAAAATCATAGCGAGTGGTACTGCAAATTCGAAGGTTAACCATTTCATGCCTCCACCTAATTTCAACCCTACAAATGCTGGAGCCGATATAAAACTTATGGCAGATAATTGTGTTGCCATAGTTGATAAACTCAACGGAAACCAACCCATACTTTTTCCTCCTAAAAAGTAATCTTTGGAGTCTTTGTTGTCCTTAAAAAAGAATCCCATTCCTAAGAAGAAAACAATGTAAAATATAATAATACTGTAGTCTAGCCAATTCATAATTTTAAGCTTTAGTTAGTTTTTGTTGTAATTCGTTTTTAATGGTGTTAAACCATTCGTCTTTAATAATACTTAATAAAATAACATGAGCTCTTCCTTTTCCATCAAGTGATGGGATAAAATTTCGTAATACACCTTCTTCTTTACAGCCTATTTTTTTCATGGCTGCAATACTTCTTTTATT
>TARA_R110002051_G_scaffold82832_1_pt1 | contig 12749 bp, 12 predicted proteins | sample TARA_R110002051 | Tara Oceans TARA_R110002051 (sample SAMEA4397023) | marine metagenome | biome: Polar Biome; feature: [MES] marine water layer (ENVO:01000295) within the mesopelagic zone...; material: water (ENVO:00002006), including particulate matter (ENVO:01000060) such as......
GAAATCATCAACAAGATTGTAAACGAAATTGAAGTGCCTTAAATCAGTGTAGTAGTATCTTGTTGTCAGAGCAATTCTGAAAACATAAAGAGCTACATACTGCTTATTGTTAACTGAATACTGTTTACTAAAAGATGGATACTAAAGAGTTACTAAAGAAAGTTCGAAAAATCGAAATAAAGACGCGTCGTCTTTCCGACCATATTTTTGGCGGGGAATACCACTCTACTTTTAAAGGTCGTGGTATGACGTTTAGCGAAGTCCGCCAATATCAATTTGGCGATGATGTTCGTGCTATCGATTGGAATGTAACCGCACGTTACAACGAACCCTACATAAAGGTTTTCGAAGAAGAACGAGAACTCACCATGATGTTAATGGTAGACGTTAGTAGTTCTGAATTATTCGGAACATCTAACCAATTTAAAAATGAAGTTATTACCGAAATATCGGCAACTTTAGCTTTTTCGGCATTACAGAATAATGATAAAGTAGGACTTATTTTATTTTCAGATCAAATAGAACTTTTTATTCCGCCCAAAAAAGGAAAAAGTCATGTACTTCGAATTATTAGAGAGTTACTTGAATTTTCTCCAAAGAGTAAAAAAACAGATGTAGCGTTTGCTTTAAAGTATTTGACGAATGTCATGAAGAAAAAAGCTATTGTATTTATATTGTCAGATTTTATAACAGATGATTATTTACAAACGCTTAGAATTACAGGTAAAAAGCATGATTTAACTGGGATTCGTATTTACGATGAACGAGAAGAATCTATTCCGAATATTGGGATGGTTCAAATGGAAGATGCCGAAACAGGAACTTTACAATTGGTAAATACACAATCTAAAAAAGTACGCCAAAATTATACGAAGTTCTACAAAGAGAGAGTAGATTATTTTCAAAATACATTCTCAAAATCTGGTTGTGGAATTTTAAATTGTCGTGTTGACGAAAGTTATGTTAAAAAATTATTAGGCTACTTTAAGCGAAGAGGATAATGAATAGTAATATTGAAAAATGGAAATTAGAAAATACGACATCGTTTTTAAAACGAGGATCTGTTCTATGCTTATTTTTCTTAAGTTTTTATGGAATTTCTCAAACTACACCAACAATTACATCTGGAGTAGACATAGATTCTATTAAAATTGGAGAGCAATTAAATTTTATTATAAATGTGCAGACCGATAGTACCGATCAAGTAATTTTTCCTGAAGGTCAAACATTTTCTCCACTTGAAATGGTTGAGGCCTTTGCAACAGATACTGTTCGTGAAAATGCAAAAATAACGCTCATCAAAAAATATGCTTTAACCCAGTTTGACTCAGGTTCATATACGATACCTCAACAAAAAGTACTAATCAATGAGAAATCTTTTTTGACTGATTCTCTTAAAATTGCAGTAAATACAATTCCTGTAGACACCATTGCTCAACAAATGTATGATATTAAAGATATTATAAATGTTGACAAAAAGAATTCATTTCCATGGAAATGGATTTTGGGAATTGTTTTGTTTTTAACTCTTTTAGGCGGGTTATTGTATTTGTTCATTTGGAGGAAAAAGAAATTAACTGAAGAAGAAAAAGTTGCGCTCCTTCCTCCTTATGATAGAGCGATGTTGGAATTAAAAAAATTAGAAAATTCTAAATATTTAATTCAAGACGAATACAAACAGTATTATTCAGAATTAACTTCTATTGTGAGGTCTTACTTAGAAGAAGATGTTCATATTTCTGCTTTAGAAAGCACTACAGACCAATTGATTGAAAAATTGGAAATGTTGAAAGATGCTGGTAATCTAAAATTAGATAATGAAACATTATTTCAATTTAAAAAGATATTACAAACTTCCGATTTAGTAAAGTTTGCAAAATCTAGGCCTGAGACTTCTGTTGCAGAACAAGACAGAAAAGCTATAGAAAACATCGTTACTAAAACAAAAGAAGCTATCCCACCACCAACAGAAGAAGAATTATTACAACGTGAAGAATATTTAGAAGAACTTGCTCGTAAAAAACAACGCAGTAAAGTTATTATAACTATTGTTGCTGTATCTGCTGTACTAATAATGTCTATTGTTGGTGCAATTAGCTATTATGGATTTCAGTACGTAAAAGATACCGTTTTAGGGCATCCTACAAAAGAGTTATTAGAAGGAGAATGGATTGCTAGTTCTTATGGCTACCCTCCTGTACACATAGAAACTCCAAGAGTTTTACTTAGGCAAAATATTGAATTAACCACAGAATTAAAAGCCAATATTAAATCAGTACAAGCATTTATGTATAGAAGTTCTATAGGTTTATTTACTGTTGGGGTTTCTTCTACCACATTAACTCAACAAGTTGAACCCAATACAGAACAATCTATAGATTTTATTATTAAAAATCTCGAAAGTCAAGGCGCTAAAAATATAATTACAAAAACAGAAGAATTTACAACGATTACAGGTGTTAAAGGAGTTAAAACCTATGGCACAGGTAAATTTACAGTTCCAGAATCTAAAGAATTAGTAAATGGGAAATACACGATCTTAACATTTGGTGGAAAAGGTTTTCAACAACAAGTTATACTTACTTGGTTAGAAAATGACCAATATGCACAAGATATTGTAGATCGTATTTTAACAACCGTTGATGTAAAAACAGAATAATAAATGCTGGAGAATATAGAATTTGCTAACCCACAATTTTTTTGGTTGTTATTACTACTTCCAGTAGCTGTGCTTTGGTATTTTTTTAAAAGAAAAGAAGAAACAGCATCCTTGAAAATATCGTCTATAAAAGGTTTTTCTACGGATAGTATTTTACCAAAATTAAAACCTTTATTGTTTGTCCTACGCCTTTTAGCATTAGCAGCAATCATTACTGCTTTAGCTCGACCACAAACCGAAGATATTTCAAGTAAAACAAAAACTACTAAGGGTATTGATATTGTTATGGCAATAGATGTATCGTCAAGCATGTTGGCCCGAGATTTAAAACCAAATCGTTTAGCAGCATTAAAAAAAGTAGCTGCTGACTTTATCAAAGAAAGGCCAAATGATAGGATTGGTTTAGTTGCATATGCTGGTGAAAGTTATACCAAAACACCTATTACTAGTGATAAGGCTATTGTTCTAAATTCTTTAAGAGAAATTACATACGGAACCTTAGCAGACGGTACTGCGATTGGTATGGGGTTAGCAACATCGGTTAATCGTCTAAAAGAAAGCAAAGCAAAAAGTAAGGTAATTATTTTATTGACCGATGGGGTTAATAATTCTGGTTTTATAGAACCACAAACTGCTGCAGAATTAGCAGTAGAATATGGTATTAAAACCTATACTATCGGACTTGGTACAAATGGAAATGCATTATCGCCAATAGCATATAATAGCGATGGAACTTATCGATATGGAATGATTCCTGTTGAAATTGATGAAAAACTTTTAGAGTCTATCGCTGAAGCAACAGGTGGCGCTTATTTTAGAGCCACTGATAATGAAAGCTTAGAAGCCATTTATGATGAAATAAATAAATTAGAAAAAACAGAAATAGAAGAATTCAAATATTATAAATATGAAGAAAAATTCCGCCCTTGGTTACTTTTAGCTGGAGTTTTATTATTATTTGAATGGGTAATAAGGAATACCATTTTTAGAAGTTTTATTTAGATCGATCCTTAAGATATAGTACATGATTCAGTTAGAAGAGAAAATATATTTTTACTTGTTGTTCATCATTCCAATTTTGGTGGTGCTTTTTGTGCTATTACAAATATGGAAACGTAGTGCACAGAAAAAATTTGCTGATGTAACACTTCTAAAAAGAATAACCCCAGATAAATCTATATTTAAAGCTACTCTCAAATTAATTATATTTCTTTTAGGATTATCGCTACTAATAATTGGTCTTGTTAATCCAAAAATTGGCACAAAACTTGAAACTGTTAAAAGAGAAGGTGTTGATATTGTTTTTGCATTAGATGTATCAAAAAGTATGTTGGCCGAAGATATTGCTCCAAATCGTTTAGAAAAAGGTAAACGTCTGGTTTCTGAAATAATAAGTCAATTAGGAAGCGACCGAATAGGCATTATAGCTTATGCTGCACAAGCCTATCCGCAATTACCAATCACAACTGATTATGGCGCAGCTAAAATGTTCTTACAAAGCATGAATACAGATATGCTTTCATCACAAGGTACCGCAATAAACGAAGCAATAGAGCTTGCAGCCACCTACTATGATGATGAACAACAAACCAATAGAGTGCTTTTTATAATCTCTGATGGTGAAGATCATGCTGAAGGCACCACTGCCGATGCAGTCGAAAAAGCAGTAGAAGCTGGCATTCGCATATTTACTATTGGTGTAGGAAAATCAAAAGGAGCTCCAATACCCATAAAAAGAAATGGTGTTGTTGAAAGTCTAAAAAAAGATATGAATGGCGAAGTGGTTATTACAAAACTTAACGAACCAATACTTAAAGAAATTGCTGAAGAAGGAAATGGAGAATATATTAATGGTGATAATACCAACGAAGCTGTTGAATATATAAAAGAGCAACTAAACCGAATGGATAAAAAAGAGTTTGAAGCAAAACAGTTTGCGGAGTATAAAGACCAATTCCAATGGTTCGTAGGTGCTGGTTTATTATTATTATTTTTAGATCTGTTTGTTTTAGATAGAAAAACCAAATGGCTTAGAAAGCTTAATTTATTTAATGAAAAAAAAGATTAGTAACATGAAAAAAATTGGTTTTGTACTTCTTCTTGTTGCAAGCTTTACATATGCTCAAGAAGATGAAAATAAAAAAGAGAAATTAAAAGAATTACAGGCTTCAAAAAATTATACTTGGGATGCTAATAAAGCATTTTCTGAAAAAGATTTTATAAATGCCGAAGCAGATTATAGAAAAGCTATAGCTAAAAGTTCTGAAAATACAGCAGCTCCTTATAATTTAGGAAATGCCTATTATTCAAATGAAACTTATAACGAAGCTTTTTCAAGATATAAACAAGCAGGAGAATTAGCAACAAGTAAAGAAGAAAAACACAAAGCTTATCATAATATGGGTAATGTGTTTATGAAAGAAAAACAGTACGAAAAAGCAGTAGACGCTTATAAACAGGCTTTAAGAAATGACCCTACCGATGAAGAAACAAGATACAATTTAGCATTAGCTCAAGAAATGCTAAAAAAACAGCAAGAGGAAGACAAAAAAAATCAAGATAAAGACGATAAGGACAAGGAAAATAAAGACGATAAAAAAGATCAAAACGAGGATAAAAAAGAAGGAGACAACAAAGACGATAATAAAGGAGATCAAAAAAACGATCAAAATAAAGATAAGGGAGACGAAGGAGATAAAGGAGATAAAAAAGAAGAAGAGAATAAAGAAGGAGACGGAGACAAAAAAGAAGAACAAAAAAAACAGCCTAATAAAGGTGATAAACCTGAAGATAAAAAAGGACAGCAACAACAAAGACCTAGTCAACTATCTCCACAACAAGTACAGAATCTCTTAGAAGCAATGCAAAATGAAGAGAAAAAAGTACAAGAAAAAATGGACGCTCAAAAAGTAAAAGGCGTTAAAACCAAAAACGAAAAAGATTGGTAATGCAATTAACAATTAAAAACTATATTGCTTTAATAGGTCTGTTATTTTTCGCTTTACTAGTAAAAGCGCAGGATGATGAGGTTACTTTTGAGATGTCTGTCAGTAAAGACAAATTAGGTATAAATGAAAGACTTAGGGTAGACTTTTCCATGAATCGAGATGGGGATGATTTTAGCCCACCAGACTTCAAAGGCTTTAGTGTTTTAATGGGTCCAGCACAATCTATTAGAAATTCATGGATAAATGGGGTTCGATCTTATTCTAAAATATATACCTATACTTTAGCTCCTACAGCAAGAGGAACTTTTACTATTGGTCAAGCAACAATAGTTGTAAACGGCAAAACCTATAAATCACTTTCAAAAAATATTGAAGTTACGGCAGCTGTTGAAGATCCAAATGCTCCTCCTTCAGCTGAATCAATTGCCGATGATAACCTGCATTTAGTAGCAGAAGTTTCAAAACCAAATCCATATTTAAATGAGGCTGTTACTGTAGTTTATAAACTATATGTAAGCACTTCTATAAATGTTACAAACTTTAGACCATTAGATAGCCCGAAATACAATAATTTCTGGAGTCAAGATATGCCCGTTAAACAGTATAGTGCTCAAGAAGGCACTTATGAGGGAAAACCATACAGATATGTAATACTCAAACGAGTTGTACTTTATCCACAAAAAACTGGTGAGCTAGATATTGAACCATTATCATTAGATGTTTCGGTTGAAGTCCCTACAAGTAGACATGATTTTTTTGGTCGTCCATTATATACATCAACTAACAAAACTGTATCTGCTGGTAATAGAGTTATTACTGTTAAAGAACTCCCTACCGAAGGAAAACCAGAAAATTTTAGTGGTGCTGTAGGCGATTTTGATTTTTCTGTAACGACAAGTAAAACAGCTTTAAATGCCGCAGAATCTTTACAAGCGGTTGTGCTTGTAAGTGGTTCAGGAAACCTAAAACTTTTTCAACTTCCAGAACCTATTTTTCCAAGTTCATTAGAAGTTTATGATCCAGAATTTGATGAAAATATTAGAACAAATTTAACAGGAATGGAAGGCAGTGTAAAAAACAATTATACTGTTGTTCCAAGCTTTAAAGGTAAATATCCGATCCCAAGTATTTCTTTTAGTTATTTTAACCCAAAGACTGCTAAGTACATTACGTTAAATTCTAAAGAAATTCTGATTAATGTTTTAGACGGTCCTTCAAGTGGAACCACTACTGCATCAAATAATCCAGCAGTAAATAATCAACAAGCTGTAGTCGCTACAGGAAACCAATTTCAATTTATAAAATTAAAAACTGACCTCACCCCTATTGGTTTTACTTATTTCTTTGGATCAAAATCATACTTTTTATGGTTGTTATTACCTCTTTTATTAATCCCAATAGCTATTATTTTTGGAAAGAAAAGAGAAGCTATTTTGAGCGATGTAGCTGGAAATAAAATTAAGAAGGCTAATAAATTAGCTAGAAAATATTTATCCGCTGCAAAGAAAACATTGGGTAATAAAGAAGCTTTTTATGTCGCATTAGAAAAAGCATTACATAACTATCTTAAAGCAAAACTTAAAATAGAAACATCGGAATTCAGTAAAGATAAAATAGCACAATTATTAACCGAAAAGCAAGTCGATACAAATACAACACAGGGATTTTTAGCATTGCTTGAAAATTGTGAAATGGCTCGTTATAGCCCATTTTCAGATGTTCAAATGCAACAAGATTACAATAAGGCTAGTGAGGTAATTTCTGGGATGGATAAGCAATTATAAAAAATAAAAAAGTGAAAAAAATAGTATTTATACTCCTTCTTTTAATTAGTTTTTTTGGCTTTGCTCAAAACGAAACCCTTTTTGAGAAAGGCAATAAGGCTTACAATGAAGCAGCTTATGATGAAGCAGCCAAAAACTATTTAAAAATTTTAGAAAACGGCAAAGAGTCTGCAGAATTATATTTTAATCTTGGTAATGTTTACTATAAACAAAACCAAATAGCACCTAGTATATATTATTATGAAAAAGCCCTTTTATTAAAACCAAATGATCAAGAAATAAAAAATAATTTAGCTTACGCACAAAATATGACTTTAGATGCTATAGAAGTTATGCCAGAAACTGGTTTGTCAAAAATCTACAAAAATGCTACATCAAATTTATCTTTTGAACAATGGGCATACCTTAGTATTATTTTAATGATCATTTTTGTTATTGGTTATCTTCTTTATTATTTCTTAACCTATGCAACACAGAAAAGAGTTGCTTTTATAATTAGCATTTTATGCTTGTTTTTAGGAATTATTACAATCATTATCGCATATTCAAAATACAGTGAGTTTAATGCAGATCAGCCTGCTATTATTTTTCAACAGGAAGTTATAGTAAAATCGGAGCCGAATAAAAGAAGTGATGAAACTTTTCGATTACATGAAGGAACTAAAGTAAAAGTTTTAGAACAACTTAACGATTGGAAAAAGGTTAGAATTGCAGATGGAAAGACTGGTTGGTTATCCTCAGAAAGCATTAAAATGTTAAAAGATTTTTAAATATTTTTAATGATATAGTCATTACTCTATATTTGCAAAACTATGATTGGGATTTCAAAAACAGTAATTCAAAGTATTTTGCTTGTGTTTTGGCTTTTAGCCTTAACTGCACAGCCTATTATTACTTTGTTAGATGACGATGCTAAAGTTGTAGTAACCAATATTAATGAAGAAGAACATCAAGAACATCCGCAGAGTAAAAAAAATACAGAAACGGAGAAATTCTTTTTTAATCAATTTATAAACTTATCCCAAATCTCTAGACAAAAATCGCAAAAAATTGCTGATTTTTATATTCTTGGTTTTTCTTCACATACACAGAAAATACTTTTACCACCTCCAAAAAAATTAGTTTAAAACGTTTGTAAAATCTTTTTAACTAATCTGCCCTTATTAAAAAATAAGAAGGCTAAATTTTTTTGTATGTTTAAAACTTTAAAAAGCGACTTGCCCGCAAGTATCGTTGTATTTTTTGTTGCTTTACCTTTATGTTTAGGTATTGCTTTAGCTAGTGGAGCTCCACTATTCTCTGGTGTAATTTCAGGTATTGTTGGTGGTGTTATTGTTGGTTCGTTATCAGGTTCTAAAATTGGAGTTAGTGGTCCTGCAGCAGGATTAGCAGCAATTGTACTAACCGCTATTGGAGCTCTTGGAGGGTATCAAAACTTCTTGGTTGCTGTTGTTCTTGGTGGTATTATGCAAATTGTATTCGGAATCTTGAAAGCTGGAGTTATAGGTTACTATTTTCCTTCTTCTGTTATTAAAGGCATGCTTACAGGAATTGGTATCATTATTATTTTAAAGCAGATTCCTCATTTTTTTGGTTATGATCCTGATCCAGAGGGAGATTGGGCATTTTTTCAGCCAGATGGTGAGAATTCTCTTTCTGAAATTTTTAAGACTATAAATAATATTAGCCCTGGCGCAACATTAATTGCCTTAATTGGGCTTGGTATCTTAATTCTTTGGGATAAAGTACTTTCTAAAAAAGGTAAAATTTTTCTTCTTATACAAGGGCCATTAGTGGCTGTAGCAGTGGGTATTTTATATTATATTTTCACGAAAGATAGTGGAGTCCTATCAATTTCAAATGATCATTTAGTATCTGTGCCAATTCCAAGTGACGCAGCATCATTTCTAGCGCAATTTAGTTTTCCTAATTTTAAAGCAATAAGTAATCCTCAAATATGGGTAACAGCCTTCACCATTGCTTTAGTTGCTAGCTTAGAAACATTACTTTGTGTAGAAGCTACCGATAAAATTGATCCAGACAAAAATGTTACTCCTACAAATCGCGAGTTGCTTGCTCAAGGAACTGGTAATATAATTTCGGGTTTAATTGGAGGATTACCTGTTACTCAGGTAATTGTTAGAAGTTCTGCAAATATTCAATCTGGTGGTAAAAGTAAGCTTTCGACTATACTTCATGGATTATTTTTATTGATTTCTGTGATTCTTATTCCAAAATTATTAAATATGATTCCTCTGTCTGTACTAGCTGCAGTACTTTTTATAGTTGGCTTTAAATTAGCAAAACCAGCTTTATTTAAAAAAATGTATAAACAAGGATGGAAACAATTTGTACCATTCATTGTAACTGTTATTGGACTCGTTTTTACCGATATGCTAATGGGTATTTTATTAGGTCTTGCAGTAGGAATCGTAGTAATTTTACTGAAAAGTTACCAAAACTCTCATTTTCTCCATATTGAGGATCATAGTAATGGTAAACATAAAATAAAAATGACACTTGCTGAAGAAGTAACCTTTTTTAATAAAGGAGCTATTCTTAAAGAATTAGATAGTTTACCAAGAGACACTTATTTAGAAGTTGATCTAATCAAAACTAGATATTTAGATAATGATATTATTGAAATTCTAGAAGATTTCTTGTTCAAAGCAAAAGAACGAAATATTGATATTAAATTAGTTTCAAAACGAGGTGTAGTTGAAAATCCATCAAGTTTTATTGATTTCTTTAACGAAAGGCCAAAATCAAGTATCAGCTTAAGTTAGAAAGTCATGAAAAAAAAATCTTATAAAATAGTAATACTTTCTGATCTCAAAGATGATTTAAACATCACTACAAAAAGTGCTGTAAGTCTATCAAAAATGATTCATGGAAAAGTGTCTCTTTTTTGTGTAAAAAAAGCATCAGACGTAGTTAATAAGGAAAATCAATTATCGGCTATTCGAGAAATGAATCATGAATTTACTATAACAAATAACAAAATCAAAAACATAGTGAAATCATATGCCGATAATTTTGACATAAACATAAATTATTCATTCACTTTTGGCAATTTAAAGAATGAAATACGTGATTACATCGCAAAAAATCAACCAGATATAATTGTACTTGGAAAGAAAAAATCAAATCCACTTAATTTGACTGAAAATTATATAACAGATTTTGTTTTAAAACATCATACGGGAGTAATTATGATTGCTAATGATAAAAACACTTTAGAACCAAATAAAGAATTGTCATTAGGAATATTGAATGGTAAAGAACTACCTTTTGATGCGGAGTTTGCAGAAAATTTAATGGAATACACAAAAAAACCATTGAAATTATTTAAAATAAACAATAATTCAAATACATTAAAAAAAACAAGTATTCCATCAAATAAAAAAATTGTTGAATATGTATTCGAAGCAGGAGATGATTCAATTAAGAATCTTTCTAATTATCTATCAAAAATTAATATTAACTTATTATGTATCGATAGAATAAAAGATACTGCGAATAAATTTGAACAAAAATCAACAATTACAGATATTAAAGATTTAATAACACATCTGAATGTCTCTTTACTATTAATGGGTACATCAACAACATATAAGTTACAATAATTTTATTAAAAAAAAGCATTATGAAAGCACATACTAGAGAAACACAAGCAACAATGACACCTGAAAAAGCCTTTCAATTTTTAAAAGAAGGTAATCAGAGGTTTCAAAATAATCTAAAAGCAAACCGTAATCTTCTTGAACAGGTAAATGACACTAGTGAAGGCCAATTTCCTTTTGCAACAATTTTAAGCTGTATAGATTCTAGAGTATCAGCAGAATTAGTTTTTGATCAGGGTTTAGGAGATATATTCAGTATACGAATTGCAGGTAATTTTGTAAATGAAGATATTTTAGGCAGTATGGAATTTGCAAGCAAACTCGCAGGTACAAAATTGATTGTAGTATTAGGACATACAAGTTGTGGAGCAATCAAAGGAGCATGTGATCATGCGCGAATGGGTAATCTAACAGCCCTGATTAATAAAATTGAACCTGCAGTTGATGCTGTTAAAGAACCTACTGATGAAAGTCTTAGAAATTCTAAAAATTTAGATTTTGTTGATAGTGTGTCTGCAAAAAATGTATTACTTACCATAAATAATATTCGCAAGCAAAGTCCTATTTTAAATGATATGGAAAAAAATAAAGAAATAATGATTATTGGAGCTATGTATGATATTTCTACAGGTGAAGTTGATTTTTATTAGTATCAATTATAACCCTATTATTTTAAGAAGGTCTATTGAAAAAATAGGCCTTTTTTGTAATAATAAAAGTTTATATTAACTCTATAATTTAGATTCTAAAACATGAACCTCGATAAAGTATTTGAAAATAACAAAAAATGGATTGCCGAAAAACTTGCTAAAACGCCAAACTATTTTGAAGAAATGGGCAAAGGGCAAAATCCTGAACTATTATATATAGGATGTTCCGATAGTAGAGTGGCTGCAGAAGACTTAATGGGTTTAGCTCCTGGTGAAGTATTTGTTCATCGAAATATTGCAAATATGGTTATCAGTATTGACTTAAATGTCATGTCAGTTGTTAATTATGCCGTTGAACATTTAAAAGTTAATCATGTAATAGTTTGTGGTCATTATGGTTGTGGAGGAGTTAAAGCAGCTATGCAATCTGCAGATTTAGGCATTTTAAACCCTTGGTTACGTAATATTAGAGATGTATATAGGATTCACAAAAATGAACTGAATACTATCGAAGACGAAGAGAAAAAATACGATCGTTTAGTGGAATTAAATGTTCAAGAACAATGTGTGAACTTAATTAAAACAGCCGTAGTACAAAAAGCTTATAGAGACAGAAATTTAAAAGTACATGGATGGATTTTTGATGTGCACACAGGAAAATTAGTTGATCTTAAAATTGATTTTGAGGGTATTTTAAAAAATATCATGGAAATTTATCATTTAGATTAACATTTTCGTCCTATAGCCAATACATAAATATATTGGCTCTTTTTTTGGCCTTAAAATGATTATTGTATTTTTATAAAAACCAATTTTAATGAAAAATCTTTTTTCAAACTTTAAAGGCGATCTATTTGGTGGAGTCACAGCAGGTATCGTTGCATTACCATTAGCTTTAGCTTTTGGTGTAAGCTCAGGCCTCGGACCAAGTGCTGGTCTCTATGGCGCAATATTCATAAGTTTTTTTGCAGCACTTTTTGGCGGTACAAGCACACAAATATCAGGCCCTACAGCACCAATGACTGCCGTTAGTATGGTTGTGGTACGTTATACAAAGATCATTTACAAAGTTATAGATACATCGT
>TARA_R110002051_G_scaffold24997_2_pt1 | contig 12745 bp, 9 predicted proteins | sample TARA_R110002051 | Tara Oceans TARA_R110002051 (sample SAMEA4397023) | marine metagenome | biome: Polar Biome; feature: [MES] marine water layer (ENVO:01000295) within the mesopelagic zone...; material: water (ENVO:00002006), including particulate matter (ENVO:01000060) such as......
GAATTGGTGGTAATCGAGAAGCGCGTGTTCAACAGGTTGTAAAGTTGCTTGAGTCAGCTGAATAAAATAACAATGCTTAGGCTATTTAGTAAGCATTGTCAGATAGTGCGCTAATTACTATCTAACGAGCTTAGTGTTTAAAGCTCTTGCCCAATTCCGGCAGTCATTTTCACAGCGCTGGCATACTTGATTGGGATTTGAGAGATAGCTGACATAACCACAATACATACAAGCATAATAAATCCCAGGCTCTATCTTATCGACTGCCTGATACTGCTTAGGAAAAAGCGGCAAGCCATAGCCGGTGTCATCGGGTGGATATAATAACAGACTGAATTCGCCATCCGTTTCAAGTAAACCGGTACGAACCTGACCTAGATGCTCGACTCCCTGTTGGCGCATTTCTGCAAAAAACTCATCATGTGACATTTTCCCCTCTGCCATTTTATCGTGTGCCAGCATGCCATCTTCGACGATATATAAGGACTTCCCTTCCAAAAGATATTCAAAAGGCTGATACTTCATCATACCCCATGTACACAGGCGATAAAGCAAGATAACGGTACTCATAATGAGTACCACTTGAATAATGGGTAAATCCTTGGTAAACATCGGGTCACCTGCGATAGAGCCCAGTGACAATATGATGGTCAGCTCAAAGATGGATAACTGTCGAACGCCGCGCTTGCCGGTAAAGCGTAAAAACAAAATAATAAGAGCGAACATCACAGTGACGCGTATTAATATTTCAGCAGCAAATGCCCATGTTGTGTCATGAATAAAGATACTTGCCCAATCCATATTTTTTCCCTTGTTATTGTTTTTAATGATGGCCTCAAAACCACGCTATAGTTGATCCACTTTTAAAAGAGTACAACACTTCTGGGGTTAATTTTTCGCAGCCTCTGTCGGCTAGCTACAGCAAGCAAGCAAGCAAGCAAGCAAGCAAGCAAGCAAGAAAAATTAACTCCTGTAGTGCTTGATAACATCTGTATGTCTTTTATTTAGGACTGACTATATGTAAAGCTATTCTATTTTATGCAAAATCTCACTGACTGATTGTAGGAATTATTTTTGAAAGTCACGCTTTATACCCTAATGGCGTTAATAGCCTTTGCAGCAAACTCTTTGTTTTGTAGGATGGCGTTAGCAGAGGGTGACATAGATGCTTGGAGCTTCACTATCATCCGCCTATCAAGCGCGGCTGTCTGCTTGGGGATTATCATGGCATCTCAGACGTACTACTTACGATATCGAGCATCAAAGATTGGTCAACCCTTTGATAACAGACTATTAAGCGAAAAAGGCAGTTGGCTGAGCAGCATAAGCTTAGGGATTTATGCGCTGTGCTTCTCAGTTGCTTATGTCGAGCTTGAGACTGGCACTGGGGCGCTGATTTTATTTTCAGCGGTTCAGCTCACCATGATTGGTTGGGGTATTTATAAAAAGGAGACATTGAGTCATTTGCAGTGGATTGCCTTTGTTGTCGCTATCGCAGGGTTTGTCTATTTGATGCTACCGTCGGCGGCGATGCCGTCATTACTCGCTGCCATTTTGATGACCATCAGCGGTGTAGCGTGGGGTATTTATAGCATACGCGGCAAGACCTGTCTCTCACCGCTGCGAGCCACAGGTTTTAATTTCATCAGAAGTCTGCTAGCGATACCGATATTATTAGTCGCGGGTTTTATATATCAAAACATTATGGATGTGCAACTCATTTATTTAGACAGTATCACCATGGAGGGGATATGGTTGGCGTGTACATCAGGGGCAGTTGCCTCTGGCATCGGCTACAGCATCTGGTATATGGCAATGCCTTTATTAAAAAATACGCAGGCGGCCGTTATACAGCTTTGTGTGCCGGTGCTTGCAGCGTTACTGGGCGTGGTGATTTTGTCCGAGCCGATCACTTTAACTTTTATGATAGCAAGTACTGTTATCTTGAGCGCAGTATTGGTCTTTATTTTAAATAAACAGCTATATTAATCACAATATAAGGCGCTTATGCTGAAATATTGTCTATAATGCTCATTTGATGCGACATCGCCATAGTGATAAATGCCGCCTTAGATAACTATTGCACGCGTCTGTCTACCTAAGCACAGCAAACAAGAAAAATTAATACCAGCAGTACATATGATATCGATATTACTTTTCACTGACTGTATTTGAGCCCGTCATTGCTTTCAATCTATTTACCGGTATGAGCATGATGACCACTACGGTCTAGCCAAAGGTAAAAATTACGTCCTAGTTTTTTTAACGTAAAAAGGCTGGATTAGCAATCGCTAATACAGCCTTTTTTTATTTTATTTATACGTGCATTGTTTGGTAAAAAATTTATAAGATACACCTGCGCACTGTTTCAATATTATGAATAATTAAAAATTGTGGAAATTAGTGCGTAGTACTTGCCCTATGTATTTACTCTAAAACACTTAAGCCTGCGCGAGCAATACTCACGTCTTCATTACCATGTGCGCCGCCCACACCGATACCACCAGCCACAATACCATCAATATAAACCGGGATGCCGCCCGGCATTATCAGTATATTTTCATCAAGGTATCTGATATCGGCAGCAATACTACCGTCCGCAACGCCTCTGGCGATAACCGCTGTTTCTCTTTTTTGCGAATTGGCTGTGTAGGCTTTTTTATAACTTGAGCGAATAGTGTGCACGCCCGCTCGGTGATCCTTCAAAAAAGCCAGTATTTGTCCAGAACGATCGACCACCGTCACCGATACCATCAGACCGTGTTTTTTGGACTCTATAAATGCAGCATTCACCATATCTTGTGCCATCTCACCTGTAAGTAACGAGATTTTTGTATCTTGTGTCTCAGTACAAGAGACGCTATCCATAGCTGTAATTCCCATCTTCAATCCTTGATTTGATTTTATGAATAATTCATTGTCTTTGCATAACTCTCAGGTGCAAACTTCATAGTAACAATCAGCATGATCACCAACGTGATAAGTAGCATCAGCCAAACGGCTTGAAAGCTACCTGACCACTCACGCAAAAATCCGGCAAAGTACGGAATAATTGCGGTAATAATAAAGCCAATACCTTGTACAAATGCGGTCAAGGTACCAGCCAATTTAGGGGATGACAGATGATCAAGCGCGACTGTCAACGTCAAAGAAAAACAGGCCCCAAGACCACAGCCAATCATAGCGACCCAAAGAATCAGCAGCGAGGCTGGCAGCAGCATTAACCCTGCAAAACCGGCCACTTGAATACCCACTGCAAAAAATAACCACGGGCGGCGATCTAGCCGATTCGATGAGAATACAGGCGCGCCAAGCGCACCGATCACCTGAAAGACCGTCATAATACCGATAAGCTCACCACTACTCTCTGCACTAAAGCCCAAGCCACGTGCATAAGTGGGTAAAAAAGCAATCATACAAGCGTAGCCTGCATTGGCCAGTCCAAAATAACTGGCAAGCAACCATGCACGGTGATTGCTAAAAAAATTGACTGATTGCTTACTGATTTTGCTCTCTAATATCTCTTTAGGTCTTAGCCACCACAACAATAAAGCAATGACGGGCAGCAATAACCATATGCTCAGTCCCGACTGCCAACTGTCATAATGCTGCGCGACCACTGGGCTTAATGTGGCTGCGATACCGCCGCCCGCCATGAGTGCCGCCGAATAAATACCCATAGCCAGTGGCACGCGCTGGGCATACCAGCGTTTGACTATACTTGGTGCCATCGACTGTACGATAGCAATACCCGTACCGCCTATTAGCGCACTGGCAATCAATGCCGCACTGCTGCCCAACCATAAACGCCATAGACTGGCTGAAGCAATGGCAAATAATCCACTCGTTATCCAAGCGTTTTCGCTCAGACGCCGCCCAATCCAAGGCAGCAAAAGAGGAAAAATACCCATACATAGCATAGGCAATACCACAAGCAATGACGCCGCTTGCAGACTGATACCGGTAGTCAGGCGAATCTCTTCTAGCAGAGGACCTGTGGAGGTTAATAATGGGCGTAGTGTCATTGCCAGTGCAGCAATCACGACCATTGGCCAATAAAGCGTCAGTAACGACTGACGCGTAGTCGTGGAGATATGATCAGTACTCATAAATACAGAGAAGTCCATTATTGATAAAAGCATCGACAAAAAGCCAATGCGTCACGGCGACCTCTTCGATACGTATTACTTCTGAAAAGGCTTGTAAGGTATGAGCTTAGCAGCCAGTGTCATGATAATGTCTCAGATATTTATATAAGCGGTTGAATAATCTTTTTGATAAAAGAGGCAATAGTGTCATGCTTTTAGAAGATAGCAACTAAACGCATTACCGTAAAAACTTGAGAACAGTTACTGAATTACTTACTTTTATCCTAACTCATTTTATCCCATATCTTACCAAGACGCTTAGGCGATACTGCCATACGGGTTTTCATCGGCTGAGCAAACAGTTGAATGCGGAACTCCTCGACCATCCAGCGGTAATCACTTATGGCTTTATCATTAGCGCGTCCTGCCAGTCGCTCCATATGCAAGTCGAGTGCATAGACACCATCGAGGTCGGCTTCGATATTGTGCTCAAGGCGGTCGATACGAATCTCTAACGCCTCCAGATAGCGTGGATACTGCTGCCAGTGACTATAATCCATACGATAAACAAAATCTGCCAAATGCAAATCGGCTAGCTGATCTTCAATATCTTCGATAGACTCGCCAAATATCTCGCGGTCAAGCATTAGCAAGCTTTGGCGGATACGTTGCCAGCGCGTATAAACATTTTTGAGCGTTTTTATAATGGTTTGACCGATCAGTAAAAAGTTACTGAGTACTACATCGAGCGTTTGGCTGTATTCTTCAGGAGTAAATGGCAATTCTTCGCTAAGCCCAACTGCAATATCATCTGCACTCTCAGGTAGCTCTAGCGTATGATCAAACAATACATAATGCTCTTCAAGCGCTGCATCTAAAGTTGCGTCTATGATAATAGTTTTCAGCGTTTCCATATCGCCAAGCGGGGCAAATGCCAGCTTAAATATATTATCAACTTGACTGGTAAGCTGTTTTTTCTTTGAGCCAAGTTTGCTTTTGATTAAGGTTAAGACCCCAATACGGTGCGCCTGCAATGCGGCGTTGACATCAGTATATTGATGGATAGATACCGCTTCACCTGCCTCGTCAGCCACCAAAGCGGCAAACTGCTTCATGACCACGCCTGCGCTATGATGGTTTTTACTAAAGGCAAAATGTTCAGGAAATTCTGTGTGCGCCCCTTGCTGCTCATTTACCGCTTGGCGCGTCTGAGAGGCATGGCGAATCTGCAATGTTTGTAGATCACGACCCTTTTCGATGATACGGTTCTTATCATCGACTACGCAGATTTGCGGCTGCAAATAACGATCAATACTAGACGGATTAAACTGCTCTGTAGTGACTGACATAATGCCACGGCGATGGAGTGCTTGACAAAGCTGTTTTAGTAACCCCTGTCCACCCGCAGGCTGCAACTCATCAAACAAGCTATCGGCAGTATCAGGAATAGGTACAATCTGACGACGAATGTCTTTTGGTAATGATTTTAATAATTGCAATACCAACTCAAAACGCCAACCGGGTACACCCCATAATAGCTCAATTGCATCAAGCTGCGGTAGCGCAACAAGTGGCACACGGATGGTCACCCCATCATCATCGCTTGCTGGATCAAAGATATAGCGTAGGGGCAGCTTTAAATCGCCAAGTTTCCACACTTCTGGGAAGTCGCCAGTGGTCGGTGCTTGGCTGTTAAGTACGTCTTCATCGGTGAAGAACAGATACTGATTATCGGATTTTTCAACTTCGGCACGCCAGTCTTCAAACGTTTTGCGGCTCGCAATATGCTCAGGGATTTTATTGTCATAAAACTGATACAAGGATTCTTCATCGACCAATAAATCACGGCGGCGTAATTTATCCTCAATGCGTTCAATGTCAGCAATTTTATCCATATTATGCTGTAAGAACGGTGCTTGTCTACCTAAATTTCCAGTAACCAGACCATCACGGATAAATATCTCACGCGACTCGCTTAAATTGACTTGCTCATAGTTAGTCAGCTGCTTACTGATAATAATAAGACCGAACAGACTGATCTGAGCATAAGCTTTGACGCGACCAGTTTTTTTCGACCAATGTGGCTCAAAGTAATGATATTTTAATAGGCTACCTGCCGCAGAGATAATCCATTCAGGTTCAATCTTGGCAACGGTGCGCATAAAAACTTGTGAGGTTTCGACCATCTCAAACGCCATAACCCACGGCGGTATTTGCTTAAATACCGTACTTGCCGGGAATATTTTGGCTTTTTGCTGGCGCGCTGCTAAATATTCGCCGCGATTTTCGGTCTTATGGGCGATAATGGACAATAAGCCTGTTAATAAAGCTCGATGCAAGTTGGCATACTTCACCGCTTTTAGCGCTTCATCATCAACGCCCGTTGGATCACTATTGGACAATTCACTATTTTCAGTATGAGGTTTGGTATTACTAACGTCATCCGTCAGTTTCAGCTCGGTTGCCATTTGCACCAGCTGGCGATGGGTCTGGTGCCATTCACGTACCCGCGGAAAGCTAAGGTAGTTTTTCTTAGTAAACTGTTTGCGCTGATTGCCAGACAGCTTATTACCGTCTTCGTCTTTTTCAAACAATGCTTTCCATAAACTTAGATAAAATAAGAAGTCGGAGTCATCTTGGCGGAATTCTGCATGCTTTTGATCGGCTTGAGTGCGCTTATTTGCGGGACGCTCGCGTGGGTCTTGAACCGCAAGCGCGGCAACCACAATCAGCATTTCACGGATACAGTCAAAGTCGGAGCCGGCGACTAGCATACGCGCCAGCCTTGGATCGATTGGCATACGTGCCATCTGCTGTCCGATACGAGTCAATTTTAAATGATCGAGACCTTGCCGTTTTGACTTATTACTTACATTGCTAACTGCTTGCTCATCTTTTTCGACAATCGCACCAAGCTCATTGAGCAGTTTATGCCCATCAGTCACCAAACGGCTGTCAGGCGGCTCAATAAATTCAAAGTCATCGACGCTTCCTAGGCGCAGATTTGCCATCTGCAAAATAACTGAGGCTAGATTGGTGCGTAAAATCTCAGGTTCTGTAAACTCAGGGCGACCAGTAAAGTCATCTTCGCTATAAAGACGAATACAAACACCTGGCGCAACACGACCACAGCGACCTTTACGCTGATTGGCTGCCGCTTGCGAGATGGCCTCAATCGGCAGACGCTGTACGCGTGAGCGATACGAATAGCGTGAAATACGAGCAAAGCCCAAATCAATCACATAGCGAATACCGGGTACGGTCAATGCCGTCTCAGCGACGTTGGTGGCGATGACAATGCGTCGACCACGACCTGAAGGCTGAAAGATACGCTGCTGCTCTTCGTAGGTCTGCCGTGCAAATAACGGCAATACTTCGGTGTGCTTAGGTCCATGACGCTCAAGCACTTCTTGTAGCTCACGTATCTCAGCTTCAGTCGCTGCAAATATCAATATATCTGCTTGGTCGGCATGACCTTTATTTTGTGCATCGCTAAAGCATTCTTCAACTGCAGAAACGACCGCACGCGGCAGATTTTCTTCAAAATCGTCATAGCTGTCATCATCCGAGCTGGTTACCGGCTCATCCGTCAACGGACGATAACGTACTTCGACAGGGAAGCTCCGTCCTTCAACGTTGAAAATCGGCGCAGGTACTTGCCGTTTTAGCTTATTGTCATAGCGGCTGAAGTATTCACTGAAGCGTTTGGTATCGAGTGTTGCAGAGGTGATAATAACTTTTAGATCAGGGCGCTTGGGTAGCAGTTTTTTAAGATAACCCATAATGAAGTCAATATTTAAGCTACGCTCATGGGCTTCGTCAATAATAATGGTATCGTATTTACTCAAAAAGCGATCATGACCCAATTCAGCCAGCAAAATACCATCAGTCATCAGCTTAACGACTGATTGTACCGTGCCCTGCTCATTAAAGCGAATCTTGAAGCTGACAGTGTTTCCCAGTTGCTCACCTAACTCTTCTGCAATTCGGTTAGCAACACTGCGAGCTGCCAATCTTCGTGGCTGTGTATGCCCTATCTGCCCACGTATACCACGCCCTGCTAACATTGCCAATTTTGGCAATTGAGTCGTTTTACCAGAGCCCGTCTCACCAGCAACGATAATCACTTGGTTATCGATGATGGCCTGAATCAAATCATCGCCACGTTGGCTAACAGGCAAATCCTGATTCAGTTTCTCTGCTAATTTGTTTGGTATACTATCTATACGCGCTTGCACCGCTTGTTGTGAGCGCATTTTTAACTGTTCATATTGGGCGCGTTTTTTATCCAAATCATTGCTATTTTTGGCATGGTGTTTGGTATTGGTATTAGCAGCAGAATTTTTAGACGTCGGTTTTTTAGATAATGATGCACGTGCCAGCTCACGCTCTAAGCGACTGAGATAATACTCATCTTTTGCGAGCACAGGTAAGTTGGCCACAGAAATAGCCTGTTGAGTATCTATACTCTCTCTCTGCGTGTTTTTTGTATCGGCGTTCAGATTTTTCGCTGTTACAGACTGGCTGTGTTCTTGATTTTCTTTTGAAGTATCAGGCATATTTACTTAGGCTATTTATTATTTGGAAGTGGTTAGATTATGGGGATAATTGGGCTGTGATTCAAGTTACTCGTATATGGTCTATACTATCGCTAATGCTTAGAGACCCTCTTAAATCCATAATATAACCAGAAATCTCTCAAGTATAGTCAGTTCAAAATAAAAGCGCTACGATGGTAATAACGTGCTATTGGCTATAATTTTTTCTTGCTTGCTGTTCGCAGGCGTGACAGAGACTACAAAAAAATTATAGCCAGTAGCACTGTATCGTTTTTAAAATGAATCAGCTATATATAAAGTGATTAGACTGTATATCTGAAAAAGCACAAACATATAAGCGACCATCAATATTATCACAGTGCTAATTTTTTAAGATTCTTAATACTTAAATATCCTACGTATTCTTTATCTTCTACCTCATCTATCGCTTCATCAAGTGCTTTAGCAAGAGGTTCAATAATAATTTTAATATTCGAGATAAGATCGTTTACGTTATAAATGTCGTCTATATCTACCTCAAACTTGTCATCAATATGTGAGGCGGCGTTAAAAGCTGATGATTTATCTTTAAAAGTAAACCGTTTATAAAATTCACTCTGCTTTGCTTGTTTAACCGCCTCCGCTTGATTGGTAGCAACAATGAGAAGCTTGTAATGAAATTCTTCAAAACTGCCCTGCTGATAGCCGCCGAGATTAATAAAAAATAGTTTTAAATCATTGGTATTCTCTACTTGTTGGCTTGATTCAACCAATCTAATAGTATAATTATCAACTCGCGTAATCGCTCGATACGAATCAATATGCCATTTGTTTTTGACCTCAGGCCAATGGTTATTGATATCTGCTATTAACTCATTAACCTGATTGGCTACACCGAAAAATATATCGTGTTGCTCAATCAATCGCCCTTTGGGACGACCGCCTAGCTGAACCATATATAGGGTTGGCATCTTATACGTTCCTTATTAGACAAACCTAGTCAGTTAGTAGTTACTGGTCAGCTCGATAGGCTTTGAGTGGCTACTCCAAAAAATCTCTGACTACTTTAACCGTTGCCAGCGGATCTTCTTCGTGCGGTACATGCCCTAAATCATCAAATATTTTGAGCTGACTATTGGCAATATCGCGATGAAATAGCGCCGCATTCTCAACGGGAATGAGGTCATCTTGTGCGCCCCAAATGATTAAGGTCGGCAAATCCAGTTGCTTAATTTGTGCTTGGTCACTGTTATTATCAGTGTCTTGCAAACGCCGACTCAATGCCTGGCGATTGCCTTGGCGCAGTGTCAAATCATAATATCGATCAACCAATGCTTCATCGACCTTAGTATCATCGGCATAAACACTAAGCACGCTTTTTTTAACCACCTCTCGAGGTAATATATGACTTAATATAGGCGTCAACGCAGGATACTTTGCCAGCTTAAAACCAATTGGCACATGTTTGGGCGTCGCTGGATAGCCAACGGCATCAACTAAGATAAGCTTATCAATACGGTCAGGATAAAGAGCGGCTGTACGCCACGCGATTTTGCCCCCTAAAGAGTTGCCTGCCAATGTTACTTTTGTCACTTGGTCTAGATTCAAGCGATCAAGCACTTGAACGACGAATTTAGCGTAATTGGCGCTACTATACTTTGTGGTCTTATCTGTATATGGACCCGTCAAACCAAAACCCGGTAAATCCATACTGACGACACAATATTCATCCCTTAGCGCTTTCGTCCACCCTTCCCAAGTGTGCAAACTTGCGGATGTTCCATGTAATAAAACGACAGCTTCGGGCAGCGATTTCCCAGCACTAATCGCTTGATCCATTGATGCTTTGCTACGATAAACATCACACTTATCTGATTGCACTACATGAGCCTGCATACCTTGAATAGCGATAAACTCGCTGTTAGGCAGTTGCCATTGCTTAAGCTCATCCACGCTACGATCAGGTGCCCAGTAAAAGGCTATGAGCGCAGCTAGTAGTGCAATAACAGCAAGAAGCAAATAAATAATAGTTTTTACTAACTGTTGTGCCATGTTATCAATTCCATTTAATGAGATGACATTATTTACTATTTATAAAAACGATTCGAATGCTTTTGCTTATACCTACAAGAGAGCAAACGATAAGTATTTTATACAGACATTATTGCTACGAGTAAATGAAAAACCCAATGTTCAAGAGTCACTTAAACATTGGATTTTTTGCTTATAACCTTCTTAATTATTAAGCAATAGTAAGAAAAAATACGCCCACAAACCCACCACGAACGTAGCAATGATAATGCGCTTTTAAATATATTTTAAAGAACCATGAGTCAGATTGATACAAAGTTACATACTGTCACTAAATATGCTCATATCTTCCCTGTACAACTCATAAGCTGTATCACATACTTAGCCAGTGAAGAACGTTAATAAAAACAAATAGGAGCCTCTCATGGCAGACGACAATAAGACTGACTCAACGACGAAAATGGCAAGACAAGACATCAATCAAGATGGATTGGCCAAAGAAGATCAGCAGCGTACCGATGACTCAGCTCTCGATATGATGCAGGGCATGCACGAACACGAAGATCATAAAGACGACGACAAATAATCTACATAGATTTCATTGAAATAAAGTTTAAAAATAAAAAAGCGCTCATCAAACAGATGGGCGCTTTTTTTGTTTTGGCTGTCTTTTTTCTGGTAGGTTGTCTGATACATAGTTGTAAACGAATGCTGCACTCAAAACAATAGTAATGGGTAAAAACAACGCGCCATAGCCCACTCTGGCATATAAAAAGGCACCTACGGCACTCCCAGCGCAAAAGCAGTACCAAATAATCGCCTGAAATCCTAAAGCCCATAGTATAATCAAAAAAGACAGCCGATTGGCTGCCTTTCTTATTTCTCACTATGTATCGCCAAGCATTGCCCTTTAATTATTTCTGCTCATCAAGCATCATGAGCTGCTCACTAATGGCAACCGTATTAAATCCTGCATCAACAAACATAATCTCGCCGGTGATGCCTGATGCCCACGGCGATAATAAAAATAGCGCGGCATTACCAACTTCAGCTTGAGTGATATTACGCTGAAGAGGTGCAATCTTTTCACTGATATCGAGCATTTTACGGAATGACTTGATGCCACTTGCCGCAAGTGTACGAATAGGACCAGCAGAAATCGCATTGACACGAATACCCTCACCGCCCATCGAAGTTGCAAGATAGCGAACACTGGCCTCAAGACTCGCCTTTGCCATACCCATGACGTTATAGTTTGGCAATACTGAAATACTACCCTCATAAGTCAACGTCAACATCGAGCCGTGGCGCTTAGCAAGCAGCTCACGCGAGGCTTTTGCCAACGCGACGAAGCTATAGCTTGAGATATCATGCGCAATATGACTGCCTTCACGGGTTGTCGCATTGACAAAATCACCATCAAGCTGATCCATCGGCGCAAATCCAATCGCGTGTACCACACCATTAATACCATCGCCCCAATGTGCAGTGACTTGCTCAAAACAAGCAGCAATAGACTCATCTGATGCCACGTCACACTCAAGAACTAAGTCCGCCTCAAACGCTTCAGCCGCCATATCTACCCGTTTTTTTATTTTATCATTGGGATAAGTCAAAATTAACGAGGCACCTTCGCGATGTAATGCTTCAGCAATTGCCCAGGCGATAGATAGTTTGCTGGCGATGCCGGTGACGACAAAACGCTGTCCTTGTAGTAGCATAATATTTCCTTTTAAGTCAATTTAGGGGATTTGAATGATCAATTATTTTTAATAGTTGGCTAATAAATAGCGAGTGAAAATACAAATTAAAAGATGAGTTATTATACACGAATTGATTTAAGTAAACAGTCGTAAACTGTATTTGCTTACACTGTAAGCATGCCTGATCGTGCTTAATGATACCATCTAATATTGATAAAACAGTTAACTACTAGCCACAGCAGTATGAAGTTAAGGAGATTTCAAGTATAATCACAGCCCTCCCAGCTTGCACAATTTTTATAAAAATCCTTTACAACCGTTGTTTGTAACCGAGGATTTAGCGTTAAGCTACACCCACATTTTGGATGGCTGCCAAACTTATGAG
>TARA_R110002051_G_scaffold283600_2_pt1 | contig 12725 bp, 14 predicted proteins | sample TARA_R110002051 | Tara Oceans TARA_R110002051 (sample SAMEA4397023) | marine metagenome | biome: Polar Biome; feature: [MES] marine water layer (ENVO:01000295) within the mesopelagic zone...; material: water (ENVO:00002006), including particulate matter (ENVO:01000060) such...
AGTTCACCGTACCCGAGCGCAAGTGTCGACCACATCCACTTAGCCTATGGAAAAGACGGATCAGGAAATCCCATGTGGATAGGCACCTACGCCGCGAACAACTGTGAACTGTCCTACACGTCCGACCCCACTGCCGGAAGTGCTTGGACGGGAATCAACGCACTTTCTGACAATGCCGACTTCCCTGACCGCATCTTCGCCATCCAGTGGGGTAACGATGTGTGGATTGCTGTTGGACAGATGAACGCAGATTCGGTCCTGCGGTCTGAGGATGGTGTTGATTGGGCACTGATTGATGTCTCTCAGCTAACCGGGATTGTGTCTGGCGCGGACATCTATGGATTGACCAGCGATGGTGCGGGCACTTGGTGGTTCGCCCAACACAATAGAATCTATAGAAGCACAAATGATGGGGCCTCTTGGGCTCTTCATCATACGCTTTTATTCGATGATCAGGATGATGGAAATGTTGACGATGACCCTGGAGATATTCGCGGCATGGCGTACACCAACAGCACCCTTGTCGCCCTGACAAAAACAGAGGGCCTGATCTTCGCAGCCGCTGCATCAGATACCACGGACTGGTCAGCGGGTACTGTGTTGTCAGGGATTGCCAACTTTGGTCAGCAGACCCGCATTACTGCTGGTGGCGGACGGGTGGTGGTCACGTACAATCAGAAGAAGTGGACGATGGACGTGTCAGGCAAGTCCATCACCGTTGACGAGAACAACATTGACCTCTCTGGCAATGCAGTGGCGGGTGGTAATGCTACCTGTGTTGGCTCAGACGGAAGCACTCTTGTGTCGGGCGGCTTGACAGGCGATGTGTTTAGTAGCACTGATGGTGGAGACACTTGGACTGCATCTGCAACAAATGTTGGGTCCAAAGACTGCATCGATGTCGTCCCCAACGTATACTTACCTGTATGAAACCGTACTTACTGGACGCTGTCTCAGAGATTGGACACGCAGTGTTCGAGAGCGGGCTTTATAACCTGAATATCATAGGCATACGCAGTAAGAACCACCAGCCTAACAAGTTCGATGACCGCCTTTGTGTTGTATATAAGGACGAACAGGGGTGGATTACCCGCACTTGGAAAATCACTACAGAGCCAGGGAAGTACTGGCTTGAGAACCCTGGCAACGTAAGCGGTACAGCTATCCTCGTGCCTGGGCAGTACCGTAACGCCTACAAAATCGGAAAGCATCGAGGTAAGTACGACGCACTTACACAACAAAATGGAGTCGTCAAAGTATACAGAGACGATAACAGAGATGACATCATCGACGCAGAAGTCGGCACAGAAGAGAAGGGATACTTCGGTATCAACATCCACAAGGCCGGTCAGCGATCTACACAGATAGATAAGTGGTCTGCCGGTTGCCAGGTGTTCGCATTCGCAGATGACTTCGATGACTTCATGTCTATATGTAGAAAGCAAACCTCAGCTAGAGGCTGGAGAACCTTCACCTACACACTCGTGGAAGAATGAGATTAGCGATAGTGATAATGCAGCTTATAGCTGCCATAATTAACAAAATACCTATGCGCAGGCGTAGGCGTATACCAGAGGAAGAATAATGGGACTCACAAAAACAGAAGTAAAAAGCATGGCCGGCGACCTTTTTGCGCTTGCAGATGATCTACTCAAGGTTAAGGCACGCAAGAAGCCAATGACAAAGGCAGAGCTTAAGCGCTTCCGCAACAGAGCGTTGCAGATTGCGGTCAAGCTCACCATAGACATTATAGACTAATGGCTGACACGGAAGAAATAGGAGACGAGAAATTGACTGCTTCTAGAATAGCAAACGGGACTATATCTGTCCCTATTGGCGCCGTGTTTATGCTTATGGCTGCTGGCGGTGGCGGTGTCGCCGCCAGTGGTGCAAGCATGTTCGGTAGTGGCGGCGTCTCAGCAGCCCAGGTAGCAGAGATAGTCGAATCTAGACTTGAACACAAGGACGAGGTCTTGGATATAAAGCTGTCCACAATAAACGAGAAGCTAGAACGAATAGAGGTTAAGCTTGACAAAATCCAAATTGCTAGAACGCCTTGACAGCCTAGGCGTAAACCAGAGCATGATCGCAGATAACATAGCCGATGTTATACGTGGCGAGACTGTAGAGATAGTGGAGACTCCAGACAAGTCAGGGGACCTGCGGGTGTCCAGAGTAAAGACGCTACGTAAGCCAGAAGACTTGATGCGGGGGCTGATAGCCTACGATATACTTAGTGGCGGGGAGCTTGGACTAGCGTCAGAGAACCTGCTGCCAAGAAAAAAGAGGGATGTACAGGAGCTATTGAGGAAGCCGAGAAGCCTGCCAGAAGTAATTGATACACGAATAATATCAGACAGTAAGCCACTCCCAAAAAAGAACGATGAATCTTAAGCCTAACTTATGCCTAGATACCAAGGTATACATAGATAAGAAAGCTAAGTCACTGGGCTTTCCAGACGATGAAGAGCTGTCTGGGTGGCTATTGACATTTGTTGAGCTTGCGGATCTTTCAGATCAAGATATAGATTTCAGAAAGCTAGACCAGCAGGCGCTGGAGCTGTTCGTAAGAACGGTTGGCACGTCGCCGCTAGAGGCTACACTAATGGACAAGGAGGACTACCTTGTCGTACCAGAAGAACCGGAAGAACGAGCAGGACTTTTTGATGACGTTATTGCTGATAGCAATAACGGCAACGATGCTCCTACTGTTAAGCCAACAACAGCAGATGATTTACTAGACGACTTCGACCTCTTCTGCAAAGAGGCCATCCAGATTAAGTATCGCCCAGGCATGGCGGACCACTGCAAGAACGGCGGGTATGGGCCGTTCATACTTACGTCGGCGCAGAAGAAGATTGTATCTATAGCTATCGAGCTTTTCTTTAATGAGAAGGTTCCGGTACGCATGCAGATACTTAAGTCTCGTCAGCTTGGCGTGACCACTCTGTTCTTAGTCTTCTGGGTTTGGATATGCTACCAAGTAGAAGGCTACACTGCTATGTTTATGATCGACAAGGGGCCTCACCTTGAAGAGAAAAGACAGCAGCTTATCACATGGGTAGAGACAGCAGCAGAAAGATTCCCGTCACTACCAACACTTAAGCGCCGTTCATCAAAAGTTCTTGAGTTGACAAATGGAAGCAGAATACTTCTTGAGTCTGCAGAATCACCCAACCCTGGTACTTCCGAGATGCTTCAGGCTCTGCACCAGTCTGAGCGCCCTAAGTGGCCCACAGGCAGAAGTAGCCAGGTTAAGGCATCTATCCTTCCAGCTATCCCTGTAACACACCACACGATAGTTATCGATGAATCAACAGCAGAAGGCTTTGATGATTTTCAATCGGACTGGATTCGGATTCATGAGGGACAGGACGAGTTCTCTGATGTTAGGGTTGTACCTATCTTCTTGCCCTGGTACATATCCGATGAGTACAGAAAGACGCCACCAAAACGCTCATACCATAAAGGTAAGTTTAAGTGGCTGAACAACGACCTTGAAGTTTGTGAAACAGACGGCGAGGGCAACATAACGATGACGGAGGAGGACTTTGCTAATAAGTATAACTTAGCATACGATCAAATCTTCTGGCGTCGGATGAAGATTAAGGCTGCATCACCTACCGGGTTTGGTGGTGACAAGGTTATGTTTGACCAGGAGTACCCGACAACACCAGACCATGCTTGGGCATCGGTTGGTTTAAGGTACTACCCACACAGCATATTAGAAAGAATAAAAGCAAAGGAGCCATGCTTCATAGGCAGAGTAGAGCACTCTGGCCAACCGATAACAACGCTGCAGTTAACGTCCGCGCTTAAGATAGAGCCTGTATTGAAGTCTGAACAGTACGGGCCACTTCGTATCTGGGATATGCCAGAAGAAGATATGCGCTACTTCATAGGTGCAGACGTATCAGAAGGTAAGCTTATCACAAACGGCTCCAGGTCAGAGGGTGACTACTCTGTGATATGGGTGCTAGATGAGTTCGGTAGAGATGTAGCAGTATTCAGGGACAGGATACCTCCAGAAGAGTTTGCCTACTACCTGATACTAATGGGAAGACTGTACAACAACGCGAGGGTTAACTGTGAGCGCAACAAGGACGGTGCGACTGTTTGGGCTTTTTTTGAGCCCACAGGCTATCCGAATGTATATTACCGTGACGACTCTAGGGGTCGTGTATCTGACCTTGCTTGGTCTGTTATCGGCCCTGGGGCTCGTATACCACTTATGAATCTGCTCCGCGCAGCGATACGGGATGACCCATCAAGGATACGTTCTCGGAATCTTTTCAAAGAAATGCAGAGCTTTGTTCGCAAGCAAAATGGTAAGATAGAGCCATCGTCAGGCAAACATGATGATTGCCTGTTCGCAAGAGCGCACGCAGAAGTTTGCAGAGTGGGGTTGACGGGAAGGATGGTAGAAAGTATTCCTGATCCTATACCAACCCCTCCTCCGTCTGACTCTATGGAATACATTTTTGAACACAATGGCATCGAGATCTGGTAATGGCATTTGATTTTGAAAAATGGGACATGCGCGTGAGGCGCGACCTATCGACAAGGATGGCCGACGTAGACCCCACTTGGGAGCGTAACGCTAGGTATGTGCGTAATGAAGGTACAAACAAGTACGGAACAAAGACAGAGTACAAGGGTAACCTAGTACGAGAGTTTGAGAAAGTAATCTACCATAGGGTTGTAAACAAGGACCCGTCTATCAAGGTTAGCGCAGCAGATACAAACTACTCTGACAGCGCTAAAGACCTTGAGGTTGTGTCTAACGACATAAGCAGAATAGTTAGACTTAAGGATGCGCTTCGTCAGGCCACAATGCTTTCTACTTACAGCATGGGCTGGCTCGAAGTTGGACACCCATACGCAGCGTTCGGCCTGAACCCAAACCAATACGCAGCAGTAAACAGAAACGTAGTAGACACGTCTAGGCTTGAGTCCCAGTGGGAAGAAGTGGACCCACAGTCTGCGGAGGCGAGAGGCGTTAACTTAGATAATGTTCAATCCAGCCCGCTAGACTTCAATCCAAGCGCATACCTCACCGGAGTCAATGAAGAACCATCGCCAGTATTTAATGATGGAGGAATAGGGTTTCCGTATCTAACTTATGTAGATGGAAGGCACCTGGTAACTCCAGCAGACATTGATAATTATCTTGAAGCAGACTATGTAGCAAGACTCCGTATTTTAACGCGTGACGAACTTAGCGTAATCAACGATAAGGAACTACCAGATTACGCAGGCGTGCCACATAATTATAGGTCACTGTTCCCCGGTGTAGATTTTACATACCTTGAGGACGAGGCTGTACTTATCTGTGAATGCTGGATTAAGCGTGACAGGCTAAACTCAAAGCATAATAACTGGTTTGCAGCGTGGGTTGTCGGTGAGCCGGACATCGTTCTTCGTGACATGCCTAATCCTTGGGGAGGGATGACCCCGTATACTCCAGTTAAGCTTACTAAGATGGGTAAGTTCTTGGAGCGCACAGTTGTTGACGACATAGTTCCAATCTCTGATATGTATTCTATTGCGCTTAAGGCGATAGACCAAGACATGATGTCCAGCTTGAACCCAAAGATTATTGCTGACCAGACTGCAAACATTAAGGACGACGATGTTAAGAAGCTTCTTAATCCAGCGTTCCGTGGAGCAATCAAAGTAAATAGAGCAGAGGGTATAACTTTTGAGCGCGGCCCAGGCATAGACCTTAACAAGATACAGTACGTCAGGTTCTTGCGTGAGATAGCGCAGCAGTCAACCTCTACCTCTGAACTTGATAAGGGTCAGGCTATTAAGAAGATTACAGCTAGACAGACCCAGGCGCTCACCGAAGCCACTTACCAAATTATAACTGGCATGAGAGAACTCGTCGGTGAAGCCGCACAAGAAATAGTAACTAAGCTTATGTTTATCCTTGGGATGTTCCATGGAAAGAAGCAGCAATACAAGTACGGCAACCGTGTAGTCACATTCGACCCAGGTTCACATGACTTTACAACGTCCCTAATCTACCAGATAAACGTAAGAGATATGGGGCCAGATCCTGGCGCAGAGGATAAGATGCTTTACACGCAGTTCATTAGGACTGTATCAATGAACCCAGAGCTTAGCCAGCAGTACGACTGGAACAAGGTAGCGACAGAGGTCGCGCGCACCTTCGGGTGGTCGCCAGACACAGTTAAGCAGCAAGAGCAGATGATGCCACAGATGCCAGAAAACATGAACCCAATGGGTCAAGGGATGCAGGGAGCGGCAGGCGGTGCGCCAGCGGCATCCAATCGGTCTGAAGTAAACCCAAATCCAGGTAGAGGCCCAGGCGACCAAGCATCATCAGGTGGCGTTCCTAGTTTATCTAATGCCTTCTCTGGCATGGCGAGGGGTTCATAGTGATATATGAATACCAATGCACGCACCGTAAGTGTAGGCACATAACAGAGCTATCACGATGTGTCGCGGATAGGCTTGAGCCCGCGTTCTGCGAAAAGTGTGGAACGGAATCCAGAAAACTAATATCCATACCGACTCGCTCTTGGAGTACCAAGGTAGATAATGAAATGTACCCGATGGTTAATCCGTTTCTTAGCGAGCGTGGCAGCCCGCCTGTCGTGTTCCAAAACGCAGCAGATAGAAAAAGATACTATAAAAATAACGGACTGATTGATGCAGTAACCCCAGAGGCCGACAGGCCAACAATGTATACAAGCGACGTAGATTGCGACAACTATAAAGACTTCGATAAATTCAAGGATCTTTCCGATCCTTTTGTAGAAAATTCTAAATACGTCAGAGCTACTGACGAATGGGAAAAAAATCCAAATGAGTGATACCACTAACACCGCCTCTCCGCAGACCGCTCCTGCCTCTGCACCAGCCGAATCCAGCCCTCCCGTGGCTACCTCGGCTACCCCTGAGTCTGTAGGGGGAGCCCAGCCGCCCTCTACAGGCTCTCAAGGGCAGTCCAGCTTCGACATGGCCTCATGGAAGGCATCAGGGAGCAACCGGACAGAGCTACCCGAGAATATGCGTGGGCTTTACGACCACCTGAGTGACGACTTCTCTAAGCGTGATTCATTTAACGCTGTAAAAGAGCTGCGAAGTATGATTGAGAACGCTGACACTAAGACCACACCACAGCGACAGGGTGTTTACGAGAACCAGCAACAGCAACAGCAAGGTGAAGGTGGTGATGTTGAGAGGCAGGTTCAAGCTAGGATGTCGCAAATGAAGAACCAGGAATCTGTTCAAAAGTTTCGTGGTGACTTCGAGTCTATGCTTAAAGAACCAATCAATGTTGGCGATGGACACACGTTCGCATTCGCTGACAAAGGCGAACTAGGAAAGTTTGTAGACTATTCCCGTAATGTCCTCAACAATGGTGCTATTAGCCCTATGGATCTTTACAAGCTCTACAACTTTGAACGAATCCTTGCTGACACTGGCGAGTGGAAAGCACGGCAGCATGAGGAATCTATGCGAAAGGCATCGGGAGGCACCCGTAGCCAGGAGCAGGGCTTAACTCAGCAACCCTCAAGTAACGAAAGCCGCTCCTCTGGGCAGAGTAGTGGTAATCAGACAGTTGAGGAAATCATGCAAGAAAAATTCCCTGAGATTTATGGAAACATGAAGTCAGGAACCGTCCGATACGGATAAAAACTCTAATAAGGAAGTAAGAAAATGGGCGCTCGCTCTGAATACACCGAAACTAGGGCACTAATACAGGCCATCGAGGACCGCGCTAAAGCGATTATTCCTCAACAGCTTATTCAGAATTGGTTTTATTACCGTCTGACTTCGCAGGCCCGTGCTGTTAAGTGCTTTGATAATGTAGAAATTCCGCTGATGCCAGCGGTGCCCACTTTAGGTAAGTGGATTGGGAAAGGTTCTACGTTGCCAGATACCTCTAGTGACCAACTTGCGTTGGCCACATACAACAACCGGTATCTTGCAACTCCGACCACTCTCAATCTAGTTGACCTTTGGGAACATGAAAACAACCCAACTATGATCTTCCAAGATGCTGACTTTGAGGCGCTTAAGGCGGCTTGGGGTATGCGTCGGATGTTGTCTAACTCTGTACTTAACGGTACTGGTGGGCTTCAACCGGATGGTCTTGTCGGTAAGATTCTTGAGAAGTTAGCGCCTGCATCGCAGGTTCAAACTGTTGGCATGGTTGACAAGGGTTCTAAGCCCTGGTTCCGTAACCAATTCGTTAACTTGACTAAGAACTTTGGTCATATCGCTTCTGGAACCACCATTCCGGCTGGTATCCTCGCGGCCCAAAGCCTTATCGACTCCTGTACTGTTGGTCAAAACGTACCTACTGACATTGTGACAACCAAGGCAATCTTCCACCTGTTCCGACGTGCCATGCTTGAGATGTCGTCCGCTTACCATCTTGCTACTACCGAGCAAGATTCAGTGTACGGATTCAAGAGCATTACGTTTGACGGCGTTAAGCTTGCATGGGACCCACAGATGCCAGCAGATACGATTACCTGCGTACACATGGGCAGCACCAAGACCGACTCACGTCGCTCTGGTGAGAATACTGCTAAGTACGATGGTGACCTTGAGAACGCAACTGTCAAGAATGTTCTTGAGTTGGATGGCGGATTGTTCATGTTGTACAACCCGAACGTTCGCATGCGTACTCTAGAAGCACGTACTCCGTACCGTGAGCTTAACCAGACATCCTGGCTTGTTCACTCCTTCAACATCGGCGTTGGTCGTATGTCAGATCACGGTATTGCCGGTTCTGACAACGGTTCACGCTGGTCTACCTGGAGTTAATCATGCCTGGAAATATGATGTTAGCCCGCCGTATTAAGGATGCTGTTGAACGCAGCATCCAGGCGTCAAAATGCTACCCTGCAACCGGTGAGATAACTCTCACCGGTTCGGGTACCGCGAACACCCAAGGTGCTATGGTGCAGATGATTGCATCAACTACCACACGGGTAAAGATTGAAAGCATCGCCATCTACGGGCTAAGTGCCGCTGACCGTTTTACGGTTCAGATTGCTACTGGTGCCGCAGGTTCAGAGGCTGTTATTTCTACAGTCTCTGTGGGTGGTGCTTCTGCCGCAAGCTTTGTGGTTCCCGTTAGTTGCCCGGAGATAGCAGCATCTACACGCGTTTCGTGTAGTGTTGCGTCTGTTAGTGGTGGCAGCGATACTTGCAAAGTTGTCCTCAACTACGTAGAAATCACCTAGGAGATTATCATGCCTGTTTACTCTGGAACCGTTGGCTCTGCTGGCGGAAACTATGAGGCCCTGTTCGACGGTCATGGACCTGAAGCGTGGACCGACATCAACCCTAACTCGTTCTTTAAAGACCCTAATATCTTTATTCCTTCAGCAGAGGTAACTCTGTCAAAGGAAGACCAGGACCTTTGGGATCTTTACAAGCGACCACGTGAAGTTATTTACACCGAGATTCACAACAACATTACGTTCAAGTACCGGCTTAGCCTGGTATTCCTCGTAATGCCTGCTGGCGCTACTGCTGTTACACTTAGCTCTGCTGTCGGTACTTATGAAACCGCTGGTAAGATTCTGGGTAACGACGGTGTACTTGGCGTTACTGGTGCGAATCATAGCAATACTGCCGGTATTTCACTTGGTAAGTACTTCAGCCTCGGTGTTGACACTGTAGGCGAGGCCGCTATTGGGGAGTACGCTGTTACTTCTCTGGCCTCGGATGCGTTTAGTGTTGGTTCTCTGACTGCCGGTGACGGCATTTGGGTCATCCGCTCTGGTCGATGCGCTGTACTTCCTGATGTTAACATCGTAGTAGATGACAAGCTTTGCTTCGGAGCTACTGGACTTGTGTCCAAGGCTGCTGTATCTGGTGGCTCTACTGTCATCGCTGAAGTTTCAGACATCGGTGGCGACTCGTTCGTCGGTACTGCACTGTCATCTGGAACTTCGGCATTGTTCTGCCTTGCAGACATTTATATGCCAGAACGATATGGTGACGAGATTGAAGCCTCAGGCGTCGTAGACGCTTCACCGGAAACATAAAATAATTACCGGGGGTCAGAGATGGCCCCCGGTTTACCAAGGATTTAATAATGGCAGTCTCTATAACAACTCAGACAGACCCATATGTCGATAAGCTTATTGTTGACATTGACGCCAACGCGACTGTAGAGCCTGCGGCTATGGCCAGTTCGTCTACTAGCTACATATGGGATATTGATAACACAAGCAATACTGCTACAGTGTGCGCAAAGTTTTTCAACCACGCCAACCCAACACTAGACGGCAGTAATTCATCTACTGAACCATCAGTGCTGATAGTGGTCCCAAAGCAAACAAGACAAACTGTTACAGTTTCTGATGGCGTTGTGTTCGCCACAGCACTCAGCTTCGCATGCACTGCCGGAGCAGCTACAACAAGTAATACCTCACCGGCTAATGCGGTAACAATAAGGATTATGGCAGAATAATGGCACTCACATCTACATTCATATCAAATCCTGTAAAGACAATTATTGTTAATCAGACTGTATCCACTTCTGCTACCGGCGTTGGCGACAATAACGTTGCTGGTGGTCCGGTGTACCTTCTCTCAGCAAAGATTACTGGAAATACAGCAGACGTGTACACTAAGTTGTATAACCTTACCTCTGCTGTTGCAGGAACAGACACTGCAGATGTTGTAATGCTAATTAAGGCAAACACAACTAAGGTATACACGTTCCACCCACCACTGTACTTCTCCAACGGCTTGTGTACTGTTACCACAACAACTGCTGGACAAGCGGGAACAACAGCACCAGGACAACCGCCAGGGCTTCACTTGGTACTCTCTACATCGGCATCGTAAAATGGCACAGCACAAAGTAATTGACCTGATAAACCAATTCATGGAGGACCACGGACAGTCCTCCGGTAAAGACAGGGTCATGCTTTGGCTGGAGGATGTTTATTCTAAGATACGGTCATTGCCATGGTCTTGGAACTTCAAGGTTACCGAGACACAGACAGGTGGTGGTTTAGTCTCCAATCCTGTTATTACATCAGTTGATACAACAGAGACTTTTTACTGGGGGCAGGGCAGCAACTACATACAGTCAACCATATCGGAGGTATCTGCTGTTAACGGAGTCTACACTGGCAGGTATATTTACATAGACAATGAGTGGTACCAGTGCTTGAGGATAGCGCCCACTGGCGACCTTAACAAAATATACCTAGATAAGAAGATTGTCGCAGAATCCCAGTCACTACAAACCATATCATTCTACAGGCGTGATCTTGCATTCCAGACAAACGGCATCAAGAGCGTACATGTTGACGACATCAAGCTTGAGCATCTGACAGAAGAGCAGATATACAGGTTCAAGAGGGGCATCGACCCAAGGTGGTACTACGGTGATTCTGGCGACCCACTTTCATATCATATAGATGAGAAGCAGATAGGCCCGCCAAAGCACGCGCCGGTTGTAGAGGAAACTACCGGCTCTACACTTACAGAAATAGGCACACACGTACTATTCTGGACGTTTAGGGACATGGAGACTGGCCAGGAAAGCGCACCAGGGCCGTCTACTGAGTTTACAGTTACCGCATCTACCGGAGAACTAAAAGTACAGTACGGTGTGGGGACAGTGACGGGCGGGTACAGCAGTGACGAAACATCATACAGCAGAATTCTATACATTAGCAAGAAGAGAACATCGTATACAAGAAACCCGATGTACGAGGTTGCGGATAAGTACCATTCGGCTACTACTACTTATACTTGGTCCCTCACTGACATCAGCCTTGAGATCCTGCCTATTTACTACGATGGTCCGTGGACAAAGTTTGTAATGTACCCAGCCCCTGATGTGTATAACAGGGCAGAAGTCCTACACATAGATTCGTACCCTGGACTCCCTGGCGAACAGAACATACTCAAGCTTGGCAGGCAGAGAGAGTTTATTGAGCTGTTCCACCTGTACTTCTTAATGAAGCAATCACTCCAGAATAAAGACCCATCGCAGTTTAGGGTGATGCAGGGGTCATTCAGGGAGCAGCTAAACTTTTTGTTAGCGCAGGATGGAGACGATAGAAGGCTCGACCCGTCATCGTGGGAGTATAAGTTTTTCACACCATCGTCTGCGGTATCTAGGGACGAAGACTTTACATCATCACTTAAGTATCCGTTCTAATGCCAGAGATAGTAAAGCAAAATATAGTAATACCTGTAGGTGGCTTAACCCAGGAAAAGCAAACAGACGGGTCTCTTCTGGGAGAGGACACTGTAAACTTTTATCCAGACGGAGAAGGCTACCTTGTAAACTATCCAGGTAAGACACAGTATTTCAAAAAGCTTTATGGGCAGGCCCACGGTAGTGTCCCTGAGGAGATTACTCCAGCACCAGCGGGTACCGTTCAGGCTAGTAAGTCGTATGCGTTTCCGCCAATTGGGGAGATGAGCAGGATCTTCTTTTATCGTGACTCGTCAAACCAACAGCACATAGTCTTTGTCTTAGAGGATAAGTTGTGCGTAGTAGAGGGTAACGGGTACCGCGTTCTTAGGTTCTTCACCGGACAGCGCAGGGACGGACTCTGCTACCCTAAGTTGTTTATGCACAACGGCTTTCTGGTGATAGCCAATCTTGGTGACCCGATGTTACTATGGGACGGCTACTCAGACGTTGTGCCGCTTGGAGTAACAGAGGCACCAAACATGCCTTCGGTCAGCGTTAGCCGAGC
>TARA_R110002051_G_scaffold295697_1_pt1 | contig 12714 bp, 10 predicted proteins | sample TARA_R110002051 | Tara Oceans TARA_R110002051 (sample SAMEA4397023) | marine metagenome | biome: Polar Biome; feature: [MES] marine water layer (ENVO:01000295) within the mesopelagic zone...; material: water (ENVO:00002006), including particulate matter (ENVO:01000060) such...
GGGTACCAACGGAAAAGGTTCTACCAGCCATATGCTCGCTTCCATCTTACAGGAAGCAGGATATAACGTCGGGTTGTATACCTCCCCACACCTCAAGGATTTTCGAGAGCGTATTAAAGTGAATGGAACCCCCATTCCGAAACGTTCGGTCACTTCGTTTGTAGCTAAGAACAGAACCTTTTTTGAGAAGCATCAATTGTCTTTTTTTGAAATGACCGTTGGAATGGCATTCGACTATTTCCGAAGAAAAAAAATAGACATTGCCATTGTTGAGGTAGGGATGGGCGGAAGGCTAGACAGCACCAATATCATTACTCCAGAAGTTTCGGTTATTACAAACATTGGGATGGACCATACGCAGTTTCTAGGGAGTACGTTGGCCGAAATTGCTTCGGAAAAGGCGGGAATTATAAAATCGGGCATACCAGTTGTTATTGGTGAAACAACTTCAGAAACCAAGGCTGTTTTCCAGAAAATTTCCGAAGAAAAACATGCGCCCATCTACTTTGCTGAAGAAGAAGTTTTTTCGCACTATCCTTCAGATTTAAAAGGAAATTACCAAAAGATAAATAAGCGTACTGTTCTGAAAACCATTGCGGTGTTGCAAAAATTAGATTGGTCTATTTCAGAAAAGCATATAAAAAACGGACTTCAAAGTGTGGTCGCTAATACAGGTCTGATGGGAAGATGGCAAGTCTTACAAGACTGTCCTAAAGTGATTTGTGACACTGCCCACAATAAAGAAGGGCTTCAGTATGTGCTCGCGCAGTTGCAGGAAGAGGCTTTCCAGAATTTGCATATCGTACTTGGAATGGTTTCAGATAAAGATAGTGCTGCTGTGCTGCCGTTATTCCCTAAAAATGCACAATATTATTTCTGCAAACCTGATATACCACGGGGAATGCCAGCGGAATATATACAGGAGGCTGCAAGCTCTTTTGGATTGCAGGGCAAATGCTATGCTAGTGTTAAAAAAGCATTAGAAACTGCTCAATTACACGCATCAGACCAAGACCTCATTTTTGTGGGTGGAAGTACATTTGTGGTAGCTGAGGTAGTGTAGTTTATTTTGGTAACTTTCAGACATGAAAATAACGCAATTCGTTCAAGTAGTTTCAGAGTATCTCCAAATAGGTATCGGTGTGTTGTTGGCCAGTATTGGTCTAAAAGCATTCTTATTGCCCAATGGGTTTTTAGACGGCGGAGTAACAGGAATCGCCCTGTTGGTAAGTAGCCAAACTAGCTGGGATATTTCCATATTGCTAATGGTATTCAGCATTCCCTTCGTAGTCATGGGGTATTTCACATTATCTAAACGCATTGTTGTAAAAAGTATCATTGCCATATCACTGCTGGCACTTTTAATAAAACTGGAATCGTTTAACACCATTACAGAAGACAAGCTGCTGATCGCTATTTTTGGCGGATTGTTTTTGGGGATGGGAATTGGGCTGGCCATACGGAATGGAGCAGTGCTCGACGGTTCTGAAATATTAGGAATTTTTATCTACGATCGCTTCGGAATAAGCATAGGGAAAACGATTTTATTGTTCAATATTATTTTATTCTCGGTAACGGCTATTTTTATCTCGTTAGAGCTTGCCATGTATTCTATTTTAACATATCTAGTAACCGCCAAGGTCATCGATTTCATTATTGAAGGATTTGAAGATTTTATTGGTTTAATGATTGTTTCTAAACATTCAGCTGCCGTAGAACATGCTATCATTCATCAAATAGGGGTAGGGATGACCATTTATAAAGGCGAATCTGGTTATGGGAATACGGGGAAACAATCTGAAACAAGAATCATTCACACAGTAATAAACCGTATCGATATCAGGAAGCTTACCAAGGTGTTGGACACAGTAGATCCAGATGCTTTTGTGATCGAATTCGATATCAACAACGTTAAAGGAGGTGTGCTCAGGAAATATTTGGACAGAAAAAAATCGAGATCGTTAGATGCATCCTTATTTATCACTAATGAACCGAATGACGCCAACTAAGCGCTTTTAATTCCCTTCTTTTTGATAGTTTTTTGTTTTTGTTTTATCAGGATTGGTAAACAGGCGTTTTAAAAATCCATCACGTTTGGTCGGTGGGCAGTCCATGCTTTCTGAAACTTCTGCACTCATACTACCAAAAGTAGATTTGGTGTATGGGTCAAAATCAGGTTCCTTATTCATTTTCTGAAGTAGTCGTGCGGTAATGGGCAGTGCGGCGTTTGCGCCTTGCCCCAGTCTTGTGCTCTTAAAACCGATGCGATGATCGTCGTGCCCTACCCAGGTAACCGTGACTAAATCTGGCAAGATTCCTACAAACCAAGCATCTTTATTAGATTGTGTCGTACCTGTTTTTCCAGCCAACTCATTTTTAAGTCCGTACGAACTGCGAATCCGCTTTGCGGTTCCTTTGTTTACCACATTTTGCATCATGGCAAGCATTTGTTGGCGGGTAGTTTCTGAAAAGGCTTCCTTTCCGGGTTTTGGGGTGTCAAATTTCTCCAATACTTTTCCTTGTGCATTTTCAATGCGCAGCAAATAGTGTGGGGTAGCTGCCTTTTGCTCGTTAATATAAGCTGAAAACGCCCCAGCAACTTCCCAAATGCTCATTTCTCCTGTTCCTAATGCCAATGAGGGCACTTCGGGTAGTTCACTCGAAATTTTAAGTCGTTCGGCCAGCTGTATGGTGTTCGATATGCCTGTTTTCTCCAAAACCTTTACGGAAACCGTATTTATTGATTGCGTAAGCGCTTCGGTCATACTATAGTTTAAATATTTTTCATTTTTAGAACCCGAATTTGACGGACTCCAATTATTTAGATTTTCATAGGAAACTTGACGTGCCGAAAAATAATCGCAAGGAGACATTCCGTTTTCAAGTGCCGAAGTGTACACGATGGGTTTAAAAATAGATCCCACTTGGCGTCTGCTTTGCACGTGGTCATACTTGAAATGCTCAAAATCTACGCCGCCAATCCAAGTTTTAATGGCACCATCTTTCCCAATAATCAAGGTTCCGGTGTTCAAGGATCGTAGGTAATACTCAAGACTATCCAAAGTACTAAATCGAACTTTGCTTCGTCTGCCAAATCGGGACACAGTCATTTTTCGTTTTACGTTTAGGGAATCAAGAATGGCTTCTTCAGAATATCCTTTTTCCTTTAGTTTTTTGTAGACTTCAAGTGTGGTCACTTTTCGCTTAAACAAATCACTAGTGCGTTTCCACGGTGCTTTACTTCCGTATTCGTTTTCAAATTGATCTTGAAGTTTCTCAAGATGTTCCCGAGTGGCAAGTTCTGCCATCTCTTGCATTTTTTTATCGATGGTAGTGTAGATTTTAAGTCCGCTAGTATACAAATTCGGTTGTTTCAGGAGATTTGTATTCTCTTTGCACCAAGTAAGCATACGTTGGCGGAGTTTCTCCCTGAAGTAAGGCGCCAATCCGCGCTGCTCATCAAAACTCGCAAAATCGATTTCTAACGGCTCTTCACGGTGTTTTTGAAGTGCTTCTTCGGAAATAAAATTGTACTTGTGCATCTGGTCAAGCACAACATTACGTCTTGTAATGCTACGTTCAGGATGCTTGTTGGGGTTGTAATATGTGGTTGCTTTTAAGGTGCCCACTAGTGTTGCAGCTTCAGCTACGGTAAGTTCTTTCGTAGGTTTGTTGAAAAACTTACGAGAGGCACTTTCGATGCCGTGTGTATTTCCGCTGAAAGGAGCCGAATTAAGATAGAGGGCAAGAATGGTTTCTTTATCATATACTGTTTCCAGTTTTCTCGCAATAAAAATTTCTTTTGTCTTTGCGACGGGCATAGTGAATATCCCGAATGGTTTGCGTTTGTAAAGATTTTTGGCCAATTGTTGGGTTAAGGTGCTTCCGCCCCCCGACGATTTGTTTTGTAGTAAAATCGATTTCCATACTACCCGGAAAAGGCTTCGGGTGTCGATTCCGTTATGGTCATAAAAACGCACATCTTCTGTGGCGATAAGTGCGTCGCGCACATGCATAGGAACGCTATCTAAAGGAATCGGTTGCCGATTTTCAATATAAAACTTTCCGATGAGCTCATTATTGATATCGTAGAATTCTGAGGCTCGATACAGGGAGAGTTCTTTTAGTTCTTTTTCAGAAGGCAGTGCGCCCCAGAGCCCAAAATAAACCGTGCCAATGAACAGGCAAAACAAACCGAAAATAATACCAAAAACAATGGCGATCTTTGTAAGGAGTTTCTTGAAGGAGATGCGTCTTTTCATTAGAATTGGGAATATTGCAAGATACTGAATAAGGACAAGTGCGTTATTTGTTCTGAAGAATTTTTGGCGTAGCATTCTATTAAAAAAAGATATTTATTTTCGCTAAATATGTTTGCGGAAAAGAAAAAGGGTTTTATATTTGCAACCGCTAACAAAGCAAGGGCGCGTAGCTCAGTTGGTTCAGAGCACTTGGTTTACACCCAAGGGGTCAGGGGTTCGAATCCCTTCGCGCCCACATTAATTGAAAAATCCACATTGAAAGATGTGGATTTTTTTGTTTCAAAAGGTCACGAGCTTGCTCGATGGACTGTTGAAACAAAAAAAACACAACGCCATAGGGCGTTGTAGATTTTGCACTTGCAGGAGCGGTTTCGCTCTGGGATGTTTAGCGCAGCTAAAGAATCCCGGTGATTGATGCTGGATAGAATACAACGCCACAGCGCGTTGTGGGTTTGGGGCCATTTTGCTAGTTAATATTAGGCTTTTTTCTCAAGGGAACGCACAAACTCGATAAGTTCAATCTCAGCATGTACTCCGTATGCGCTGCTTAAACAGCCTTTTGTACCATCGTTGCATTCAATCAGGAATAGGATGGAACTATCGCTTGGGTCATTCATGCCTTCGTGGCGGCAATATTCTACCAAGGTGCAGTCTGATTTGCTATATTTTTTATTATTTGTACGGCAAATCAAATGTCCTTCACGATACATAAAGTCACTCGTGTAACCTTCTTTACGGGCTGCTTCTATATCTTCTAACAGCGTATTTTTTTCTGAAAGTATCATATTTTATCAATTAAAATTTTCGCCTGGCTCTTCTGAAATCCCCAATACATTGTACAGCGTTGCAATGGCTTCTAGGCGTTTTACGGTAATTTCATTTTCTTTTAACGAAGCATCTATGAGTTTCTGTTCTCGTGAATTAATGAGGAATAAAGAACTTTCGCCTAATGAAAACTTGCGTTCTTCTGCTGCTACCAATGTTCTGTAATCTTCCACAATTTCTTTGACCAATTCATTTTGCCTTCCCAATGAATTGATTTCGGTACGGGCTGCGGTGATCTTATTTTGCAGTGAAAGGGTGGTTCCGTTACGTTCAAAGTTGGCATCTTGTAATTTTAAATTTGCCAAACGGAGATCGCCACGTTCTTTCCGAAGAAACAATGGGATGCTAATATTCACAAAGGCCTTGTAATTTGCGGTATTAAAAGAACTGACTTGATCATATTCGGTAGACAAAAAATTGTATTGTAAGTCCACTTTGGGGAGTAACCTATTTCTTTTGAGCCTCCTGTCGACGGTAAGACTTCCAATTTTGGCATCCAAGCTTCGTAATTTGGGATGTTCTTCCAATAAAATATTCGCGTTGGTGTCATCAAGGGCTAATGAAAGTTGAAAAGCTTCCACGAGTGGCGCTTCTGGTTGCACACTTTCTTCTATTTCTAATGGTACATTATCAATCCACAGAAAATTACTTGCATACAGTGCTGCCTTGCGTTGTTTTAAGTTCGCTTCTTCTAAATTCAAGAGCCGGTTTTGGTAGGTAATGCGTGCTTCAGTAATGTCAATTGCCGCCGTTTCACCTACTTCAGAGCTTCTAGTAACCGCATTAAGGCGTGTTTCCGCATTTTCCACAAACGAAGCATAAATCTGTTGCTCATTGGTAAATTGCAACCAGTCTAAATATGCTTTGCTCGCTTCAAAAAGCAGGTTGTTTACCAATAAATCTTGGTCTGCCTTACTTTGCTCTAAAAAGAATTTTGCTTTTTTTAGATCTGCCATCCGATCGTTGATGAGCAATCCCTGGGCGGCCGAAAATGAAATCCCTGCACTGTAGAGCCCATTGTCGGGCACAGTTAAACTCGGATCGAGGAACGCTCCTGTATTTTCTTCAAAATTAGCCTTCAATTCAATCCCGTACCACGTTGGTATTTTAAATGCGGCATTCAATTGGTCATAGTACTCAGTATCTTTAAACTTCTTTCGATCATAATCTACTTCAATTTTTGGGTCAAATCCGCCCCTTGCCTTCAACAAATTAGCTTCGCCCATCGTGAGGGTAAGTTTGGCTTGTTTCATGAGCGGATGGTGTTTTTTTACATATCCCAGATACTCCTCAAACGAAAGTATATTCTCTAGAGGAATTGCGTCAGTTTGGGCGTTCAAAACCAACATGCTACTAAGACAGTAAAAGAATATTAAAACGCTTATAAATCGATTCATTTCTTTTGGTCTTTTGTGGTTTGTGTTCCGTCAGGCTGGTAATAGTTAGGGGGAAAGCCGTTCAGTCTTCGCCACAGTTCATACCAAATCGGGACATCTTCCAATAGGGCAATGGTGTAAGCGCCCGAACCTACGCGAACATTTTGCGGCCAGATTCCTTCTGAATCGTCAGGTGCAATTAAAATCCTGAATTTTCCGTTTTCGCTTATAAATGTCTCAACGGCAACGATTTTTCCACCGTAGGTACCAAAAGATGCATTGGGCCAACCGCTAAAGAATATAGCCGGCCATCCATCAAATTGAATACGCACTTCTTCGCCCAAATGCATTAATGGTAAGTCGATTGGGTCTACGTAAGTTTCGACTGCCAAATCGTAATTTGCTGGCATGATACCCACCAAGCGCTCTCCTTCTTTAAAGGTTTCGCCTATACCGCCTCGAATGGCTTTGTTGATATAGCCATCTTGTGGAGCGGTAACATAGTACAATTCATTTCGCATTCGATAATTTGTAGCTTGGTTGTTTAATTTTGAAACCTGTGCTTCGGTATCGTACTGGTTCGATTCTGCCGTGTACTTTTCACTCAATGATTTCGCGATCTTGTCGCCGTATTCTGCTGAAATTCTAGAGATTTCAAGATTGGCATTCAGCACCTCATTTCGACTCGCCAACAAACTATTCTGTTGTGAAATTAACTTGGCTTGTGTTTCCTGTAATTTTAGCCGCTTTGCTTCTACATCGGTCATGGCTTTTAAGCCTTCTTCTTGCAACGTTTGTGTACGGTCATATTGCCGTTGTGCAATGATGTTATTTGTTTTTGCGGCCTCTAGGTCGATACTGTCACTAGTCACCTTCAACTTTGCCTGAGCTAATTTGTTTTTAGCCTGTGATAATTTTAGCGAACGTTCGTTGCCGAGTGCAGCGGCTTGATTTTCTAATGCTTTAATTTTTTCTTGATACGAAACAACCGACCTGCTTTTAGCGTCGCGTTGTTGGTTGGTTCTGGCGACCAGCTCAGGGTCTTGGTATTCGTTTTTTATTTCAGAAATAAACAGAATGGTATCACCTTTCTGAACAAAGTCACCCTCTTTTACATACCACTTTTCAATGCGTCCAGGAATCTGTGACTGGATGGTTTGGGGACGTTGGTCTGGTGTGAGGGTGGTAACAAACCCATTACCGCTCACATTTTGTGTCCATGGTAAAAAAAGAATAAGGATTCCTACTATGGCGAAAACACCAATAAACCTGCTAAACCATTTACTGTGGTTTTTATGAAGCACTTTTCGAAACGAACTATATGTCTCGAGCGCAACAGTCTTGTTAAGTTGGTTGTGTGAAATATTAAGCATCGTTTCCGTTTTTTGAGTGTATGATACCGTCTTTTAATTCAATAATATTTGTTGCATACTGCTCCCATAAATTGTTTCTGCTGGCTACAATTAGTGCCCACGGCCGTTCAGGAGCGCATAAATAGTGAATGATCTGTTTTGCTTCTTCGCGATCACAATGCTCTAATGGATCTTTTAACAAAAGTAATTTCGGATTGTTAATGATTGCTCGTGCCAATATGATACGTCGCGCAATCGTAAAAGAAATACGACTTCCGTCAGAATATAATTTTGTTTGAAGTCCGTTGGGCTGTTCTTTGATAAATGACAAGAGCCCTAAGTTTTTTAGCACTTCATGTAATTGGTCACTCGAAATATTTTCATCTCCAAATGTGATGTTTTCTAAGATCGAACCTTCAAAAGGTAGCTGTCCTGGTAGTACCTGGCCAACATACGATCTAAACTTATTGGGCATGACCCCTTTCATTGAAACATTGTTGATATAAATATACCCGCTCGTCACCTCATTTAGTCCTGAAATCAGTTTCAATAAAGATGTTTTTCCCGAACCAGATGCTCCGGTGAGCAACATCCGGTCTTTAGTTGTAATACTAAAATTGATATTTTTTAGGATACTTTTGTTGTCTGGGGTTGTGTAGGCAACTTCATCCAATTCTAGCGATAATGGTTGGTCTACTTCAAACGGATTTTCACCATCTTGCGGCTCTAATTCTTTATCAACCACCTGACCTATTTTTTCTAACGAAGTAAGTACGTCGTAGAATGATTCTAGACCTGTGATAAGCTTTTCTACCGAACTCATTACCAAAATGATAATGATTTCAGCAGCAACAAACTGCCCAATATTCATTTGCTGATTCAATACAAGTAATCCGCCAATGATCAATAATCCTGCAGTAACCAGTACTTTAAAACCAATCATTTGAACAAATTGTAGTACCAATATTTTAAAGTGGCTTTCTCTGGCCTCAAGGTATTCAGTAGTTAAGGCGTCGTTTTGCTGCATTGCTAACTGTGTTCTACCAGAGAGTTTAAAGCTAATAAGTGATCGGGCCACTTCTTGAATCCAATGTGCTACTTTATATTTTTCCTTAGACTCGTTTAGGCTTGTTTCCAATCCTCTGCGGGCAGTGTATTTAAATACCACATAGATAAGAATAACTAGTAAAAGACCGTAAATGATAAAGAAGGGATGGTAAAATGATAGCAGAATCAATCCGAATAGAATTTGTAAAAAAGCTGCTGGAAAATCCAAAAGGATTTTAGCAAGTCCTTTTTGAACGGTTAAGGTGTCGAAAAAACGATTTGCTAATTCTGGCGGATAATAATTTCGGAGCTCGCTCATTTTTATCTTCGGAAAGCGATACGTAAACTCGAACGATGATCTTGTGAAGATTTTCTGTTGTATATTTTCAAGTATGCGTATCTGCATGAGTTGAAGAATACCGTGAAATGCTACCCCTAGTGTAACCAGTATTACAAGTACAATCCATGAGGTAGAAACTTGCGCACCTTGTATGAGGTTAATGATAGCCTGAATTCCCAATGGAAGTGTTAAGGCAACCAAACCTGCGAAAATGGCGTAATAAAAGATTTGCTTTATATCTTGCTTATCAAGTTCTAATAGGCCAACAAAGCGTTTCCAGGGCGACATGATTTCTTTCATCTAAGAGGAAATTTTAAAGGGTTTAATCTGCTTTAGGTGTTTAACGTATGCTGCTCAGCACTAAATCTTTATAAAATCTAACAATGTTATTTTTACCTATTTCAACATCTGTGAGCGAAGGTAAATGTTGAGAAAAATAGTGTTGGTGGTGTGCACCTTCAATAACAGTAGAGATAAGCATATGCGGAAACTCGTAGTTGGGGTTGAGTTCTAGTACCATATCGCTTACCTTTTGGACCACGCTTTTATACGTTCGGTAAAAGCCTTTTTCATTCTCTTTATCTACGTCTTTGGTGTGATAGGCTTTTGAAGATTCGGTAATGATGATGCGCTGTAACATTTCTTCGTTCACAAAAGAAATGGTTTGGTCCTTTTTAATCTTGGCTGTTAGGATACCAATGGCGTTCGTAAGTTTTTCTTCGGAAGGCGGCACATTGGTGGTTGCTACCGCCAAACGGTAAGATACCCAGCTCCAATACCAGTTTAATAAGTATACCAGCAACGCATGTTTGCTGTCGAAATAACGATAAATAGACGATTCGTTCGATCCTATTTTAGCGCCTAGTTTTTTAAAAGTAAAACCTTCAAAGCCTAATTCGTCTATCAATTGAATGCTTTGCGATACTATTTTTTTACCGAGTTCGGAAGACTCTGGGTCTTTGGTGTAAAGTGCCGGGTCGATTCTAATCTGTATTGGTAATGTTTTCATACCGACAAAAGTAATAGTAATACTATCAATAAATAATAGTTTAACTGTTAATTAACAAAGTAATGCTATTAACACTTTATTTTTGAAGAAAAAGAATAGTTATGATGGTACTTAAAGCAATAGATGGAAATAAAGAAAAGTTAGAAGCGATTGCAACGCTTTTAATATCAGAAAGGTTATTGGCAAATGCGACTATTGATGCCCCTGCGGTATTTTATGAAGCAGATACAATTGGAGTTCCTCAGAAAAAACAAACGCATGTATTAAGTGGAATTTCAAAATCGTTGTTGTTCAAGACAATCAATGACTTACTGCGGAGTACATATCAAGACGAGATGCCATTGTTGTATTCTGAACCTATCATCATGCTCGATCCAGAGCATACCGAACAGATAATTGCAAAACTCGTTAAAACCTAACTAAGTTTTTCTATTTTTACTGCACTAGAAGGGGCTATTAACTCAGTTGGTTCAGAGTGTCACGTCGACAACGTGGAAGTCATTGGTTCGAATCCAATATGGCCCACAATTTCCCTTTATAAAAGTTCTAAAACACGTTCTAGGGCCATTCCTCTAGAGCCTTTTATCAGAATGGTGCTTGCTTCAAGTTTTTCTGCGCTTAGTTTTTCTTTTAGCATTTCAAAAGAAGGAAAGCGTGCTATTTTTGAGTCTGTACCCTTGGTCTTGTTGAAATTTTCACCCACCAAAAACACGGTCCCAAGTTGTTTTTCTGAAAGAATATCTGCAATATATTGATGTTCTGCAGCTGCCGTAGTGCCCAATTCAAACATGTCGCCCAAAATTAAAACTTTAGTAGCTCCTTTGCTTTGTTCAAAGTTTTCGATGGCGGCTAACATGCTCGTTGGGTTCGCATTGTAGGCGTCTAATAAAATAGTATGCCCCGCTTTTTTTAGTAGTTGCGACCTATTGTTTTCTGGAACGTAACCTTCAATCGCTTTTCTAATGTTGTTGGCAGAAACCTTGAAATATTGACCAATGGTAATGGCAGCAGCAATATTGTGGAAATTATAGAGGCCTACCATATTACTCTGTATCACCACATCTTGATATTCAACTTTTAATTTCCCTGAGGCATCGAGTAGTTTGACGTGGCAATCTTGGATATCATTACCGAAGGTATAGCGTTTCAGAGGTTTCGATAATTCAACTTGCTTTGGGTCGTTACCGTTTATAAATGCCAATCCGTCTGCTTTTTTGAGGTATGCATATAGCTCTGTTTTACCCTTTATTACCCCTTCCAAACTTCCGAATCCTTCTAAATGCGCTTTGCCAAAATTGGTGATATAGCCGTAATTTGGTTGGGCAATTTCACTTAGTGCCGCGATTTCTCGCAGATGGTTGGCGCCCATTTCAACAATACCTATTTCCGTACTAGAGTCCATGGAAAGTAACGTAAGGGGCACACCGATGTGGTTGTTTAAATTTCCTTTGGTGGCACTAACATCATGCGTAGTAGACAGCACCTCCCGTATCAATTCTTTTGAGGTAGTCTTTCCGTTGCTGCCAGTGAGTGCAATAATGGGTAAGTCTAGATAGCGCCGGTGAAATGACGCTAATTTTTGTAGGAGTGTTAATACATCTTTACACAAAATGGTCTCACCGCTATTTCTGTGGTAACGCATGTCGTCGATAACCACGTGTGATGCGCCTTTGTTTAGGGCTTCATCTGTGAAAGTGTTTCCATCGAAGTTGTCGCCCTTGAGTGCAAAAAATAGGCAGTTTTTGTTGATTTTTCTGGTATCGGTGCAAACGCCAGAACTTTCTAAAAATAGTTGGTGTAGGGCTTCAATTTTCAACGTTCAACAGTTTAGGATGATATCGTAAAGGTATAAAAAAACCCTCCTTAACTTTGATAGCCTAAGGAGGGTTTTTTATGTTTTGTTAACGGCCTAGTGTCTTGGGCGTTTTCCTTTTTTAGATTTAGAGCCTACACGGGACATGGCGCATCTAAAGCCAATGTAGTCTGTAGCCATATCTTGAGGGAAGTAGCGACGCTGAGCTGGATCTAACCAGTAATCGCGGTCTCTCCATGATCCTCCTTTGTAAACGCGCACTTCATTGTCGATAAGGGTTGTTCGAGAACCTGATTTATCGTATGATCTGTCTAAAGTTCCTGAACTATCTGCTGATACGCTGTGCTTTGGAGAGTTATACATACGCTTCGATTCGTCTTCGCTTTCTCCTTGGCTATCAAAATCGCTAAAAGAAGAATAGTAACGTGTAGAACGCTTGTCTCCATCTCGGTAATCACGGTTGTCGCTGTCTGAGAAGTTAGTTCTCAAGTAAGTCTCTTCTTCGTCAATTGGTATTTGTGCAATCTCCCCAGGGAAATTTCTTGCAATAATTTTACCATTGCTCAGTGTGTCGTATACAATTGAATCTGCAGTTACGATTTTTACTTTTCCGTCTTCACCTATTGCATTTTTGGTGTAAACATTTCCACGGTAGTAGTTAAAATCGTTAAATTCATCATCTACGATAGG
>TARA_R110002051_G_scaffold324023_1_pt1 | contig 12680 bp, 9 predicted proteins | sample TARA_R110002051 | Tara Oceans TARA_R110002051 (sample SAMEA4397023) | marine metagenome | biome: Polar Biome; feature: [MES] marine water layer (ENVO:01000295) within the mesopelagic zone...; material: water (ENVO:00002006), including particulate matter (ENVO:01000060) such as......
CTTTTTGATAGATCCTATATCACTTAACTTACCTCTTTCGACATGAATAACCTTAGTGGCAGTTCTACCAATAGTGGCAATATTATCCGTAAGTGGATAGAATCTCTTGTTCATAATACCCATCTCTAAAATTCCTCGTTTACTTCTGGTGGGAGAAAATGAGTGTCTTATGAATGTTCTTGTTCTACCTTGTTGGATAACGTCACCTAATAATGCGGGCACTCCGGTGTTTCTAGTTTCTCTGCTTGGTTGAATATGATTGTTGCCAATATTCAATGCAGTTACATCTATGTCAAAACCAGTTTCGCCAAGAGCGTCTAGAGTGTTATTATCACCTGTTAGATGTGTGTTTAACCACGAACTATTGTTAACTCGGCCGATCCAATAACCTTTTGCTGAAGAATCTGTTGTCTCTCTGATTATCAAAATCTCTTCACCGATTTCTGGTAATGAAATCGTATGTGTTGATAAAAATGGCACATACCAATCATCCATTTGAGATGAAAAGTCGTTGTTTTCTTCTACCAATACCCCTTCGCCAATAATCTTGGCTTTGATACTATACTGTGGCAACACCTTCGTTGATTCTTTGTCAAAATTAACTTCACGAATAACATCAAGAACGATACCATTGCTGAGTATGAAGTCAGTTTTCTCATAAGAGGCTTGATAAGCTCCTTCAAGGAATCTTTGACCGGGATTGAATAGTGTTGAAAAGCTAACTTCCGACATTTTTTATCTCTACGCCACGTTTAATGAGTTCCGTTTCTACCTCTGGCAACTTCTTCTTCAGCAGCTCAATTTTTTTGAACAACTCTTCCGCGATAGTTAAAAACTCTTCGTATTGAATAAGATCGTCAGTGTATTCTGTAGCTAATTCTTCAACACTTTTATCATCGAAAGCCATTATCCCTCAATGAAGTCCAGTTTAATATGAGAATACAATCCTCTGATCTTGTTCAAAGACTTGGTAATTTTTCGAGATGGTAAGTCGGTAGCTTCACGAACGTAAACATAAAGTTGTTTCTTGTTCGTGATATCCAAAATCTGATACTCTTTCAACACTTCAATAACAATACTTAACACTTTGTTGTCATCAATAGTTAAGACATTGTTTTGATCGCCGATGATTTCAATCAAATCACTAACGACCTTGTTGATTAAGTTTTTGCTCTCACTTTCTACAACCTTAGTATCATAGTGGGTTATACTTAGGTCATGGATAATGCCATCCCTACTATCTCCATCTATAAATACCTGCTTCTTGAAAGAATTAGATTGTTGGATCAGCCAATTTTTTACAATTGTCCCAAAGTATGAATAGGATTTTTTGTTAAGACCGGGATTGTATCGGTTCAGCTTTTCGTAAAGATGTGTTATAGCTTCATGTTTGATACTGTCATAGTCGTAGAGTGTCTTGTTAAAGTTGTAAGAGTAGTAAATATTCTCTACAAGACGTTGGAATGCCGGCTCAATTGTATTGACGTATATAACGTGTTTACCTTCTATATCATCCATTTGGTTGAAGAGGACAACAGCTGTTTCCTCATCAGTTCCCCAATAATATTTCATAAAACTCTCCTGAGTATAAGACTACAGATATTTAATGATTATTGGAAAGTATGTATACATTACAACTGCCGCGCAAGTTGCATGGTGATCAATGTGTTGAAATTGCCAGGACGTAGATCCTCTTCTAAGTTGGAGATATAGTATATCCCTCTCACACCTTGGATAACATTGTCTACCAAGATATGATCTAGTGGACTCAATCCACATACACCGTGGATCGTTGCCGTTATTGTTAGTAAATAGTTTGACAACACTTTTCCTAAATGAACATTAGAATCATCTTTCATGAAATCAACCAATAAGCTGTTGTAGAAAAGTGTGTCGGTAAATAGTAGTGTCCCCAAGGCACCGTTAGCTAATCTAATATTTTCATCTGACGGAGTAGATCCACTATGTCTTAAACTACTTAACGACAACGCAATTCTTTTTATTGATTCCAATTCACCTTGAGTCTTATATTTCAACTGCAAATCGTCGTCACGTACAAGTGCGTTCCATTTTTCGTTAGTTATTTTTGCAACGTTAGGTTCTCCTGCTGTCAACCGATGTGGCGGGGTCCACTCCACTTCGTTAATGATTTTTTGTATGTATTTTGGTAATACACCAGATTTGAATACACCCTCATCTGAATCATACAAACGATCAACTAAGTTTACACCCATTCTATTAGTTGCACCATCTTGTCTAAATACAGCCCACGCATTGGCGTCGATCTTAGAGGCAACATCAATACTTTCAATCAATGAGTTGTTGTGAGCATATGTAATTGCCAACGCGGACTGTTTCGCTTGTTCAATTTTGCCTTCTTTAATCAAAGCTTCGATTCTATCTTCGACCTTTTGTGGAATATTTGAAGTAGAAAAAATCTCTATAACATTGGGGTTGCCTGCACTTACTCTTGAGTCCAATCGAAACGCTACGGATTGACTCTGGCCACTATTTAGTGTTTGTGCAGCCAATGCAATCACAGCCTTTATCAATTTCAATGCATTCATTTTTGGATTGTTTGATAAAAGAGCGTTGACTGATTTAATAATCAATGGTGCATCAAATGCAGTGTATAATAGTTCATGTTTTACTGATTGTGATTTGTGAAATTCTTGTCCACTCCTGGCGATATCCGTTACAGATTGCAAATATTTATCCCACTCTCCCTCGTTTGCTGCATAAACTTGACCCGGGCCAGCAGGCCCCTCGAAGTCAGGTGGTAGTAAAGTCTTTAGTGGAATTGGTACCTCATCTTTAACGGTATCTGGTAATGGTATACGTACCGGTGCATTAGGTAGGGGTTTGTAGACAAAATTAATATCAACATAAGCATCTGCACCTGACTGTTTAAAATTTCTGGCAATTGATTCTAACACATATCCAAGTCTATAATATGTGGGTATAGAACGAGTTATAGCTACAGCTTCAAAACCTTCAGGTGTTGACCCGTTTTCACCCAACTCTGCACGCGCGCTTTCAGGAACATAAATTACACCACGATGTGCAGCAACTTCCGCGTCGCGGCGATCAAGACGCGATTGGGAGATCTGATCCGTTACCGCGGGTCCAGTTCCGTCTTTTGCGGCCGCTTCGAGTTCATTAAAGGCTGCATCGAACGCCTCGGCTTCATCGCCAATTTCATTCCCAAAGGGATCTGTTTCTCTATGAGATTCAGATAATGCCGCGGCTTCTTCAGGTGTCAATTCTGGCGGTTCAGGATCACCGATTTCTATTATTTTTCCGTCCGCTCCAGCAACAAATCTACGTGGTGTTACACCATCCACGGCCAGTGGTGCTGGATTCGGTGCCCAACCATCAATTGCAACCTGAAGCTCCCTCTCTGCTAATTCATTTCGTGCTGATTCAGGTTCAATAGTTGGATCAAGATAATCTTCCAACTTGGGATAACCAGGCGGATCTGGTTCTGTATCGCCTGCGTCGTCTGGAGGTGTTTCTGTTTCAATAACTTCATTTGTATCTTCTACTTCAAATTCTTTAATGACAACAGGGGGCATAGTTGATTCAGCGACCTCGCGAGCCGTTGCGTGAGCCCTTGCCGCATTCAGATGAAAAGTAGCGGCACCTCGCGCAGTCTGCAACGCGTCAACATCGCCATCCCAATCGTCCATAATATCCGGGCCAACTAATGATTTGCCTTGATAAGATATAGGTTCTAAGATTCCATGAGTATTTCTACGCCACTCTATTGCACTACCCCTCTGTGCAATGACGTCCATATACTCTGAAAATGCGTCTTCATATATTTGATTATCTGGTGGCATAATATATCATCAATATTGTTAGTGTAAGTGTGTTAACGTCTAGCCGCTTTGGCATTTATGTCCTCTGATGATTCTGCAGTTTTCCATCCGCGAAATCTACTTGCGCGGATCATTGCAACGAACTGTTCAAATTCAGAAATTGTGTCCTCGGTGAACTCATGATTTCGGAGCAACGTTGGGTTACCAAATTCATCAACATATTGTAAATTACGAATGTTTGTCGGATCGGCCACCGGTTGGCCTTGTGAGTTGACAACAACATGACCAAACAGTGGAGTTGTACTGCCCACAAACAGGGCCCTGCGAAAATTAACTGTTTTAACTACTCCTGACTCGTTTTCGAGTCCGCGTGAAATATACATCCACTTTATGCCTGGATGATCCTGCACATTTTGTTCCGCAAACAGACCATCGTCCGGCATTATCGTAGGAGGGTTCAACTCTTTTATTATTTTTGTTGTCACAAGCGTATTGATGGTTGCACCAACAGGTAACTCTAAAAGACTATCACTGTCATCAAATTGTGACCTATCTGCGTCTTTGTCATATATTGGATTGTATGACTTAAAATTTTCACTATCCAACATAGATCTGTGCAAATGTGTTCCATAAAGTATTTTTCTGTTAAGTTCTATGTCTTTAGATAATATATCTCTCATATCACCAAGAGTCGCTAATAATGCAGTATTGGGAACACCATTTTTAAGGGTGCGAAACCATGCATCGAAGAATACGCCGCGGTTGAACAAGTGATGTGCTAATTCTTCTGCACGATTACTAATATCAACCACCCCTACTGACGCGGCTCCTTCAATATAATATTTAACCGACCTAAGTTCTATACTTATATCATTTATGATATTAGATCTTCCATCTTTGAACTTTTTTGACCCTTCAACTTTATCCCACTCTTCTTGAAAACTAGCAGATTGGTCTGCTGTTAGTTGACTAAAATTCACTTCTTTCTTAATTTCTTGATCTATAAGTTGTTTCAATTTATTAAATAAAGTGGTAAGTTTTTGAATAGAACGGGTGCTCTCTAAAATATAAACAAGGTTCGCATCGCGTTGGCCGCTGGAGGTGCCTTCTTTATTCCAAACAACTTTGGCATTCTCTATGATAATTTTCTTTATTCTATTAACATCTTCAATATCTACTTCTGTATCAATTGTAGAAAATGTTGGTGTTTGTAAATCCTTCAATACATTTTTTGAAAAATCACTTGTTCTCTTGAAGACTAGTTGAGAGAGAACGCTTGATAGAAACGTTAGATTGCAACGCAAATGGCTTTGCTGATCCAAGGAAAACCTAAATTTTTGTAGAGACACAATAGAAGTCATCCAATAACCCTTGTGATTATCGTTCATATTAACTCTTAACTCAGGACTTCCTCCAACACTCGTTACAATCGGTGGTTTTATAAACTCGCCCATTTTTGTGCTAGTCCATCCATGCATGATTAAGAAGTTTTGATTTAAACTATACAAAGACGTATATTCAATTTGTTCCTTGAAAATGTCAACATCTGTAACCACAAGTTCCATATCGTATTTTGATAGAAACGACTCCCTTGTTCCTCTATTAACTTTGATGGACTCTATTCCAACACCACCTTTAAAATTGGTCGATGAAATCTGCGACTCCAGTTTTGCTATTTCTATTCCGGTGTAATAAAATTCATTAGGCCGCGGTTTCTCTTTATCTGTAACAATGATTTGAACTGTGTCACTCTTTCTGTTTGATTTCAAATATTCAACCATCGGTTCGTTGTTTCTAATTCTTATCGCAGGGTTTGCATACTGAAGATCCGTTTCCTTGCTGTCATATAAGGCATAGAGTTGCACAAAAGGAACAAGGTTTGTCAAATCAACATTGTTGAATTTTAGTTTTTCATTCCATCCTTTTATGATATCATCTAAAAATTTGCTTTTGACTACTGGCATTAAGAAATACCTCTTTCAATAATTTCGTAGATTCTGTTTACGTCTGTTGGTATTCTGATTTTAGTTCCTGCAATCATGTTGTTTCCGAAAGGGAATACAAAGTCATTTAATAAACAAATGACCCACCATAATCTACCATCACCTAAATATTGCACAGCAAGTGCATCCATTCGTTGAGAATCATTCAACACGATAATGATATCGCTATCACTTCGCAACTGATCAGCTGTAACTTTAGGAAAAGTCTCTAACCTTTTTTTGTTAGATTCTTCGTCGATGATCTTTCTAAAGTTACTGTATCTTGAAAGTGGCATTGTTGTTCCTTTTATTAAAGTTCGTTATGGGATTGGCCGTATCAAGGCGGCCCGTATCCAATGTCACAACCGCGCTCTGGCGTCGAACTGGTCGTCGGATTCTCTCAATATGTTTCTATTACCACCTACACTGGAGTTTTCATCAAGCAAATTAACGTATGTTGAATTAAGTACCTTTGTAGAATTTCCATCCTTATGACCTTGTATTAACCTACCGCGTTCCCCAGTTTTACCAAACACCCCCGCGGTCATACCAGAGTAGAAGTTGTAATTACGATCTGGATTGTCATCGTGGATAACCATGTAACTCATTTGAATCTTGCACGCCATAGGAATACGAATACCTTGTGTCATTTCCCATTTACCACCTTGACCTAAAGCATTCCAATCGTATGTTAGAGACTGAATGTAACCGGGCAGACCGACATACAAATCACCAACAGTCATTCTTAGCAGCGGCCCATTCGATAGTCGTGGTTGATCACTAGTTCTAGTTTCATACTGTCCATATGTTTGTTGAGCCAACCAACTCACGCGTTCCCACAAGTTTTGCAACGATCTCATGTCTGGAGCATGTACCATGAATGACAAATCAATACTACGCGTTGTGTTTGTGTATGTTTGGACCTGTTCAGTTCTTCCAAAAAAATGTTTTGGTTGCCATGTAGGAGCAAAACTTTCATTCAGATTATCTATAGTAGCTTGCAAATAACATACTTGTTGAAAAGGTCCGTCTTTTGGCCCGGCGACTCGGTTTTCTGTCGTGAACAAGAATGGAAAGTATTGAAGATCACCGTATGTTTCATGGACAACCTGCTTATCGCCAGCATTATTGCTCTCACGTTGTCCGCTCTGGCCGTGATCAGCAGGATATTGATAATAATCTTCGATGTTTTCCACAGCCGGCCTTAATGCTCCGGCTCCACCACCACGGACTGAGTCCGCGATATTTTGTGTGAAACCCCGAGCCTTCATGTCATTTGTCATACGCGTTTGGTCGTGGCCTTCATGTGTAAAGATTTCCTTCGGTTGACCTGCCGAAGCACGGGCGGTATTAAGTACACCACCCTCTCCTTGGCGTTCAATGTCCTTGATAGCAACGCCGGAGATGGCCCCCTTATCAAACCTATCAGGATCACCCCCAGCCGAGGTAATAAGAGCTATACTGTCTAAAGGGGGACGTACAGGGTTGTTTATGTACGTGTTACTATATGTAGCAAACGTAGAAGTGCCTTGTTCTGGAATTACGGTTGTTACGCGGCTCGGCCAGCCACCTGCAGCAATACTATTTAGTCCAGTCGATGGCCTGCTGTCGCGGGGTGTGTTAGGTGGCAACAACACATTTTGTTGTAAGTATTCATTCAAACTTGACTTAGCATGAAATGGCTGTGTTATACGATTGAAACCGGGAAGATATGCACCAACAATATCTTGTCTGATGTTTTCCAAATCATTTCTAGCTTGACGCAATTCATCGGCAGGATCACCAAACATGGAATCTAATACACTACCCAAAAACGCGTTGGTGTTGCTTAGATCGTCTAAGCTAATCCCCCCCGCGTTTCTATCAAATGACTTACCCCAACTCTCACTACCCAACACTTGTCCTTCATTGAATTTATTGCGAGCAAGAACACTTAGTTCCTGATTGCTAGCACGCTCTGCTGGATTGTCGGTGTTTTGTAAAAATGAACGTCTATAACCTCCACCAAACCTATATCTGTTTGGACCTGTTTGTCCAGCAGCACTATAGGCAGAGTGATCTGATCCAGGCAGGGTTGATAAGTTCAAATCGTTATCATTACTATATGAATTTTGCAACTGGGCGTGTGTTGTCCCAATCGGCGCGGCTTGTTCTACAGAAACTTTAGCAATACGTTCCCAATGATCTATCATGTAACGAATCTTACCCCGTACAGTCTCTGATTCTTTGCTTATAGGATCGTATACACTTTTCCAAGGGTTTGATGGTTGATGTTCATTTCTTTTATATGGTTTAGATGAATTAAATAATTGCAAAGTCTTTTTGTTATTAACACTTCTGCCCTCCCCGGATTGATTTAACCTAACAATCCTGTTCATTTCGGCCACGCGAGTGTGTGTTAGACCGTTATGTTTTCTAACAGTTGGGTTTGAGGATTCCAACACCATCTCATCCCGAGAATTATAGGTTTCACGTTCATCAGTGTATATGCTATCATTGGTATCGTATGCAGTGGAATCTGAAAAGATATCAGATGCATCCTGAATGTCCGTAAAATGATGGCTCCATAAATCTATGAGTGCCAGTCCTTGTGTATCTAGTTTTTTTCTTGTTGTTGCCACTTATTATCTCCTACCCAAGAGCTAATTCTTCTTGATTTTCTGATACCAATCTTGCAACTTCTCTACCATCCATATCAACTCTAACATCTGTTGTTCTGTTGTTCAACGAATTGCTGATCTGACGTAGTTCATGTAACATTAGTCGTTGATCTTCGACCGATCCTTCACCTCCTCCACCACCACCACCGAATGAACCGTTGGCCCGCATTCCACCGCCACTCGCGACCGATGTAGCAAAACTATTTCTACCATTGACACCTGCCGCGGATCGTGCACCCGGTTTTGCTGCCGAAGCGCGACCGTCACCAGCACCTTCATCTATCTCAGCTTGGAATGCTGCAATAGTTTCCATAGGTGATTGTGGTAATTGACTAGCAACTTCCGCGTTATTCATTCCAATAAGAGCCCACATAAGTGCTTCAACATCTTTTGGTTGTGATTTCACACCGGCAGCATCTAATATGCTAGCCATCTCCTGCATGGTTTTTTGTTTGGAGCCTTCGTTAACACTACCATCTGCATTTATTATCGACTTCATCAAAGTATTACTGGCAGAGAACGTAGACAGGGTTCTGTTTCCTTTTACAGCGGCCTTGAAGTTCTTCATAGCAGCCTTACGTTTCTTGGACTTACTGGCGCCTTTACCAAGCATTTTCATTGCACCACCTACTACAATTTTACCCGCCGCACTACCAACAAGATTGGCCAGCGCTGGTGGCACACCCATTCCTATTAATCCTGCTGTGGCGGCCATACCAACACCTTGAGCTGCAGCACTCGATAAACCAGAAACAGCTGCGTCCTTAAGACTACCACCAGCCATTAGAACGCCAGCTGCATCACTTAATCCACCCATGGCAGCACCCTTAGCCATTCCACTGGCGCCACCCATCTCTTTCACATACGTATCTTTCATGTATTTTTTGCCGACCCGCGGGTCCATCTTCTCGAGCCTGTCCATCGCGCCAGAGGTACGCTTTGCAAAACCTTCGTTGAACTTATTCATATTACCCACTAGGTCTTTCCCACCTTTAGTCCCTAAACCAAAACGGGCAAGACCAGACATACCACCTTTCTTGTAGGCAGCTTTGCCACCTGTATACAATCCTTTAGCTTGTTGATACGTTTGATGTATTTTCGCCGCGTCGTCGAGCCACTTAATATTTGTTTTTAATGTTCCGGCTAGAACATCTTTAGCTAAATTCTTCAAACTTTCCATACCACCTTTGAACATCCTGTCACCTATACTGCCTATAGAACTACCACTACCACCACCACCTACGCTCGCTGGGCCACGGCCAGACAAACCATTCAAGGTTGTAGTGAGTCCCCTTGTGTTTGCCTCTTCGGCTTCAAGAACAGTCATTTGTTGGTTGTGTTCTTTTCTGTGCATACGTCGTAGTTCTTCACGACTGGCATTCGCGGCTGTTTCAAAGTCTTTAGTTCTTTTTCTTATAACCGCAGGATCACTGGCACTGGCATACATCGCGTTGGATTGGGTTCTTTTAGAAACCTGAGCCTTAACGAAGGCTTCAGACCTGTTGTCACGTCCTGTAACGGTCCCTATGGCGTACCCCGGTACACCGATAGATGATAACTCATTCGCTACACTGGCGGCGACTGGCAACCCTTTACGGATACGTTCTGTGGGTACAACAATTTCCGACCGGCCTTCTTCACCGATCATTGCTACTGTTGGTGAACTATGCACACCACCCATAGCTCGTCGTACTATGCCTCCCGACCTACTATGACTTACGGCCTCTTGCGCTGCGGTTCGTTCTGGAGTGGATTTGGCTCCGTCATCGAATATTTTCAGATTGTCCCAAGCGTATTGAAGCGCTTCAGCAAACATATCGGCAAATGGCTGTGTTATATACACAATCAAGGCTTTGATTTTACCACCAATACCTTCGGCTTTATCAAATGCCACTCCCATTCCTTCACCCCATTTTTTCATAGAGGCTTCAATAGTTGACATTCCATCAACAATATCATCATTTAAGAGAACGCCAATAGATGTAAGAACAGGCTGGATGGCCTTCATCACAATACCCTTGATTCTTTCCCAAATGTCCATACCACTTTTGAGAAGATCGTCCAACTTCTTTCGTTCGTTACGTTCTTTCACAAGATCAAGGTTGCCAGATTTACGCAACTTAGTCATTCTTAACAAGTCATCCATCTTTTGACCACCAAACTGTTCAAGCTCGGATTCGATGATTGTGCTTCTTTTACCAGAGGCTTCATATGCTTCAACAGCATCCAAAATCATATGCTGGTTATCAAGCCAGTTTCCAGTCTCTGCATTGATTGCCATCATGTCAGCACGCATACTTGTGCCTAACATATTGTTGATCTTAGCAATTGATTCTGAAGATCCTTCAAAGTCTAGGATGAATCTCTTACCACCCTCTTTCAATGCCTCAAATGTTGTTCCTAATTTTTGTGCCTGAATTGATGCAGCACCAACTTCTTCCATCGTCTTACCCATTGACATAGCGGTCAAAGCAGCACTGGAAGCAAGATCTCTCATAACTAACGAAGCTAATGCACCGTTTTTCTCTGCAAACGATTGCATAGAGGCATTTGCAGCTTCTACTTCTTGAGCAGTCATACCCATGTTGATAGACATTGTAGTGAATAAGTCAGCTGATTGTTTTGCCGTTAACCCAAATGCCTTTTGTAGTTTTGCGCTTACTACAACAGCTTCACTGGTGATCTTGTTCAAACCACCCATCTGTAAGGCTAATTCGCCAGCTACCTCATTGAGTTGTTCCATGTTAAGCAAGAATCCAGCTGTATCTTTTTCAGCTCCTTGCAAGACGGATACGTATCCTTGAGCCGCTTTTGTGCTTATACCAAATTGTTTCGCAACGTCGGCTGTAAATTTATTTACGCGCAGAAATTGATCTGCAATTGTCTTAAGAACCTTTAATCCTATACCTAACATACCTAACTTACCAGCCAGTTTGCCAATACCTGCTCCAGCTGCTGCCCCACCCCTCTTGAGGCCGGAGAGCGCTGACCCCATAGCGGTATTATGTAACTTTAGGTTTCGTATGCTTTTTGTTTGTTCTTTGTTTAGGTTCTTAAGATACTTGTATTCCTTGTTTCTCCAAGGCAACATCTTTGTCATAATATTTAATGTTGCATTGGCGTTCTTTTGTTGATTTTTTGTCCTCGCGAGGTCTTTTTTGTGTGCTTCAATCTGAGTGTTTATAACATTTGTGTAAGTTTGCATGGTTGAAGCCCAATCACCAGAGTGTTTTGCAATAGAATCCGCAAAATCCTTGGTTTTCAAACCACCAGACATTTGCTCAAACTTACTACTAATATCAGGCATTAATTATCTCTTAATTCTTTTTCTTGGAATGAATATTAGAGTTTGTGCTCTTTGGTTCCTTGACTATTCTTTTGTTCTTTTTTCTTTCATCTTCTAATGCCTTACGCAGAGTAATGCCAGGGGCAATCTCTTTATCCATATTTTTAGTATACGCAAGTGCATACTTGTTAGCACGTTTCTTGTGCTTATCACGGTATTTCTTATCTTCTCTGTCTATAACACCATCTTTAAAGTCATTCCATATGGAAGAAAGAAATCCTACACCTAACAAACTTTTGAATAATCCTTTACCTGCCATTTTATATCTCCGCTATGTATTGCTTCTAAATAAATATCCCCCTATTAGAATTTTAATAGAGGGATATCAAATAAACATTAACGTCTTTGTGATCCAGACCTGTGTTGTTGTTGTAATTTTTGTGCTTCCTTTGTTGCTTCGTCTTCATTAGCTTGTGTTTCGTTGATCTTACTGATCCACCAACGTCTAAGGAAAACAGGCATATTTATTGCATCCATATAGGTAACTCTACCATGATACACACAGTTAAACACCTCTGTATAAATATAGTTCTTTGCCTGTTGGAATCTTTCAGCAGGACTAGTCGGCGTCAGGCCAAAAAAAGCTGACCGTAATCGGAATGTCAACCTCCTGACTAACGCCACACATGTTACAAGTATAATCTTGTTTCATAATAACATCTGGATCGTTAACCTCAAGGTGTTTTCTAAATGATCTGGAGTCTCTTACTGGCATAGCATCAACATACTTGCTGATAAAACCTAAATCAGCTTCTCCATTCACCGATACGATCTGGTGCTTGAGTCTAGTAGTGATGTTCTTGTCAATAGGAGAGTTTGTAGCTTTCTTAATTTTTTCTTGTGCTTCTGAAATTTGTCGTTCCTCAAGTGA
>TARA_R110002051_G_scaffold87914_1_pt1 | contig 12664 bp, 12 predicted proteins | sample TARA_R110002051 | Tara Oceans TARA_R110002051 (sample SAMEA4397023) | marine metagenome | biome: Polar Biome; feature: [MES] marine water layer (ENVO:01000295) within the mesopelagic zone...; material: water (ENVO:00002006), including particulate matter (ENVO:01000060) such as......
CCCCCAATTGTTACGCTCTCCGAACCGAGAAAATAAAGATACGGATTTAATTCAAGCGGATCGATCTGCCTTGAATAAGTTACGAAGTCTCCCGTCCCCGTATATCGAAAGCCTACGTTAAAGGGACCGAGGAACAGACCTGTATCGTTCCTATCCCCCCATGCGCCTGTAAGAGTATCTGCTTTCCTATTATACTCTTGGATATCCTTGGTAAATTCGCCATACCTGCCACTAAGAACACCTCCCCCGCTTACAAAATTGCCAGTAAGAACACTCCTATAATCTGCCCACACAGAAAACCCTGTCGAGAAATCCGTATGAATACTATCTCTAATAGCGATTCCAGTTATATAAGCCATTACTAGAATTTACACTTAAAGTGAGTTATTTCCCGCTAGGAAAATAAAGTCCTCTTTCTAGTTTTCTAAACCTAGCATCAGAGTGCCAAATTTCATCCTGTTGGGGCGTATAGATCCCCCTACTTGTCTCTATTGGCGTCCCTTTTATTAAATTCAGAGTAGAAGGCTGATAAATATTTAAAACTCCCGTCTTCACGGATGAGTTCGTCGCGCAAGAGGTCAGCCCGATCAGCATCACCCCCATTAGTCCTAATGTCTTCAATCTCCTGAATAATTCTTTTCCGTTCTTTTTCATGATTGTTCCTTAATTCTAAGTAAAAAAGCTTATTTTTTAAAGATAAAAACAACTCAATTGATTTTAAAACAGATTTAATTAAGGAAAACATCAATATTATCTTCTACATACTGATTTACACTTTCCCACTCATATTCGCCTACTATTTCAATTAATTTTGAATTATCGGCTTTTGTGAATTTTTGATATTGTCCTGTTAACTCTTTAGGCATCGGAATTTCTTTTATAGTGCAATGAGAGTTTTCTTTGATAATTTCTGCCACATCTCTAAATGATATGGGGTTTCCCGTCCCTATATTAAACACACCAGAGGCCTCTTCGGTCAGCATTCTACAATGCATTTCACATACATCATTGATAGAAACAAAATCTCTTTTGTATTTCTCGCTCTTCTCAAAAATAGTAATCTCTCCTCCTCCTTGAGCTTGTTTGATAAATTTTGAAACAGGGCTGGCTTGTTTACCTTTCTTATCTTCTCCTAGTCCATAGACATTAAAATACCTAAATCCTTGATATGGATATTCTTGGTTGAGTAACCAAGAATCAAACATGTATTTGCTAAACGCATAGGGGCTTAGCGGTTTGCAAAAATCATCCTCTTTAAAACTTCGCGAAATGCCGTAAACGGATGCACTACTGGCATATTGAAACTTAACATCAATACGAGAGCAGATCTCATACAGGCTCTTCGAATACTCAAAGTTTTCAGACAGAATCTTTTTAAGGTCAGTCTCTGTGGTGCTAGAATTAGCACCTAAATGAATAACTATATCTTGATTTAGAATATCGGGAAGACCAGAATCCCCTAAATTAGTATCAAATCGAGTTACATCGTAGCCCCTGTGCTCTAGGTAATTGGCTAGGTTGCTACCTATAAAGCCTCCCGCCCCAGTTATTAGTATTCTACTCGTTGTCACAATCGCAATCGCAATCAGGCAAACAGTCTTCTTCTGGCTCGATAGGCGAAGAGTGTTGTTTAAAGTCACCAAACTGGAAGTCGCCAGAAATGCTAAAAAGCTCCCTTACCTTGTCAGAAACACCTTTAACCTTAAAGGGGCTATTATCACTGCCCAAAATAAACTCCGCTATTGTGACCTGATCGAAGTCGGACTCTTTTATGGATAACAGTATTTTATCAAGCTCCTCTTCTCCAGTTTTCTCTTCCAGATCTGCTTTGGAGAAATAATCAAAATCATCAATAAATTTAATATTTTCAATTAATTCTACAATAAGTTCGTCTCCGTCAAAGGACTTTGCGATTGAATAGGAAGAATGAGTCCTTGGAAAGCCCTTTTTCTCTAAACCCTCAAAGCCCTCTGTTAAGTCTAATTGCCCCTCGGATTTTTTATATTCTTTTAAAACCCAAATTTTCTTAGCATACTCGGAACCCTCGGGGAACTTCATATCTGCATCAAAGCCTAAACTTTGATACAGCTTGTAATCTAAGAATTTAACGATGTGAGGCATTTTAAGTGTCTTACACCTATTCTTCTGTTTTTTCTTCTGTTTTTTCCTTGTTTCCAGCCTCTACTCTAGCGGATAGTTCCTCTAGAGCCGTTTGTTTCTCCTCGTCAGACATCTTGTCTACATTTTTTATAACCTCGTCAACAGCGAGGCTATGCATAATATTGATCGCTTCTGCGAGGGTCACCCTCGAAACCATCTCTGATGTAAGATAGTTTTTTAGTTTTTTAGTATCTTCTTCTATCATTCCTCTGCATCCCCCTCTTTACTAGCGTAAATCCTGATGTCAGGCTGATTCGACCCCTTTTCCTTGAAGGAGTTGGGAAAACAGACAATCTTCATCTTATTGCCCTCGGAGTCTTTGATCTCTCCACTGTAATAAGATTGACTTTGCCCATCAATTCTCCAGAGAGCGCCTAATTCGCGTTTGCTCCAGTCACTTTTTTCTTTTGTGTTTTCTTCACTCATAATTATTAACTTTGATTAAATCGGCCCTCAACACTTTTCCAGAATGCTTCTGCGCCAAGGGAACTATATCTCGATTTTAATCTCTTGTAAAGTCTTTTTTGTATATGATTTGATATTTTTGCATCATACCCGATTAACCGACGAATTTTCTTAGCTACAGACCCGCTCACCCATTATCATCGACTTAAGACTTTGTTTTTTCCACAAAAAGTTTTATGTTTTTTTCCCCTTTTAAAATAGCGCTAGAGATATAAGGGTTTATCTCAGAAAGAATCTTTTTGCTTAAGGCTTCTGTTTTATTTTTTTCTTTCTTCACTTGGTCTACTGCCTCTTTGATATACTCGAAATCAACCTTTAGATCAATATCATTATCCTCAAGCCTATTTTTTAATCTTTTTAACTTCATCCACAATAGCCTCCTGAGATCCTTATTGCTTAATTGTTTAAGGATAAAATAATCGTCCACTTCGGACAATATATCTGGATGAATCATAAGGTTCTCCTTGGGTTCTTTTGAGTTTTGAAATCCCATAGACGACTGACTGCTGGATAAGGCGCAAGTTAAAAATATCTTACAGTTCGAAAAGTCTGCGATGTCTCCATTATTCATCTGGAAACTACCGTGCTTAAAGATTTGGTTAAAAAGTGGAATAGCGGAAGGATCTATCTTTTGAAAATCATCAATAATAAGAACACTGTTCGGGGACATTACTATTTTCTCGCATATGGAAGTATTCATTCCTTGAGAGGACGCAATCTTATGAGGAGCGAAATGATCAGAAAAATGAACTCCGCTGTAAGATAAAACATTAACCCCGTGTTTTTGAAGAGAGTCTTTTAGTAAATCAACAAAATAGGATTTACCAGCAAATTCTGGGCCGCTAATTGCGAAGCAGTCTGGAGAAGAGAAATTGTCCGACTTCTTTAACCCAAAGTTAGATAAAATTATTTTTTCTTTAAGTTTTTCGAGAGTTTCTTTTTGGCCCACCAAGGAATTAGTTAGGCACTTAAAAAGACTATCAATGGTTTTTCGATTATTGAGGGGATTCTTTTTCTTATCAAAAAAGTCTTTTAGGTGGCTTAATTTAACTTCTGGGTTTTTACTGGTAACTTCCTCTGTCCATTTTTTTAAGCTTGCATTTAATTTCTCCAGTAAATCAGAGTGATCTTTCTTGGGGTTTATCACAGCCTCAACCGCTTTTACCTGTATGGCTTTTATAGATGGGGTTACATGCCAAAAATTAACCTTTGCCTGAGCACCGCAATGATCAATGACATCTATCGCTTTGTCTGGATAAAATTTATTAGGAATATATTTCTCACAATAACTAATAATGTTATTTAGAAATTTATCGCTATATTCTACTCCGTGAAAGTCTTCGTAATATGAGACGATTGTAGGTAAGATCTCTTCCATTTGAAATCTGGAGGGTTCTCTAATAAGAACTCTCTCAAACCTTCGGTCTAGGGCAGTATCCTTTTTGATTGTATTTGTATACTCATTAATTGTGGTCGCCCCTATGCAGCTTATGGTCCCTCTGGCTAGTTCTGGCTTGAGAATATTAGAAGCCTCCAGAGAATTGTTTGTGGCTCCCCCCGCGCCTATTAAAGTATGGACCTCATCAATAAACAAAATAAGATTGCTGTATTTTTTAGCCTCATTAACGAAGTCTTCAAGCCTCTTCTCAAACTGTCCTCGGTATTCGGTCCCAGCCACCATGCTTGATAGGCTCACAGAATATATTACTTTATTAGCTATAAGCTCAGGAGCATCTCCTGCTACAATTTTTGAAGCTAGGCCCTCTACTAGGGAAGTTTTTCCTGTCCCCGCTGGACCCACAAGAATTGCGTTCGGCTTTTTCTTTCTGCATAAGATAGTTGCCAGCTCATCAATTTTTCCGTCGAAATCTACAATCTTATCAAACTCATTATTTAAAGCCTTTAAGTTTAAATTTTCCGCGAACTGAGAAAGGATCTGGTTTGAATCAAACATGTCTATCCAGTCAGCAGGGCTTTCTGGCCCTTGATCTAAAAGAAGGTCAGTGTCATCTAGTTCAAAATCTTTTACAGTGAGAGAACAGTCCGTTATAAATGCCAAAGCCGTCTCATCTGCTTTTTTATGTTTCGGGGGATATAGCTTTTTAATAACCTTGGGAGAATGAAACTTATCGAAAAAAGTCATTAAAATGATCTCGGGCGGTATATAGTCCAAGCCAAAACTTTCTTCAGAGATGGCCTCCGCAGCCGCGAGTAGTTTTCTAACCTCCGTCTTAACCGTCCTTTTTACATTCTTGTTTTTTCTTTTCTTATGCAAGAAATGTATAGATTCTTTTAACCACTCCTTGGGATCAACGCCAACCCTCTTGAATATAGAAGAACAAGAAAGGCTTAAATCCATTAAGAAACAATGGAAGAACAGATCAATGTCTACACCGTTCCTTTTGAGGTGAATGGATAGGTCTTGAGATTTTTCTAGAACTCCCTCTATCTGAGGGGTTAGCGGGAGTCTAATCACTTTTAACCTCCCTGAGTTTCATATAAATATCCGTCTCGATAGGATTAACCTTATTAACAAAAAAACTATCTCTGCTCTTAGAGCCTGATACAACAATTACTTGGCTCTTCTTTAACTTGTTGTTTTGTAAGAAATTTGTTAGTTTCTCTTCTCTGCTATTGTCCATAAATAGAAAGTTTTTAGTCGCAGTGTTATCACACAGCGATAGTATCATATACTTATTTCCATTGACAGAAGTTCTTGTGAAGAAATCCTTTATTTCTCCGACAACTTGAAAATTTTCTCTTTCAGATAAATCTTCAATGTCTCTTAAGTCTTGCAATGAATCAAATCTATCTATAAAGCAATCTCTTAAATTGTGAGAATAGCTATACCCTAGTAGGGAAGTTTCATACCTCCACTTGGCAAACATTTCGTGTTTTCTGTTTTGGTTATATATCTTTTTATACTGATCAAACTTTGTTTTAAATGTTTTAAATCTTTTTTCAGCCATTATAGGTCTATTATCATCGCCCAATGTTTCTTTCTCTATGACCTCTGAAATTGCATTAAGGATATTATAACCAAATCTTTCTCCAATCTTGGAGAAGTTTCTTTTTTCTCTATCGGTTAAAAGATTAAAGGCTTGAGCTTCAAGGACCATGCGGGTTCTGTTGGTTCCCGCGTGATCCATCGTCCCAGCTTGGATTAGGGCGGCAAGCACCGATATGTTAATGCCGCACTGCTTAGCAGCTAAGAAGACTTCGTATTTGTTAACGAACTCTATTCCTCTGAAATCTATAAGACTCTCTATAGCCTTAAGGGAAATTCCCTTGATGCTGTTTAAGCCGTATCTAATATTGTCTCCCTCAATTTTAAAATCAAAATCTGATTTAAATAGGCATGGGGGTAGCATCTTCATCCCAAAATCTTGAAGCTCTTCGTTAACTCCCGATATTGTCTGGAGAGGTTCTGGGTCAAACTCAGCACACTCAAGAATAGAAAGAAAGAATTCTTGAGGATATTTGTGTTTTAAGTAAACTGTTTTCGCCGCTAAATTGGCATAAGCAAAGCTATGAGATTTATTGAAGGAGTAATGAGCAGCCGCAACTAAAGAGTTCCAGTAAAAGTCTGCAATCTTCTCTTCTAAACCCTTCTCTATAGCGGCATCATAAATTCTATCCTTCCACTTCGGCATTTCATCCACTTTCTTTTTGCCGACAATGCGTCTTAAAATTTCTGCTTCTTCAAGACTAAGCCCAAATACCTTGTGGGCAATCTGCATCAATTGCTCTTGATACAAAATAACATTCTTGGACCAAGAGAGAATTTTGTCTAATTCAGGATGAAGATTAAGCTCGCTAGGGAAATCTTTTTGAGTTTTATAGGTGTCCACAAACTCAAGTGCTGCGGGGCGAGCGAGAGCCACAACATCAGAAAGCTCATTAATGTTTATCGGTTTTATCTCTTTGCATACTTTAAAATTCGTTTCGGCGGAAATTTGAAACAACCCCGTGGGATGCCTGAAGTCCTGCAATATATCATAAATCATCTGATCATTAGGGTCGATGTCCTCAATGTCTATATCGACCTTCTCGCAAGTCTTGTGGGCGATTGTTAGGGTGCGAAGACCTAGAATGTCAAACTTGACCATCAAATCAGCGACATCTGACATGTCATATCCCGTTATCAAATCTCCGTCTTTGGTTTTTTGCAAGGGGACTACATTTTCTATTTTTTCAGCGCAAATAGCGATACCAGAGGGGTGAACTCCAGTATTTTTAGGTAGGTTTTCTATTTTTAAAGCATTTTTAAATGTCTTACTGTGCTCTTTGACCCAAACTTTAAATTTGCCGCTTTCTTCTCTGGCTTGCTCTAATGGGAAAACCTTTCCGTGTAGTTTGGGAATCATATCCGACACTTCGTTAGCGTCGTCTTCTCTCGCTTCATCGAAATATTTTGTAGCTTCTCTTATGCAAAGTTTAGAACTAAAGGTATTGAATGTTAAAATCTTTGCTGTCTTCCCTTCGTGTTTGCGTTCGATATATTGAATAACCTTCTGTCTCTGATCATAAGAAATGTCAGAATCAACATCAGGCAGAAGACTGCCAACCAAAAACTCTTTCCCCCTCTTGTCTGTTACTTTTTTAGCCCTTGTCTTTGATACAAACCTCTCAAAGAATAAGTCGTGCGGAATTGGGTCTATGTTCGTCACACCCAAGAGAAATAAAACAAGAGAGCCAGCAGCAGAACCTCTACCAGCACCAGTAGGTATATTGTTTTCATGACAAAAGTTAAGAACGTCCCAGTTCAGTAGAATATAATCCGTAAACCCGAGTTCTTCAAATGTTTCTAATTCTTTCTTAGCCCTTTCGAAATATGCCTCTTTGTTTTCAAGCTTGGTTATTCCTTTTTCTCTTAGTCCCTTCCTTGCCAGCTCATACAATATTTCCTTGGTGGAACTATCGAGGCTGAGCCCAATCTCCTCTAATTTATTAGCATCTACAACTGTTTTTGGGAGGTCTACCCCCGCAGGTTCGCAGTCGTCATATGGAGTGAAATTTTCGAACATTATAGATCCATGTGTTTTTTGAGTTTAAGGAAAATTTGATAACACATCTTTATATCGTAAAGAGCATTATGCAATTTACTTTCATCAAACTCTATATCAAAAAATTTCAAAAGCTGATTTTGTGAGACCTTTGCCTTTAAGCTTCTGTCATTGATTATCTTATATTGCCAGCTGAGAAGGTCTCCATTCGGCTTGTCAATCTCCTCCCTGTATGCTTTGCCAAAAGCTCTGGTATCATAGATCCGAGGTAAGTAAGAGTAGTCTGGTTCTTGCCCAAGAAGGCGTTGCAATAACGCAATCATATAAACATCAAACCCAAGAAGGTTCTGCCCTACCACAATATATTGAGGATCGAATATATACTTCTCAAACCTTTCCCAAACTTCCTCAAGGGATTGGGCCTTCTCGTTATATGTATCCCAATTGAAGCCAGTGATCTTCATAACTACCTTGGGAATATTTAGCTCTTTATGGGCTATAAACTCGTCATGAGTTTCTATAACCTTATTTCCTTGGCAGATTATCCAAGACAGCTGCCACGTTTTAGAAGAGAATAAATTTAAACCTTCTGTTTCTGTGTCAAAGACTAGGTATTTTTGATTACTGGGTAACATTTTCTAGATAAGATTCGTAGCAAAATTCATTTGAGCAAAAATCATTTAAGCGGGGGTTACTAAAGGTCGGCACTCTTCCTTGTTTGCGGCTACAGACCGCTTTATACATCTGGAATGCTTCAAAGTCATCCTTGTCTCTATAATAGATGCTTTTGGTTTTTTCTGTTGCGACCCCAAGCTTTTTAAGTGCTGAGCTTATTTGGAAGTCGAAGGGGTGTCTATTATCTTCCTCCATATAGAAATGGTCAAAGTCATCGAGAGATAAATCACACAAACCAAAATGGAAAATATTGTTGAAAATATAAGAATCATAAAAAGGGACACCTATGCTTATTTCGTCTAATTCCCCATTCTCAATCTTAGAAAGATTTAGACACTCTCCCTCACTAGTAAAACATTTTGTATATAAGCCTCTTACTACTCTAATTCCCCTATTATTCTTCGGGAAGAAAACTAACTTGCTTGGCTTTTCTGATAGGTTTGATTGAACTACTGGTATTCTTAGACCATAAATCATCGGAACTCCGAGGTTTAAAAAGGCTTCGTTTATAATTCTAAATCCATAGAAGTTGTCCTCAACTAAAATCATCTTTTGAACATCTCCTTTTTCAGCGATGTCAATCAAATCCTCGACCCTCAAGAGAGATCGCCCTATACTGAAGGTGCTTTTAAATAAAGGTATCACCCCCACAGTTTACAGGAGCGCAGTAGGCCTGTCAAAGGAAAAAGCAGGGCATCCGTCATATTTAACTTTCTCCATTTTTAAGTCCTTACTTTTCTTCTCTTTAAGGTCTTTTTTGAGATCGGCTGACGCAACCCTAACGCCATCCTTGTTGACTAAAACATAGAACTCTCTAGCGAATTTAAATGGGCAATGCCACATGGGGGTGCCATCTTTTTTAAGCTGGCCAGCAAAGTCTGCTCTCCCGCAAACGACTCTGCCAGCGAAGCCATCATCTTTTCCTAAATACCCTTTATTGTAAGCTAAATTTTTAGAGGCGATGTCTACATTAAAATTATTAATAATTTGCTGGACCTCCGTTAGAAAATATTCAAACCCTTCAAGTTCGTCGCTATCTAGCGGCTCCATTTCGCAACACCCGTCATTGTTACAGTCGAACTTTACAAATAGAAATTCCATTTTCCTTTTTAGGAACTCTGGATACAAGTGTTTGACCGCTAAACAATACATTAAATTTTGCATGTTGTCGCTATATTCTTTCCCAGAAAAGACTTGTTTAGACGTTTTGAAATCCCTTATAACCGCTGTCTTTTTTTTCTTAAACAAGAAAAGTTTATCAATAAACCCAAGGATTCGATAGCTTTTATCTCCTTCATTTACAGATATATCGAAGTCTTTTTCGCTGATGGATTTAGTTGGTTTGCCGTCTTTATCCCCAAAGAAATCATAATTAAGGCCCTCCACCGTCATCTGGTTTATCAGATCCATATTCACAAAATCATCTATGCTGTGTTTTTGGGCATAAGCTTCTATCATCCTTTTAACAGGAGGTGAGGCGAAAGCGTTTTGAGTTTTGATGATGCGAGTATAGTGCTTCTTATGTTTGGGGTTTCCCAAATTCTCGAAAACGGCGTGGCATATAGTTCCGCGCAAGCTACCCTCATTTGACCTGTCGGGAATCTTTAAGTGGTATTTGCACCAATACTGCCAAGAACACATTTGGAGTGTCTTTATGCGCGATGCTGACAGTGGTTTATTTTCAGAAGCTACCATAATGGAAATTGTTCTTCTTTATTAGTTTTTTAAGGGAAGAAGAGAAATTTTTGGTTACACCTCTACTGTCCATTCCCTTGGCAATCTTGATCACCTGTTTCATGGAATCTTGGTGTTGTAGATTATAGCAGTAACCAGAGTGTTTTTCTATTTCTTCTTTACTCATTTCCCCGAAGTCATTTTTCTCTGGTGGAACAAAGTAAACTTTGTCGAAATCAATAGACTCAACCAATTTAAAAATAGACTTAATTGCGCCCTCAAAGCCTCGATTAACCGACGATGACTCATCGTTATTAAAGGATACGAAAACTTTTTTTAGAGGAAGTGAAGAGAGCCTTGATATAAATGTAGGGGAGATATTTAATCCAAAAGAAACTAAAACATTTTTTACGCCGTTGTCATAGAGAGACAGACAGTCTCCCACTGACTCGACAATATGCACAGACTCTTTCTCTGCGATAGCTTCTCGGACTTTCTCTATATTATAATAAGGGAAGAGCCAGCCAGAGGACTTGCCCATGTGCAACCACTTGGGTCTATCGTCATCCGTAACCTTTCTGCCCGAGAAGCCATGAATGCGACCATCCTTCCTGAATATGGGGAAGATAACCCGCTGATACATCTTCCCTGACATAGCTAACCCACACTGGAAATCTTCAAGGGTTTCCTTACTGATCCCTTTGTTTAAATAAAAATCATGGTGCGGTAAAAGCTTATTTAAAGCTTTCGCGGGATATGTTTTTTCTTCTCTCAATAGGTGTTTTTGTTTTATTCTTGCTCCTACATTTACACCATTGTCCTTTAAATAATGCTTTACTGCGTTAGGGTCATTTGTGTTTAAAGTCTTCTGAAGCAACGCTTCAAAGGGCATAAACTGAGACTCCTCTACATAGTCTTTCCAGACTCCAGTGTCCTTGTAGATCTGAAGGGCTGTAGAGTTGTCGCCAGACCTGTATACTGCATTTGTCCTCCAATATGATCCGTGATCCTTGAGGCGATACCCAAGGTTTTCTAACACCTCTTTGTAATCCATTATGCCCTAAGGTTAATTGGTATTTCTTCAGTCTCGTTTCTATTAACTTCAATGCCCTCCGAGTTAAAGGCGCTTACTATATCTTGTAAATCGCCACACTCAGTAATCCTGAAGTTTTCGATATTTAAATTAATAAAATTAGGCTTCTTTGTTCCATCTGGCATCTCGACAGGATGAATGGCCCTTAAAGCATCTCTTCCTAAGTGTCTGCACTTTAAATTAATTAGTTTATGAGATCCAAAGTTAGCCCCCTCTTCGTGTATTTCGTCTGCCACCTTTCTTCTGAGAAGGAATAAGTGAGAACAGAATTGAGTAATACCGTCAGACAGGGAAACAACGCTCTCATCATCCACAATGGAGCTAGCGTTTCTATTGTTGGTTATTCCGAGCCTGTTGGACTGAACCGAGGTAATCATTGATACACAAGGCTTGCCGTCAAAAGCTAAGTCACGGTGGATGGTCTGCTTGAACTTGTGGACCAAGTAAGAAACCTGTTGCCAGCCGTCAATCTTGCCAATGCTACCAAAGTCGCTCTTAATATAATCAAAGCTGAATATGAGCGGATTACCTCTACCTATCTTTGAAAAGTAAAATCTTTTGAGCAGGGAACACATCTCATCGGGAGATAAGCCAGCCACATTCTCATAATAAAACTTCATGTTTTTTATTTTTAACCAAGCAGATCTGACCTTCTCCACCACTTGTTCTACAGACCAGTCCTTGTATGAGGTTGTTCTCCATTTACCTGTCTGCAAGAGCCATACAGGGACGCCTGTCATAGCAGAACACTGTCTAAAGATAAGTTCCTCCTCGCTCATCTCTCCGTTATCAAAATGCAACACAGGAACGTCATGCTCCGCAGAAACCTTTGTAGTAAAGTCCATACAAAAGTTTGTCTTGCCAACTCCTGAGCGAGCTACAATCACTGATATATTACCAGCTAAGAGTAATGAGCCATACATCTCATTCATTCTGGGGTGTGGGCCAAGCATTCCGAAGTCCTCTACTGGATTGTTTCCTCTCTCTTCAACAACCTCCTCCATCATCTCAAAGAGATTGACGGGGCCAGCTTCTGTCATCTCGAAATCTTTTATGTTTTTGTTATAGAGTTGATCGGACTGCTCTATAAGTTCCCCATACTTTAAGGTAGGGTCTGCATTTTTAACAAAGGACGCGACCGACTTGCAGCTTGTATATATCTCTCTACGAGCGCTGTATTTCTTAAGTTCTCTCACGGAGGAGATCAAAATCTTTTCTGTGATCTTATAGAAGGCTAGAGAATAAATATACTCCCCTATATCAATACTGTCAGGGAAGCTTGCCTTAAGTTGCTGAATTCTCTGAACCAAGATCGTCTCGTCAATATCTTCTGCATTGTTGAGTGCATTTTTTAATAATTTAAATATTGAAACATTAACCTTTGAGTCTTCATAATAGAAGTCGCTTTCATTAAGAAAGCTAGACACCTCCTCCCATTTGTGCTGGTGTTGCAATAAGCCGCTCAGGACTTTCTTCTCTAAATCATAGGAAAATATCATATGCCTGAGTCTATGTCTTTTTTGGAAATTGCCATCTCAATTAATTTACTAAGCGCCATTTCTACACAAGGGTTTTCTGTTTTGGTTGTCAT
>TARA_R110002051_G_scaffold292106_11_pt1 | contig 12645 bp, 9 predicted proteins | sample TARA_R110002051 | Tara Oceans TARA_R110002051 (sample SAMEA4397023) | marine metagenome | biome: Polar Biome; feature: [MES] marine water layer (ENVO:01000295) within the mesopelagic zone...; material: water (ENVO:00002006), including particulate matter (ENVO:01000060) such...
AAGGGGGCGTGCCGCCCCCTGTGCAACCCCCTGCCTGTTGGCTCACATGAGCCAATCGAAACGTACCGAAGTTTCATCCCGGCAAACGTTCGCGCCGTTTGATCGCGTTTACCAGCATGCGGGTTGTGGAAAAACCGTTCAATTGCGTTTGGCATGCTGAGCATTCAACGCGTACACTGGTTGAATGAAAAATTTGGGGTCGCGCATCTCGGGCGAGTGCATCTGGGGCGTAAGAATCAAAAAATTGGTTATGATCCGAGGCCCGCTTCGCCGAGGCTTAGGGGACAGAAGGGCATGTCGGAATGAGTAACCTGACCGACAAGTCTGGCTCCGTTTGGCGTCGCTGGGACCTACACCTGCATGCTCCCGGTACAAAGTTGTCCAATGGTTTTGGTGATGCGGACGAAGCGACGTTAAAATCGTATGTAGAGAAGCTTGAGACGTCAGACGTTAAGGCTTTCGGTGTTACCGATTATTTTTCTTTCGACAGTTACTTTGCTGTGAAGAGTGCATATCAGGCAAAGTATCCGGAGGGTGAAAAGTTCTTTATTCCGAACATCGAGTTCCGCCTAACTGAAACGATCAGTAAGGACGCAAGGCACGTCCACACCCATGTTTTAATCGATCCAGTCGTCGCTACAGAAGCTAAGCTTACGACCCTGTTGAGCGATCTGCTGACGCACATTACGCGCAACGGAGGACGTGTCCGATGCGGCGAACTGTCATCGAGGAATGACTACGAACAAGCCACCGTGAGCATAACTGAACTGCGTAAAGCGCTTGAAGCAGTCTTTCCTGATCGAACGAGCTATATGATCGTAACGGCTGCGAACAATGATGGCCTCAAGGGGGTGGATACGAAATCTCCTAGAAGCATGTCGATTTCGGACGAGCTTGATAAGGCCAGTGATGCCTTTTTTGGATCATCGAAGAACACCGATTACTTTTTGAAGGCGGATCGCTACGAGGACGGCGCACCGTCTGAGCGGAAGCCCGTATTGACCGGGTCTGACGCCCATTCATTTGATGATCTTACTAGATTGTCAGGAGACGAAGCGGGCTATGAGGCCACCTGGATCAAGGCAGATCTAACCTTCCGTGGACTCAGGCAGACTCTATTCGAGCCGAAAGGTCGCGTTCACATCGGCGAGCAGCCGACCGTCCTACAACGGCAGGATCAGGATGCGACACGCTTCATCTCTGAGCTTCGGATCGATCACGTTACGGGATACTCTGGTGCAAATGGGTCTTGGTTCAAAGACGTTGTCATACCCTTCAATCCTGAATTGACAGCGATCATTGGCAACAAGGGAAGCGGCAAGAGCGCTGTGGCCGATATTCTTGGGCTCCTTGGTGAATCCCGGCAATTTGAGCATTTTTCTTTTCTCACAGACCGAGCACAGAACAGAAAATTCCGACAGAAAGGTTATGCTGAGAACTTCGTGGGCACTCTGTCATGGGCGAGCGGTGCGAAACCCTCGAAGCAGCTCGATAAGGGCGTTGACCTGCAAAAGCCTGAGGTTGTGAAGTATCTTCCTCAAAACTATTTCGAGAGTTTAACGAACGAGATCGAAGTTAAGGCTTTCAGGGAGGAAATTGAAGAAGTCGTATTCTCGCATGTTGAAGAGTCCGAGCGTATGGGAAAATCGACCTTCTCGGAACTCGAGGAACTAAAAACCGGGCAGAGCAAGAGCGATATAAGTGCTTTGAAAGTCCGGCTACGTGAGCTGAATATCGAAATTGTTGAGCTTGAAGAGCAGGCAGACCCCGCAACCAAGACCGCGCTTTCTGAACAGCTCAAGCAAAAAAAGGAAGAATACCGCGTTCTGGAAGCTTCGAAGCCGCCCGAGGTCGCTAAGCCTGAGGGTGAAACTGAAGAGCAAAAGGCAATTGCCGACCAGATCAGCAAAGTCAGACAGGATCAGTCCGATCTCGAAACGCGCGGGAAGGCTGCCGTTGAACAGTTGTCAGCACTAAAGGGCGATCTCGTCGGTTTGGGCGACATCAAAGAAACGGTTGCGGGGCTAGGCTCACAAATCAGGGACGCTAAGGAAGAGCTACGGTCAGCCTGCGCGAAGTATGATCTGGATGTCGATACGATCATCAAGCATGAGATCGGTACGACAACGATTGATGCAAAGATTGCCGACATCTCGACCGCCGTTAAGGCGCTTGAAGCCGACAGCGAAGCTGCCATCACGGATGAGACAGAGCTTTCCTCTCTTGTCAGCATTCCAGAATTGCGCCGTGCGCATCAGTTTTTGTCAGAAAAGTTGAAGGGGTTGCAGGAAACGCTTTCCGCACCGCAACGCCGCTATCAGCGCTATGTACAGGCCATTTCGGATTTGGCGACGAAGATGGCAGCCGTCATGGGTGAGGATGAAAACCCCAAGCCTGGAACGATCAAGGATATCGAAAACCGTATCCGCTACATTGAGAATGATTTGACGGCAAAGCTTGAGGCCAAATATGCCGACCGAGATAATATCTCCCGCTCGATATTTGAGGCGAAAAAGAAAGTTCACGCGTTCTATGAGACGTTGAAATCGAGTGTTGAGGAACGACTGAAAACCGTTCGATCAGACGAATTTGAAGTCACGATTGATGCCTCTTTTGTTCCAGCTCACGAATTTCCCGAACAGTTCTTCAGTCTCGTGAACCGAAATTCGAGCGGGCCGTTTCGTGGAACGGCTCCAGGCGCTGAAGCGTTAGAGTCGCGTATGTCCGAAACGGATTGGAATGATATAGACAGCGTTCTTGCGTTCGCCAAGAGCATCATCGACGCCATCCGCACTGAGGACGTGAGTAAGCAGATCAAGGACGTCAAACGTTTTTACGATCTGTTGTTCTCATTTGAGTATTTTGATGCGCGGTATGAACTGCGCTTGGGCGGCAAGAACCTGAACCAACTTTCTCCGGGTGAAAAAGGCCTGCTACTTCTCGTTTTTTATCTCCACCTAGACAAGGAGAAGACACCGCTCATTATCGACCAGCCCGAAGACAACTTAGACAATGACAGCATTTTCAGCGTTCTGGCGACCTGCATCAGGCAGGCGAAGAAGGCCCGTCAAGTTATTCTCGTGACGCATAATCCGAACCTCGCCGTTGGCGCAGATGCGGAGCAAATTCTCTATGTGTCATTGGACAAAGCGGCGGGCTATAAATTTGCCTACGATTCGGGCTCTATAGAGAACCCAAGAGTAAATGATATAATAGTAAAGATTCTTGAAGGCTCAAAACCTGCGTTTGTACAGCGCCGACTGAAATACCAAATTAAATAATTCGATGCATCTGATCGCCTCCAACCCCATGCGCATAAAGGCATTGTAACCCACAGCGCCATCCGAGTGTCAGTCTGAGGCGCTGCCAGAAGCGCATGAACGATCATCAGGTTCTGAAATAAAGTCTTGTGTAATGGCAAGGCATGCCTCCGCCTCCAACTGTTTTTGTCCAGCGAGGTCGATCAGTTGCAGTAATTGAGGCGCGACGCTCTCACCCAAATTCAGTGTGCTCTTGAGTTTTTTTTGAAAGAACTTTCTCGACTTGGGGTGGACAACCGCCAGGATTGCGCCTGCGGCCAGCGTCCATTTTGCCCAAGGTGGCATCTGAGAAATCATTTTGGAAAGGCCACCCACCAGGGCCTGAAGCGCTCCAACGCTCAGAACGCCGATCAACGAACCGCTAACATAGATGCTTAGGTGTACGCTGGACGCTCTTGCATAGCGCCGAACAACAATGACGAAATCTTGTGGGAGAGTATGTCCACCCATCTTAGCGATATGCTTATCGCGGCTAAGGATTCCGGCCGCTTCAATCTTCTTCTCCAAAGCGAGGTATGGAGCGTCTTTTTCGTCTTCTATCACACCTTCGAGTTGCTCGGGAGCGCAGAGTGTCTCATCCCATTCGATGATCTCCCGATACTCGCTCCACAACCCTAATATGGTTTCGCGATCAAGATTTTTCCGTTCTGCAACCTGAGGAATGGTGCTTGTCGTCATCTCTTCGTCCAGCCAGCGTGGAGCGTGCACGAGCAGAGTGCCCGCGCGTGCGCATTCTTCGATCATTGTTTGCTTTAGGCTGGGTTTCTTCAGCTTATGGAGAAGGTCGCTAATAGCAATATTGGCGTCCAGTACCACTCTGAACTGCACTGGCATTCCGAGCGCACGCTTAAGCTCAGGGTATAGCTCAAGGAGCTTTCGTATTTCAGCGAGTAAAGCGGAATCAATGAAAAACTCGGAATCGGTTTGTCGTAGGTCATTCATGACCCTGCCGCCTCATTAAGCTTGCGCTCCAGCTCCTTGACCAAATTGCTGCGTGCCTCATCGTTTAGCTTGTCCAGGTTGAGCTGACGCCACTGGACTGCCGGGAGTTCGGACGCATGCTGCAGGCCGAGCAAGGGCCAGTCAGGTTCGCCTCGCTCGAAGGAAATCAGGAAGCTGCGGTGGTCGTCCGGCATGTTGCCGATGACCTCTCGGATCAGCGCCTCGCGGGCTTGGGTTAGCTCTTCCAGCGTGACGATCTGGTCCGTCATGCCCTCGAAACCTCGCTCGTAATCCTGCAGGATATCCTTGCGGGTGGGGCGGATCACTTCGTGCATCGGGCGGTCATGGCTCAGCAGGTAGACGATGAAGGCCTGGCGCAGTTCCTGGCTTATGCCCTCATTGGCTAGTAAGTCGCGCACATCGAATAGGTCCCGAGGGTGCTGCCGGTCGAGCGCGGCGACGATTTTTCCGCCATAGAGATCGGCAAACGAGACCACCTGCATTTCCGCATACCCGAAACTCTCCTCCACAGCCTGGCGAACCGTGCGCTCTTCGGGCTCGAACACGCAGCCGCGCAGTACGGGCGTGACCTCGATCTTGATCTGCACGCCATCGCCGCGGGCGATCAACTTTGTAACAGCGCCCTCTTTGTTTGGGGAAGCTGGGGTGATATTTTCTGCTGGCGAGACTGAGGTGGCATCCTCAGCAATGCGCTTCATCGCGGTATCGATCTCTTTGAGCGATTCCGGTCGAGACTGGACCGGCAGATAGGTGAGGTCGATATCTACCGAGAGGCGGGGCATATCGCGGATGAACAGATTAATCGCAGTGCCGCCCTTCAGCGCGAAACACTTCTCATCGGCCACGAAGGGCAGGACGCGGACGAGCAGGGAGACCTGGCGACGGTAGAGATCGTTATAGGGCATCGAAGTCCTCCGGCACCGTTATGCGGTAGGTAGGGTCCAGCTTTCCGCCCTTAACCAGCATTCGGTCGCCGCTCCCTAAATTGAATTCCTCGGTGCTGAGGCGTTTGCGCCAAGCCGGGCTATGGCGATCAGCGAAGAAGAAGAAGAGGCGTTTGACCTTGATGCTCTTGCAATCCGCTAGCAGCTTGGAGAGGCGGTTCGGACTCAGACTCACCAATCCCTCGAAAAGCTTGTCCACAATGTGAAAGCTTTCCTTGCCGGGCAACTCGTCGAGTAATTCGAAGATCGCTCTCTCAGGGGTGGAGACGAGAAGCGGCCAGTCCCATTGACCCCAGGGCATCACATTGAAGCTGGGACCGTGAATTGGATCGGTGTTCTTGAGCTCATGGCTCTTTACGTTCAGGCTGAGATTGGTCAGTGCCCTGGTGATCGGGTCATTCCGAAACAATCTTCCGCTACGGTGAAATATGAATTTCTGCCTGATCGGGAGTTTGTTCATCCACCCAGGCAGGATCTCCTTGCCGTAGAGGTGAACCTCGTGTGGCTCCTGGGAAAGGAAATGCGCAAAGCCTTGAAGCTCAAGCGCCGTGCGGCCACCGACCACGAGCGGTATTTGCATCAGGTTTTGCAGTGAGATCATCACCATCTCCCAACGCAGATCGCCCCGGGGACGCCAGAACACGCCGCGTGCCGGTTGGCTCAGCCATCCCGCATCGACATACTGCGAGCGTAGCGAGCTGGAATAACCGTGTTTGCTCAGCCATGCGGCGGAGACCAGCAGTCCCTCGGGGACGGCCTCTTCCAGTTTCTTTAGCTTTGACCCATTTTGCACATTCATACTGTGCAAAATAGCATTTTCTCAAAGAGGTTGCAATTCTGTACTTCGATAAAATGCAAAAATGCATAGTATAGCTTTGCATAATTGTTGTTTTCTAAAGCGCCCCTGGATGCCTTATCCGTATCGGCGCACCCCTTCGGGGCGGGCTGTCGTAAACCGCATTCCACCCCATTAAAGGCGGCTTGCGGCCATTCGGCTTCCATCCCTCGCGCAAGCCTTAGGGGCCAGCCCCTCAGCGCACTTCTGAAAAAATAGACGGTCTCCCGAGGCTCACTTCGCTGCGCCCGCCGTCGATTTTTCCCTCCGTTTGCACACCCCGTTTTCGCCAAAGGGCAAGGGTTCATACGCGAACCCTAAACCCAAAGGAGACGAGGGAAATGACACTTAAACTATATGCCCAGCCTTACGATATTTCAGCTACAGGCTTCTATTTCGAGACAGCGGAACAATACGAAGAGCTATCGGCCAAGGCCGTGAACGATTTTGGCCAAAGGGTCGAGGAATTCGAAATCCAGTTCATCGACGGCGAGCGGATCGATGGCGAGCTTGCCAGAGTTTGGGAACTGAATCAGGTTAATTTTGGAGCGTTTCTGGACGCGGCGGAGGATTGGGACGATGAGCGCAAGCGCCATTACATCATCGCGGTAGAAGAATGTGGCTATGGTCATTTCGACGTAGTGGACGAACCCGAAAGCGTTGAGATCGACCTTTATTCGGTCGGCAGCTTGCGGGAGCTGGCCGAGCAATTCGTTGAGGAAGGGCTATTCGGCGAAATCCCCAAGCCGCTTCGCTTCTACATCGATTACGACGCTATCGCCCGCGACCTGGCAGTGGATTACTCCGAAACCTATATCGCTGGTGAAGGGCTGATTTACCGATGCGGCTGACATTTACGGTTCTAATGACGGCCCATCACGCTGTCTGCCACGGTGGCGCGGTCTATCTCCGCTGCGGCGGCTTTCCTTGAATGCTTCCCGACGGGCGGCGCGTTCGGTTTCCGCATCCGTTTCCATGCGCTGAAAGACTTTGGCATCCTCGCTCAAGCTGCGGGCCGTGCTCTTGTTGGCCTCGCGTTGCCCGACCCGTTCTCTGACAACTTCGGCGCGCTGGGAGAGCTGGGTGGCGGTGAGCGTCTCGCGCTCTATCTTATCTCGCCGCTGTGCTGTTTCGGCTTCCAGCGCGTTGCGCTCCAGTGTTCGCTTGCGCTCTCCGCGTAGCCTGTCCCATAAGCCGATGAGGCCGGTGCGTAGGCGGTTTTGCCGTTCGCATTCTTCTGTCTCCCGGCGCAGCCGTTCTGTTTCCTGTAAGGCCTCTCGCTCTTTGCGCTGGCGGATTTTGATTGCCTCGCGCCGCTTCTCCGCTTCGTCCTTCTCGCGCCGTTCCTTTTCAGCGATGTCGCGCTGGAACTCGTCCATCTTGGCCTGCATCGCCCGAGCAATTTCTATTTTGGTATCAGCTACGGACGGCAGGGCGTCCATATCGCCCAACCTCTCGCGCACGGCTTTGGTTCTAATACCAACGCGCTTGGCGATGTTGTGCGCCTCTCCATGACGGTCCACGGCGACGTAGCCGCGTTTATCGCCTCTGGCGAGCCAATAGCCGCGTTCTTGCAGGGCATGAGCTAAAGCGGGTTTGCTGTCCGAGATCGCCCAGGCATCCTGAAACGCCGCTTTGATTTCGCGCGGGTTTTCCTTGATCCGCCTGGCTTGTTGCCATTCGGCCAGTGAGAAATTCCTTGGATCGCGCGCACCCGATACGGCAAGGCCACGCGGCATAGTCCAGCCATGTTCGAGATAGAGATCGCGCGCTACGTCCTGAAGCTTGCGCTTGGAGTGCGGCAGGGGGACGGCTTTCATCTCCTTGATGCCGATCCTGCTCCATACGGCATGGGCATGGCGGCGCATTTCCCCGTCAGTGCCGCGTTTCTCATGGAAAATGACCGCCCGAGGCTGGTCTTCTAGCCCGAGCTTGGTTTCCGCACGGGCAATGGCGCTCATGAATGCATCGTCCGAGACCTCAGCGCCCTTGGGCGGGTTGAGGCTTAGCGAGAAGAGGAACTGTTTGCACTTGGTTCCTCGGCTGATGGCATAGCTTTCCTGAAACGCGCCATCGAGATCATCGGCAACAAATCCGCGCAGCTCGGCCACCTCCACCCGTTCATTCTCGGATTTCATCAAGTGCCGGGCCAGATCGCGAGCACCGCCACGCTGGTTGCCGACAAGAATCACGAGCGCAGCCCCAGAGCTTTGATGAGCACGGTGCGCATCTCCCGCACATCGGCGCAGGCCTCTTGCAGAGCGGTGCGTTCTTTCTCCGCCATGCTTATGCGTTCGCTTTCCGCAGCGGCGAGCAACATGAACAGAACTTTGACCTGATCCGCTTGACCGAGAAGTCCAAGAATCCGGCCTAGCAGGGCGGAGTCGATAGGCGGCTTGCGCGCGGCCTTGCGGGGCGCTTCGGCATCGCCGAGTAGCTCGCTACGGATATATGTCCCCAAAGGGCGGTTCCCGGCCTTGCTTTCAAGATAGGAGCGCTCGTCAGGGCTTAGGCGGATCGGGAACGGGGCGGGCCGCTGCCGCGTCTTTGGCTTTGAAGGGCCAGCCGCCGCAGCGGCGAATTGTTCGGTCTTGGAAAGGCTCATGGTTCCAGCCCTTCCAATTCATTGGGGATATGTGTTTCAAGCGCCTTTAGCTGATGTTCCCAGTCTGCTAATTCTTGGAAAAGGGAGTTCAAAGACTCTCCCTCCAGCAGCACCATTCCATCCCAATAGCTTAACGCATATCCGAAGACTCGGGTTTTGGGGCAACAGCCTCAAGAGAGACGCACGCACGGGCGCTTACTTGATGCTGGCGAGCTCCGCCAAGCTATCCAGTCTTGCCGTGATGTCATCAGGCATGAAGGTTTTGCTCTCTCCGATCAAAACCAGCCGGCAGCCTTGAAAGTCACGCTCGGACGGGGACAGGCTCGCCCGGCGGCCGACCATCTGGAACAGCACACAGTCACCGGGCTTCTCCCGGAACTGCATCCATCCCTTGGCACGGAGGAGGCTTCCGGACAGGCTTCCGATCAGTGCCTGGAACCGGGGCAATGACACTGGGCCATCGCAGCTCCATTCGACGCTGGCGAAACGTCCGCTGTCCAGCGCGGGGCGCTGTTCTGGTGTCAGGCGGAATCCTGCGCGCCCGATCAGGTCGGTGACGGCCAGCGTGGTGCCGTCCGTGCCGAGAACATATGCCTTTCCTGTCTCGCCGAGGCGGGCGGCGAGAGCTGGGAGGCGGTCGTCGCCTGCCGGAACCTTGCTCAGTTGCACCATGTCGGCGGCGGCGATCTGCGCCTGCCACAGAGGGTCCTGCCAGCGGCCCGGGCTGTCCAGCAGGTCTTCGGCATCCGCGATGCAGACGATGCTGTCGAGCGCGGCGGCCCGAAAGAGAACCGGATCCATCAATGCCTGGACAATGCCCTGGGGATCGGCGACACCACTCGCCTCGATCAGGATGAGATCGGGCCGGCCGTCCCGGCTGTTCTGCAGGACCTGGCGCAGGGTGCGCAGGAGATCGCCCTGAAGCGAACAGCAGATGCAGCCGTTCTTGAGGCCGATCACGGCATCGCTCGCGCTTTCCAGCAAGGTGGCGTCGATATTGATGCTGCCGAAATCATTGACGATGGCGGCGATGCGCAAGCCTTTGGCGTTCAGCAGAAGCGCGTTGATGAAGGTCGTCTTGCCGGCGCCGAGAAAGCCGGTGACCAGGACAACCGGCACGTTCGTGTCTTTGGGGGCGGGCATGTTTGTGGGCTCTGGCATGTCCGCAGGCACCGGCATGTCTACGGGCACCGAATGGCCTGGCCCGGTGCGGCGGCGGTGTCCATCTGGCCGCCGGAGATAACCGGTGTGCCGCCGATCAATAGGTGAATGACGCCTTCCGCCGGTCGGTTCATATCGGTGAAAGTGGCGCGATCGGTGACCGATGCGAGGTCGAAGATCGTGATGTCGGCATCGAAGCCTGCGCGCAATCGCGCCTTGCGGGCGATCTGGGGGGTACAGCGTTCGATCACGCTGGCCGGGTAGATGGTGCATTTGGCCAGCGCCTCGACCAGCGGCATGACCTCGCGTTCCCGTGTGAAGTCGCGGAGGAACTTCGTGAAGGTGCCGGAGGATCTGGGGTGGGCCGAAACTTCAGGCGGTAATGGCCACTCTGTGCCTTCGTAGATCGACCCGTCCGGACGTACCCAGGGCATCGCGTCGGATGCTATCGAGCCGCCGGGATAGGTGACCGAGGCATCGAGCATCCGGCGATGCTCGGCGCTCACGTCGATGTCCAGATAGTGCCACAGGACAAGATCTGTCGGGTCTTCATGCGCGGCCCGCATGATGTCGTCGCGATCGGTGAAGCGGTGGTGGTCCTTGACCAGTTCGATGTCGCTGTAGTCGCTGCCGGTACGCTTTGTGAATTCCGGGTCGGCGAAGAAGGGCGCGCCGACGACGGTGGAGCCCGTGCCGTAAGGATAGGCCTCGGTCGTGACGTGCAGGCCCTGCGCCTGCGCTTTGGCGATGATTTCCACAGCGCGGTCGATGTCCTGCAGGCTGGTGGAGTTCAGGTGGCAGATATGCATATGCGCGCCGGTCGCCCCGGCGAGGCCGATCAGGCGGATATAGCTTTCGACGGAGCTTCGCGGGTCGATATTCGCCATATAGGCGATATGGGTGTAGGTCGGGCGGTCGAATTCGACGGCGAGGTCGCAGACCAGCGACAGCTCCTTCAGACCCGCGCCGGTGAGATATCCATTCGGGGTGCCGATGCCGATCGCCCCCTCCTCAAGCGCTTGCCGGGTGAGGGAGAGGATGGCTTCGGTTTGCTCGGGCGAGGCGGCATCGGTGGACCAGCGGTTGTCGTTCGACCCGCCCATATTATTCAGCGGGTTCGTCTTGCCGTTCGGGATGAAACCGCCGAAGGCCGCGCGGCGGGCAAAAGCCCAGGCCGCGGCGGTTCCGTAGTTCAGAACCCGGGGCACTGTTGCCTGATGGTCGTACCATTCCGCCACCGGCAGGGCGCCGATCTCGAGTTCCAGCGAAGTCGTCACCCCGTCGAAGGCCTGCATCCTGTCCGCCGCGACCGACTGACCATGGCCGTGCAGGTCGATGAAGCCGGGAGAGACGACAAGGCCGGTCGCATCAATCTCCCGCCCGGCGGTGCCGAGGTCGGTGCCGACAGCGACAATGATGCCGTCTTTCACGGCGACGTCGCAAATCTCGTCAAAGCCGGTTTCCGGGTCGATCACCCGTCCATTGCGGATCAGCAGGTCATGGGACATTGAGGGTACTTTCGGCGAAGAGGTTTTTTGGAGGGCGTCGGGCAGAAATTTTGTCCCGCAGGATCGCGGGGATGGCTGGATAAAAGAAGCGGTCATGTGATCCGGTGCGGCGCGGTGGATCACATCTGATGCAACGGGGACAGAGGCCCCCGGAAATGCTGGCAGGACTCGACGGCGATGACAACCTTCATCACCGCCAGCCGTGGTTCGCGAATATCTCCGGATGGCTGCTTCTGTTTTCTTCTGCGGCGCGATCAACTGCCATTTGTAAGCCTTGATGCATGGAACAGAAGGATGGAGCGGCGCGCGGCCCACATTGGTAGAGGCAGTTTTTTCATTTTTCGTAATGCTTCTCAATCTCAAATAAATTGAAAAAAGTGAAGTAAATGAACTCGTTGGCTTGATTGGCGCCCGGACAAAAGGCATGGTCGGTGGAAGGAGTCCATGTGGGGAAAGCCGGGTATGATGAAGAGCGGCCTGAAGCGCGATCTGATCGCCGTTGCTACCGTTCTGCCTGTAGCGATCGGCTTCTTTGTGCTCTCGGCCGGAGCGGGATTCGCGGGTGAGCCGGGATCTCTTCAGCGCGTTGCCGAGTATCTGGCGGCGGCTGATGATGACCTGCTGCTGCCGAATGCGGGAGAGCAGACGGACAGCTCCCAGGCCGACGATCTGCTGCTGCAACCGGCACCATCGCCGTCAGACGATTTACTTCTGCTCCCCGGGACGCCCCCCGCAGCCTCGGATGATCTTCTCCTGCCAAAGGCCTCGGACGATCTGCTTTTACCGGCCGCTTCGGACGGGGTGTTGGTGCCGCCGTCGGGGGGTGACGATCTGCTGTTAACCCCGGTCGCGGATCCGGTTGCTCCATCCGTTGCGCCTGCGATCGGGGCGCCGGTTTCTGCGGGGGGCTCCACGGAAGAGGCCGGAAGCGCGCCCGGTGCCGCGGCGGAGCATGAGAAGCTGTTCACCGAGAACCGCTTTCCGGCGGCGACCACCTGCGCGACCTGCCATCCCAAGCAATATAGCGAATGGTCGGCTTCCCAGCACGCCTATGCCCAGCTCAGTCCGGTCTTCCTGACCATGCAGGCAGCGATCAATGCAAAGACCAGCGGCACTAATGGCGATTTCTGTGTGCGCTGTCATACGCCCGTGGGCATGAACCTGGAGGAGTCGGTTTATGTCTCAAATTTCGACCGGCACCAGACCTCGCGGGAAGGTGTGACCTGCATCACCTGTCATCGGGTTAATCGCAATTACGGCAAGATCAGCGGCCGTCTCGCCATCGTCGAGGGCGATCTGTACGAGCCGG
>TARA_R110002051_G_scaffold281373_1_pt1 | contig 12634 bp, 10 predicted proteins | sample TARA_R110002051 | Tara Oceans TARA_R110002051 (sample SAMEA4397023) | marine metagenome | biome: Polar Biome; feature: [MES] marine water layer (ENVO:01000295) within the mesopelagic zone...; material: water (ENVO:00002006), including particulate matter (ENVO:01000060) such...
TTAGTTTAGGACGCCTTCGGTGCCAAAAACCCTGACGACGGACAGCCGCATGTTCGCTGTGCCAAGATACCAATTTTAATGATTTTGTAATGTGTTCTATCCGGCGGCGTCTTAACTAATAGAATTTTGTAGAAAAAGCGATAGCAACGGCGGGTCACTGATTTGGAAGCCTTGCATGACATCACCATCGTCGGGGCTGGCCCATCGGGGCTGGCTTGCGCGATTGTTTTGGCGCGAGGCGGGCGGCGGGCGTTGGTGCGCGAATGGAAATCAGATGTCGGTTACCGCTTTCACGATGATTTTCAAGGGCTCGAAAACTGGACCCGTGATGAAGATGTGCTTGACGAGCTTGCCAGCGCCGGCATCATAACCGATTTCGAGCGACATGCCTTTGTAACCGGTACAGTATTTGATCCGGCGGGCCATAGCTACCAAGTGCAGGGCAAGCGCCTGTTGTTTTATCCGCCGCGGCGCGGGCCCGCCGAGGGCACACTTGACCGTGCCTTACTGGATCAGGCGATTACGGCCGGCGTTGAGGTGCGGTTCAATGATCGTGAGCGCGAATTTTCCGGCGCGGGCGTTCTAGCCTTAGGTCCGCGTCAGACAGGGATCATAGCTGCGAGGTATCTGTTCGAGACGGATATTCCCGATGGGGCTTGGCTCGCGCTTGGACATGACGTTGCACTGGGCGGCTATGCCTATCTGCTGGTGCAGGGCGGGCGCGGCGCGGTTGCAAGCTGCATGTTCTCAGGGTTTAGCGATCAGGCAAAACATGTAGCTGCCGCCGTCGCATTTTTTCGTGCGCATGCTGATCTGGAGATGCGCGATCCTCGCCCCTTTGGTGGCTATGGCAATATGGGCCTTCCGGTAACCGCCATGCAGGGTGGGCATCCGGTGATCGACGAACATGCCGGTTTTCAGGATGCACTTGCTGGCTTCGGGATGCGTCATGCTATCCGTTCGGGCGTTTTGGCGGCACAATGCAGTGTTGACGACCACTACTATACCGCGCGATGGCAGGCCGAGCTGGGCCTGGGGCTCAAATCTGGTATAGTGAACGGGCTGGTTTTCAATGCCGGAGGCGAGCTCGGGATGAAGCTGGTAGTCAGGCGGTTGGCCCGTTCTGATACCGGTGGGCGGTTGAGGCGCGCCTATGGCCCCTCGGCATTGAAGCGTCTGCTACTGCCCCGTGCGCAGCGCAGGTATCGCGCGCCGTTGGCTGACCCAAGTTGCAACCATATCGAATTCAATTGTGTCTGGTTCCAACACGGTGATCACGCTGAAATGTCAAAACTCAACACTATATGAAAATTGGAGAGAGACTATGCTGGTAAAAGACATCATGACACGGACCGTTATTACCGTCAGTAAATCGACTCCGGTCGAAGAGATCGCAAAACTGCTGCTGGCGCGCCATGTTAGCGCGGTGCCTGTGGTGGATGACACAGGCAGGGTACTGGGTTTGGTCAGTGAGGGCGATCTGATGCGCCGGGTGGCCGACCCCGCAAAGCCGCGGCGGTCCTGGTGGCTGGAGTTGTTCTCGGATCCGGCAGGTGATGCCGCCGATTACATCAAAACCCATGGGCGGAACGCGGCAGATATTATGACAAAGGACATCATCACTGTTGCCGAAGACACACCGGTTGGTGAAGTGGCGCGTATACTTGAGGTCGAACACATCAAACGGGTGCCGGTGTTGAAGGGCGGCAAGCTGATCGGGATCGTCAGCCGCAGCAATTTATTGCAAGCAATGGCATCAACCTCGCCACCCGTGGCGGTGGTTGGCGCTGAAGACGGCGAGTTGCGCGACCTTATTATTGAGAAATTGAGCGAGGTGCCCGGCGTCGAGGTTTCGCTGGTCAATGTCATAGTGAAAGACGGCAAGACCAGCGTCTGGGGCACCGTCAATACGGATCTGCAGCAAAACGCCGCGCGATTGGCCGTCGAAGCCGTGGTTGGCGCAGGCAACGCCGACATGCAATTGAGACCGATCCCTGCGTGGAGCTATGGATACGGAATTTGACGTTTTGACATGACACGATCACGACTAGTTGAAAGGGTAATTCAATGACTGACCTCGGGAATCCCAGTCTCATCGCGACTCCGCGGCAGCGCAAGCCAGCCGTATCATTGTGGATTTTGGAACGTGCGCTGACATCATTGATCCGCCGTGGTACGCTCCAGCTGAATTTGCCAGACCGGATCACGCGACATTTCGGCGAAGGTGCGCCCGCAATATCGGTCACAATACATGACTGGAGAACGGTACGGCGCATTGCGCTGAATGCTGATCTGGCGCTTGGCGAGGCTTGGACCGATGGCAAGCTCACGGTCGAGCAGGGCGATATCTACGGCCTTCTTGATCTGTGCCTGTCTAACGCGGGTCTTGGATCGGGTTACGGGTTGCGCCGGTTTCAACTCCGGCTGCGGCGGCTCATTCGCCCGCTGTTGATGCACAACCCGATCGGCAAGGCACAAAAAAATGTGGCACATCACTACGATCTTAGGGACGCGCTTTATGACCTATTCCTAGACCCCGAGCGGCAATACTCTTGCGCCTACTTTGAAACGCCCGAGGATACCCTCGAAGAGGCGCAAATGGGTAAAATGCGCCACATTGCAAATAAGCTGCAGCTAAAGCCGGGTCAAAAACTGCTTGATATCGGCTCCGGCTGGGGCGGGCTGGGGCTGTTTATGGCGCGAAATGCGGTGGTTGACGTCACCGGTGTTACCCTGTCGGTCGAACAGCAAAAATTCGCCTCGGCACGCGCCGAACGCGAGGGCATGTCACAGCAAGCGCGCTTTATTCTGTGCGACTACCGTCAAGTGAACGACCAGTTTGACCGGATCGTATCGGTGGGAATGTTTGAGCATGTCGGTGCTGCGCATTATTCTGAATATTTTGACAAGGTTGCAGGGCTGCTCAAGCAAGACGGCGTTGCGATGATTCACACCATTGGTAGCGTCACGGAACCCGGTGCTCCGAACCCGTGGATCCGCAAGTATATTTTCCCCGGCGGTTATATCCCGTCGCTGTCGGAAATTCAGCCGGCGATCGAAAAAAGCGGGCTCGTGGTATCCGACATCGAGGTGCTGCGCTTGCACTATGCCGAAACCCTGAAAGCCTGGCGCGCGCGATTTATGGCGCGGCGCGACGATGTCAAGGCGCTCTATGATGAGCGGTTCTGCCGGATGTGGGAATTCTATCTCGCCGTCTGTGAGGCCGGTTTCCGCCATACCGGCCTTGTAGTGTTCCAAATCCAGCTTGCACACGGTGTTGATACGGTGCCACTCACCCGCGATTATCTTGTGGTCCCGATGCAGGATGGACCACCCACGGGCCACGATATTGCTTGGCAGTGCAGGCGCGCGGCAGAACACCCGCTGTGATCTACCGGCAGCAAAATGAAACAACCCAAACAGATCAGCAGGTGCAAAGAGTAACCTAAATTACCCAGATCCGGTCCAACTAATGGGGAGTAGCTCACCTGTTTGACTTGGCGACTTAACCGATATCCCCCGAAGGCAAAGCTGCACCTTCGGCACGTTAATGCAACAGATCCGTAAGACATCGCGTAAAGGATCACGCTCTTCGGGAAATGATTCCTTTTGAAATCAATCGCCACGGTTGGGCGCTCGCTTTCAAACTCAAAACCCCGCACCTACCACGCGCGAGCCTGTCCAACCAACCGCGAAAACTTTGCGAAAGAATCGAATGGATATGATCCGTATCAAAGCTCAAATTTCCGGGATGTTTTAGCAAGAGTACGGAGGATAAAAAGCGGGCCTCTTGCAGGTGTGCTGTAATTAAAAGGAAATACCATGAGACACAACTTCACACGCAGAACGGTCATCCTGTCAGGCACCGCAACGATTGCACTGTCGTCTGTCGCGGGTGCGCAGACCATGCTGATGCCTAGCTTCGAAGAGGCCGTGACAAGCGCTTCCGGCATGGACTGGGCAACACCGGAAGCCGAACGCGGCGGCCTGTCGCTGGTGGCACAGTTCGATTCCAGCGGCCCCGATGCCTGGGATCCGACAACACACCCTCTGATCTACATCACCTCGGAAAGTTACGACAATGACAACCCCGATCGGATTCCGGGCGGCTTTGCCGGGTTCCACCTGATCGACGGCTACTCCAAGGAGGTCTTCGCGGAGTTCATCGCCGTTACCACGCCCGAAACCAGAGATATGCGCTCTGGACCACATGGCGTCAACGTTTCGCCTGATGGCCGCTGGGCCTATGTCGGCTGGTCAGAGATTGACGACAGCCCGACGCAATATACGTCCTATGTCGCCATCGTGAACATGCGGACGCTCAAGATTGACAAGCTGCTTAAGCAACAAAGCTATTATCAGGGCGAGATGCGCGCCCAACGGCTGCACCACATCCAGTCTTGGCGCGACGTGGACGGCAACGACCGGACCATCCTGCAATGGGGTTATGGCGCCAACGGCGGACCGCACCATATCCTGGATCCGAACGACGACAACCGGGTTGTGCGGTCGATCACCTATGACGATGTGCAGGTCATGGGTCACCCGTTCACCACCCCGAGCCCGGACGGCAAGACGCTCTACGTCTCGATCGGGTCGCCCGAACTGCGCGAGGCGCCTTTCAAAGGGGCCGGGATCGCCAAGATTGATCTGGAAACCGGCGCTGTGACCAACATCATGGAGGTCGGCAACCACCCGATCGGCATCACCCATGACGTCGATGGGCGGTTTACCTATGTAATCGACGGATCGAACAGCCTTGTCTACAAGATCGACAACGAGATCGACGAAGTTGTCGGACATACCAATGCCGGAGTCGCTGGGCCCTATGGCCTCGCGATGAACTGGGATGAAAGCCTGATCTTCACGGTCGGCAAGGGCGAGGGCACCCACAACGTCGGTTCGGTCGTCGGTGTGGTCAGTGCTGATCCGTTCACATCCTACCGGGGTTTGCGTCAGCAGCCAATCTTCATGGGTGGATCAGCCTCGAGCATTGACCATGCGATCCTGCACCCGGATCCGGACGTGAACGAACTTTGGGTGTCAAACATGAAAGGTTGGGAAACCATCGTGCTTGACCTTGAAACCTTTGCCCCCAGCGACTGGATCGCCACCCCCAACGGCGGCGACACACATTCCGGCGGCTTTGTGCGTTACTCAGCTGACTTCCAGGGCGAACTTCTGACGGATATGGGCGGGCCCAAGGCAGAATCTGTACGCGAACTTATTCGCCAGGCAAAAGCTGGCTAACGAGCGACACCAAATGAGTCTGACCGCGGCATCCAATGTGATGCCGCGGTCGGAATTTGCCTATCGAACCCATAATGTATTAATCGACACGAAGGACAATCCAATTGGCATATTTTGACAGAGTAGTTTCCGCGACGAAGCCTCCTTTGGTGGCCGCGCTTCTGCTGACCATCGGCGGCGCGGCGTTTGCCCAAGATCACGATGCGGCGCAAGTCGATGCGGGCCGACAGCTTTTCGAGGAGAATGCCGGCGGCACCGGTTGCGCCGCCTGCCACGGTGATGCGGCAGAGGGCAACCCGGATGCCGGAGCGCCATTTATTCAGGGCAGCAGCCGTGCTCGCCTCAACGCAGCCTTGGCGGGTGCGGTGCCGGCGATGGAATACTTTGACCTGAACCGGAGAGAAACCGACGCTATCTACGAATTCCTGCAATACATGGGCCATGTGCAAGATGAGCCGTTGGACGAAGACACAGCGGCGGGCAAGGTCATCTTTGAAGAAACCGCCGGTGGTGTCGGGTGTCAAAGCTGCCACGGTGCTGACGGCAGTGGCGACAGCGCCCCCGACATCCGGGGCCAAGATGCGCGGGCGATCCTGGAGCAGTTGCGCCGCAACGAGAACATGTCGTTCATCACCTTGAGCAGCGGTGAGGTGGATCAGGTGGCGGCTTACCTGGACTATCTGCACAAATTGGACTCGCATTAGGTGTCACATCCCAGTTTTGTTGAAAAGTTTGCGCACATTCGGGAGAAGTCAATTTACATGGCTTTCTCAAGATGATTTCAGGCCCATTTCAAAACTTCAGCCCTTTCAATCGCAATGCGTTTAGCACCACCGACAAGGACGATGCGCTCATCGCGAAGGCTGCGAAAATCGGGCCTATCAGGATGCCTAGGAACGGATAAAGGATACCGGCCGCAATCGGCACACCGGCGGAGTTGTAGATCAGCGCAAAGAACAAGTTTTGACGAATGTTGCGCATTGTTGCATGACTTAGCTTGCGCGCCCGTACGATGCCGTCAAGGTTGCCTTTGACCAGTGTGAAACCGGCGCTTTCGATCGCTACATCCGCACCTGTACCCATTGCAATACCAACATCGGCTTGGGCAAGGGCAGGGGCGTCGTTCACGCCATCCCCGGCCATGGCCACCTTTTTGCCTTCTGCCTGTAATTCACGAATGATGCGGGCCTTGTCTTCGGGCAGCACGTCGGCGCGAATCTCGTCGATACCCAGACGACCGGCAACTGCCTGCGCTGTACGCTCGTTATCGCCGGTTGCCATGATGATGCGAAATCCCAGCTCATGCAGCGCCTTGAGTGCCGCTGGAGTGGTTTCTTTGATCGGGTCCGCGACGCTGACCAACCCGGCAATGGCATCTTCCAGAACGATGAACATCACAGTTTCGCCCTGATCGCGCCGCGCGTTGGCGGTGTCGACCAGCGGACCACTGTCCAAGCCCAAGTCCTTGATCAGTGCTGCATTTCCCAACGCAACGGACCTGCCGTCAACGATGCCTTTGACGCCTTTGCCCGTCACGGCTTCGAAGTCTTCCGCCTTGGCGAACTCTATGCCGCGCTCTTCGGCGCCGCGCACGATGGCCTCTGCCAATGGATGCTCTGATCCTCGCTCCAGCGAGGCTGCAAGACGCAAGACTTCTGCTTCGTCGTGGCCGTCTTCTGGGAGAACCACGACCAGCTTTGGCTTGCCTTCGGTCAGGGTGCCGGTTTTATCGACGATGAGGGTGTCGACTTTTTCAAAACGTTCCAGTGACTCGGCGTTCTTTATCAAGACGCCCATTTGCGCTCCGGTGCCGGTAGCCGTCATTATTGACATGGGCGTGGCAAGACCAAGCGCGCAGGGACAGGCGATGATTAGGACCGCAACTGCAGAGACAAGCCCGTAGGCCATGGCAGGATCAGGTCCCCAAATCGACCAGATGATGAATGACGCAATCGCGATGGCGATGACCGCTGGCACGAACATGCCTGCGACCTGATCGGCATACTTCTGGATTGGCGCACGGCTCCGTTGCGCGTTGCCAACCATCTGCACAATCTGGCTGAGCATGGTGTCAGCGCCGATGCGGGTCGCCTCAATGACGAGGCTTCCGGTCCCGTTGATCGTGGCACCAGTGACAGGTTCACCCGCCACTTTCTCAATAGGCACAGGTTCGCCCGAAATCATGGATTCATCCACCGAGGACCGGCCTTCCAGAACCACCCCATCCACGGGGACCTTATCACCGGGTCGAACCCGAACGTGATCTCCCAATTGCACTTGATCCAGCTCGATTTCCTCTTCAGCCCCATCGGGGCGGATCACCAGTGCGGTTTTGGCGGCCATGTCCAGCAATGCGCGGATTGCTTTGCCTGTGCCTTCCCGGGCGCGTAGTTCCATGACTTGCCCCAGCAGGACCAAAGTGATGATGACAGCTGCGGCCTCGAAATAGACACCGACGTTGCCACTCGCGTCCCGGAAACCATCGGGAAATATCTGCGGCGCAATTACCGCAACGATGCTAAAGACATAGGCGGCACCCACTCCCATTGAAATGAGGCTAAACATATTCAGGTTCGTTGTGCGGAAAGAATTCAGACCTCGCACAAAGAACGGCCAACCAGACCAAAGGATCACGGGTGTTGCGAGCGCGAGTTCAAACCAGAGCGAGGTGCGTTCACCCAGCAACTCCATAAAATATGTAAAGCCGACGAATGGCCCCATGGCCAGTACCAGCAGTGGCACCGTGAGAACGGCTCCAACCCAGAACCGATGGGTAAAATCGACTAACTCAGGGTTTGGACCTTCGTTCTCAAGGCCAATTGTTTCTGGCTCCAATCCCATGCCACAGATCGGACAAGAACCAGGACCGGGTTGGCGCACTTGTGCGTGCATCGGGCAGGTATAGATCGTACCATTATAGTCCGCTGGCACGATATCGTATTCGCCACCTTTTTCAGCAACTGTCGCGCCACCATGAGCGTGCGCATTTTCATGCCCGTGACTGTGCCCGGTGTGGTTATGATCGTCGTGTTCGTTGACCTCGCCCTCCGGCGTCAGAAACATGCCGCATTTGGGGCAGGAACCTTTTTCGGTGCTGCGTACCTCTGGGTGCATCGAACAGGTAAAAACAGTGCCAGCAAACCCCTCGGGCACCGTATCAAAGTTTTCTTTATCATCGGTTGTCGTGCCAAATTGGCCCTTGGTGACATTCATCTTGTGCTCCTATATTTCGGCCGTGCGCGCGTGGCGCAGTGTTCAGTGAAAAACCATGCCATCGACATGAAATCCGGCATCGACGTGAAGGATTTCACCGGTGATGGCAGTTGTGTGGTCGCTGGCCAGTAGAAGGGCAGCGCGCCCCACCTCGTCAGCGGTAACAGTGCGGCGCAGGGGTGATTTAGTTTCAGTCTCGCGGATCAACTCGTCGAAGTGTTCAATGCCCGAAGCCGCGCGCGTCTTGATTGCGCCTGCAGAGATTGCGTTGACCCGGATGCCTTTTGGTCCAAGTTCATGCGCCAGGTAGCGCACGGACGTCTCGAGTGCTGCCTTGACCGGACCCATCAGGCCGTAATGATCCACAACCCTTTCAGCTCCGATAAAGCTGAGCGTCGTCAGGCTGCCGCCTTCGGCCATCAGCGGTTCTGCCAGTTTTGCCATGCGGATGAACGAATGGCATGAAACCAGCATCGCCTGCGTAAAGCCTTCGGCAGAACAATCGGTCAACCGCCCGTGCAGATCAGCCGCTGGTGCCCACGCGATGGCATGCACCAGAAAATCAAGTTGCCCCCAAGATTCGTTGATTTTGGCATACACGGCTTCAAGCTGTCCTTCATGCAGCACATCGCAGGACAGCAAAAGAGGCGCACCAACAGATTGCGCCAAAGGTTCAACGAAAGGACGCGCCTTGTCATTGAGATAGGTAAGCGCCAGATCAGCGCCTGCTGCATGACAATTGCGCGCGGCAGCCCATGCAAGGCTTTGTTCATTGGCGACGCCGACAATCAGGCCTTTCTTGCCGGTCATGTCCAACAACCGGCCGGGGCCGGGTGCAAGTGTAGGGTTGTTCATTTTGCTGCCTCCGCAAGGGCGGCTGTCACGGGCGGCACGCAGCAGGCATGTTCGAGTTGTGGTGCGGCGGCAAGGCTTGTCTCTGCCATGGGGGTCTCAGTGCTCTGCGTTGTGGTGCGGTCCAGCATCAATGCCGCCACCGCCAGTGAGGCCATCCGCGCCATTGCGGGATCAGCACGCGAGGTCAGAACAACCGGTGCTGTTAGTCCCAGCGCAACCCCTGCGGCAACCGCACCACCAAGGTATTCCAATGCCTTGGCGAGGATGTTGCCCGACACCAGATCAGGCACCAGTAGGATATCCGCCGCACCGGCAACCTCTGACAGGATGTCTTTTTCGTGAGCGGCCCCGATCGAAACTGCATTGTCAAACGCCAGCGGTCCGTCGACCTGCGCGCCCGTGATCTGGCCACGCCGCGCCATCAGTGTCAAAGCGGCGGCATCAACCGTGGATGGGATCGCATCTGTGACGGTCTCGACTGCGGATAGAACAGCAACACGAGGCGCAGGGACGCCAAGCGTGTGAAACAAATCAATCCCATTTTGACAGATCTGGCCCTTTGCGACCAGATCAGGGGAGATGTTAATGGCAGCGTCAGTAATGCCAATCAGCCGATCATGGCCTGGAACATCAAGCAGAAAAATATGGCTGCATCTGCGACCCGCGCGGCGCAGGCCAATATCGTTGTTCAGCACAGCCCGCATCAAAACATCGGTGTGCAGATTACCCTTCATCAAAACATCGGCTTCGCCACCTCGCACCATCATCACGGCAAGCGATGCGGCCTCGGTATCGGTAACGGCGGGGACTATCCAATCTGGATCGATCTGCCAATCAAGATCGCGCCCCAGTCTGAGAATTGTACCGAGGTCCCCGACCAGCCGCGGCGCGATCAGACCAAGCAATGTCGCATCCCGTAGTGTTTCCAAAACCACCGGTTGCGCAGCGCAGGCGACAACAACACGCGCCGATGCCAAATTCTGCGCCTTATCAATCAGGATTTGCAGCTTTTCAGGATTCTGAAACACAGGTCACGCACTCACTTCTGATGCTTGTGGCGCTGGCCTCGCCAAACATTTTACAGCCGCATGGCGCGCGATCATCTGTTCTTCATCGGTAGCGCGCGCTTCGACAATCACCCGGCTGTCAGGTTTTGATATCTTTGTGTAGCCAGCCTTATTGGCCGCACTGTCGATGTTAACCCCTAGATAGCCGAGACCGACGCAAATCCTGCCGCGTATCGCGGCCGAATTCTCGCCTATCCCGCCCGTGAAAACGATGCGGTCCAGCCCGCCAAGGGCCCCGGTCAGACGTGCCAGATGCAGCCTTGCTTGATAGCAGAAATATGCGACAGTTTCTGCGGCGGCCACTTTAGGGCTGTCCAGCAGATCTTCCATGTTCCGGCTGAGGCCTGACATTCCCAGCAGCCCACTTTTTTTATAAAGAAGCGCTGTGACTTCATCAGGTGACATACCTTTTTTCTGCATCAGGAATAGCAAGATTCCGGGGTCAATATCACCGGTCCGCGTGCCCATCGGCAGACCCGCAAGTGTTGAAAATCCCATGCTTGTCTCTATCGGGACCCCATTGCGGATAGCCGCCATCGAAGCACCATTCCCCAGATGTGCAATAATGATGCGCTCAGCATCAACATCGACGCCATCATGGCGCAACGTCTCCATGATGTATTCGTAAGACAGGCCATGAAATCCGTAACGACGGATGCCATCCTTGACATACGCTCGGGGCAGGGAGGTCATCCGCGCCACGCTGGGTAAATCATGGTGAAACGACGTATCGAAACAAGCCACCTGCGGCAGGCTAGGCCGGGCCGCCTGCACCGCGTCGATCCCTGCAAGGTTAGGCGGCATGTGCAATGGTGCTAGATGGGCGAGCCGACGCAGCCGTGCCAACAGGGCTGGCGTGACGTCCTTGGGGCAGTCACATTCCGGACCTCCATGTACCACCCGGTGCCCCACAGCAACCAAATCGAGCGATCCCGGCAGGCTTGCGATGGCCTTGAGCAAGCGCGAAAGTGCAGCCTCGTGACTGTCGAACCTTCCGGGTTCGTCAACAAAAATGGTATCACGAGTATTGCTCAGCTGAAAATGCCCGCCGGAAAGGCCGATCCGATCAATCGCCCCTGACCACAGCCGCTTTGGGTCAAGGGATGCAGTAAAAAGCGCAAACTTGAGCGAGGAAGACCCGGCGTTGAGCGTAAGAACAACCCGTTCAGTCATCGTTAGCTTCATCGGTTTGGTCCTTGTTCTTTTTGCCCTGCCTATTTGAACGGTCATGAGAGCCATGATCGTGGCCCCCTTTTCCTCCATGTCGATGTCCAAACAGATGCATGCCGATCATGCCCACCCCGAAAAACAGGATCAGCCAGTTTTCTAATATCCATTGCATTTTTTTCTTCCTTTCATGTCAGACTGACATGCGCGGGTTGCTATCGGTGTCCAGTTTCTCGTTTCCGTAAAGTGTTCTGAACGTGCGTTCGTATGTCGCGTCGCGTGCGATGCGGGCCCGTTCTATAGCGTCTCCAACTGCAGAGATCGCAGTCCGCTCGCGTTGGATCATTAAATTATCAGACTCCAACGGCACCCGCGTTTCGGTAATGCTACTCGCTGCCTGCCGAACAAGCCGCATCCAGGGATTGTAACTTTCCGAGAACATGAGACGGCTGGTGCGCATGGGATGCATTAATTTCAGTATTTCGGCGCTGGCTGGTGTTGTCATCAGGCGCACCCAAGGACTGACAAAAGTGGTATAGAAGGCCTCGTTAATTTTGGACACGCGCTCCACGTTGTCAAAGGCCTGTTCGGGCACCTCGTGTTTCAGATCGCTCACTTTGCGGGCCACGAACCTGACCTTGTATTGCGGGGTGTGGCAATCGGGGTCGCCTGAAGGATTGTCGATCTTCATCTCATACAGACCAGGTTTCAGCTTTTCGATCTTGTTCAGATTTTCCAAAATGGCACGGTGCTCAAGCTTTGCTACCGAGGCTGATACGAAGATGCCCAAATGCCCAACATGTGCATTGGTTAGGTAAACAATCCGCTGGCCAGCTGCTTTGAGATCCGCAGTGTCCTTGTAAACTTCTGGAATCCAGCCAAGCGCCTGTGCGGGTGGCGTGATATTGTCACCGTAAGATGCAAAGACGATCATCGGACTCTTGATCTTACGCAAGTCGGCGACGCAATGATCCCCGATCAGCATTTCGCCATTTTCGAGGCGGTTGCCAATGAACAGGTTCTGGGTGATCGACAGAATTTCGGGGCGGCTGAGGGTATAAAAACCGTTCCACCAGCGTTCA
>TARA_R110002051_G_scaffold62788_4_pt1 | contig 12631 bp, 13 predicted proteins | sample TARA_R110002051 | Tara Oceans TARA_R110002051 (sample SAMEA4397023) | marine metagenome | biome: Polar Biome; feature: [MES] marine water layer (ENVO:01000295) within the mesopelagic zone...; material: water (ENVO:00002006), including particulate matter (ENVO:01000060) such as......
GCCTCTATAGACCAGCCGTTCGGCTTCGGCAAGCGGTCGAAATGAAATTCCCGGCAGTGTTTTATGGTCTGGCGTCGCGCCCGACGTGACAAAAATGTGGCGGTTGCGAAATTTTGCGCGGCGGGTGGACGAGCGGTCGTGACGGCTACCGGAAATCTGCTAGGGCAGCCGCAGACGCCGCCGGCGCCACCAACCAAGGGTTTGAGGGTCATGAGCCTCCGCATCATCGCATCGACTGCCGTTTTCGCCATTGCATTGTCTGCCTGCACCACCACGAGCGCGCCCGCCACTCCGATCGAGGCCCGCTGGGTCGGTCAGTCCGCCGGGAAGTATTTCGCCGCCTACGGCCCGCCGATCAGCGACACCCCTGTCGGCGCCACGACGCTCTACAACTGGCGCGGCGGCTACAACCGCATCAAGCTGGCCAACGGGCGGACAGCAAACGTCAGCTGCGCCGCACAGCTGACGGTCGATGCCGACTATGCGATCCGCGACATCCGCATCACTGCCGACCGCCAGGGCGCCACTGGCCCGAGCTATTGCGAGGAACTGTTGACGGCGGAGTAGGCCGGCACCCGAATTCCACGCTTCAGGCCCGCCCTCACCGGCGGGCTTCTTTTTTGCCGCCAGGGCGCTAGCTTTTGCCTCTTGAACAGGCCGAGGACGAAGCGAGGATGCCCCTGCGATGAAACGCTCAGCGATCTTCCTCGCCATGCTCCTGGCAGCAGCCGTTCCCGGCGTCTCGGCCATGGAGGCGTCATCGCAACCCGAGGCTGGTTCCGACGCAGATTCCAGCACGGGCTCCGACGCCGGTCCGGATGCAGAGGGCGATGGCTGCCTCTCCTCCTGGACCGAGGCCGGCGCCGGGCAGGCGCTCTGCATCCGCAAGGAAAGCTTCAACCGCGACCTTTGCGAAGGCATCGCCTATTTCGCCAAGGCGCGTCAGGTGCCGGCAGATTTCCTGGCGCGGCTGATCTGGCGCGAAAGCCTGTTCCGGCCCGATGCCGTCAGCCCCAAGGGCGCGGAAGGCATCGCGCAGTTCATGCCCGGAACGGCCAGGCTGCGCGGGCTTGAGAACAGTTTCGACATTCTCCCGGCGCTGCAGGCTTCCGCCACCTATCTTGCGGAGCTCAACGACCGTTTCGGCGGCTACGGGCTGGCTGCCGCAGCCTATAATGCCGGGGAAGCCCGGCTGCGGGCCTATCTTGCCGGCGGCACCCTGCCCTATGAGACGCGCGCCTATGTGCTGGCGATCACCGGTGCTTCGGTCGAGCAATGGTCAGCCGAACCACCGGAGCAGGCGGCGGCGCCGCTCGACGGCGACACGCCCTTTGTCGAGAGCTGCGTCGCGCTGGCCGACAGCCGGCGGCTGTCGCCCGGAACGCTGATTGGCGAAGGAGCATGGGCGCCCTGGGGCGTGCAGCTTGCCGCGCACCTCAACCCGGAGGTGGCACGCCGGCTGTTTGCGCGGGCGATCGGCAGGCTGCCGGATCCGCTGAGCGAAGAGCTGCCGATCATCGTGCGCCAGACGCGCGGCAACTTCGGCTACCGCCCCCGCTACGCCGCCCGGATCGGCCGCGACAGCCGGGCGGAGGCACAGGCGCTCTGTGCGCGGATCAAGGATGCGGGCGGCAGCTGCACGGTGCTGCGCAACCAGTGACCGGAGACGGTCGGACCTTCACACCTCGACGATCTGGCGCTCTTCCTTCTCGAGGTAGTCGTCGACATAGAGGTCGGAGATCAGCTGCATGAACAGCGCCGTCATCGGCGTTGCAAGCGCCAGCCCGATGAGGCCGAACAGCGAGCCGAAGATGAGCTGCGTGGAAATCACCAGGACGGGCGGCAGCGAGACCTTCTCCTGCTGCACGATGGGCGTCACCACATAGCTCTCCAGCGCCTGAACCGCGAGATAGACGCCGAGAACCAGCAGCACGGAGTGAAACCCTTCCGGGACGGCCAGCAGCACGCCGGGCGTGGCGGCGAGCACCGGGCCGACGTTCGGGATGAAGGCGAGCAGGCCGGCGATCAGCCCCAGCAGAAGCGCCAGCGGAATGCCGATGAACCAGAGGCCGAGACCGGTCAGAACGCCGACCACGGTCATCGAGATCAACTGCGCCGTCAGCCAGCTCTGCAGCGTCTTGACGGAATTGTCGAGCACCCGCTCCGCCTTGCCCCGCGCCGAGGGCGCAATGAGCTTGAGAAGGCCGTTGCGATAGGTGGCGGGATCGAAGGCGCCATAGAGCGCGATGAAGAGGACGATGACGGTATTGCCGAGATAGCCGAAGGCGGAACTGACCGCCTGGGTTGCCGCACCGCCGGTGCCGGAGGGCCAGAGGCCACCCTCGTTGAGGCGCTCGATCAACTGCCGGCCCCAGGCATATTCCTCAAGGCCGCTGCGGAGGTTGCGGACTGCGTTCGGAACCTGTTCCCAGAGCTGCTCCGCCTGATTGGAAATGGCCGGAGACAGATAAAACCCGCCGCCGACGATGACGGCAAGCAGCCCAACCAGGAAAATGGCAACGCCCCAGCCCGGGGCGATGGAGAGCATCCTGGCGATATAGACACCGCTCGTCCTGAAGAGGATGGCCAGCAGACCGCCTGCAAAAATCAGCAGCAGCGTCCCCGGCATCATCACCAGCATCAGCAGCAGCAGGCCAAACACCAGACAGACCGAGACCGGGCGCGGCGCAAGCCTCACTCGCCATTTGTCTCTCTTCGTCGCTTCCGCTTCAGATCCGATCATCGCGCTGCATGCCCTTCTTCGTTCATGGCGAGAGAGGCCGATATAGGCCGCGGCGGACGATCCGACAGAGGCACCGACCATGATTTGGCTGCGGGGCCGTGCCCGCAGTGATGGAACCGGCTGGGCCCGATATGTGTTCCCTTGGCGAAGGGCGTCTCAGTCTACCGCAGACGCTGAAACCAAACCCGCCGCGAAGCGGCCCAAGGAGATCCTAATGCTCAAGTTCATCGGCGGCACGATCGGTGCCATTTTCCTCATCGGCCTGATCGTCGTCGTCCTGCTGCTGATGCTGATTTTCTAGCAACGCGCGGGAAACGCCTTCAGCGTTTCATTCAACAGGCCCCACGGATCACCGCGGGGCCTGTTGCACATCACGGACCTTCGCAGATCGGCGCACGTTCGATCTGGACCTGGCCGACCTCTGCGCCATAGGTGCGCAGACCCTGGTCGTCGAGAAGCACGATGCGATAGCAGGCATTGCCGCTCGTCCACCACGGATCCAGCGCTTCGAGGTCGGTGATGAACCGGTGCGAACAGGCCTGGCCGGAGCTGTAGGCGATGCCCTCGGCGCTGGTGCCTGCGAGCGGCACGTGGATATGGCCAAACAGGATATGGCGCACCCCGGCTGGATGGGCAGCAAGACGCCGCATGATTGCGCCCTCGTCGTGCATGCCGATCTTGCTGAAATGGGCGATGCCGGCATCCATCGGCGGATGGTGGATGAAGACCGTGACCGGCAGGTCGCCCGCTCCCGCCAATGCCCGGTCGAGCCACGCCAGGCGCGGTTCGTCGTAGATGCCGCCGATCACCCCTTCCTCATGACTGTCGAGAAACAGAAGGCGGCCGAAATCCGTGTCCATGAAGGACTGGATGTGGCCGTTGTCATCGCGCGGCTGCTCGGGAAAGGCTGCGACGAATGCGGGCCGCTTGTCGTGGTTGCCGAGCATCAGGCGCACCTCGAAGGGCACCGGTGCGAGGATGTCGCGCAGCAGCTCGTAGGCTTCCGGGTCGCCGTAGTTGCAGAGGTCGCCGGTCATCACCAGCAGGTCGGCGTCCGAATGCTTTTCGATGATGTCAGCCACCGCTGCGCGCAGCTGCTTTTCCGGGTCGACGCCGTTGACCACCACGCCCGAGGGCATCAGGTGGGTATCCGTCACTTGAATGATCTTCATGGTCGTTCTCTTTCGAAAAAAAGGAGGCTGCGGAGACGATGATCTCCGCAGCCCTGTCGCGATCCTGCTGCAGCAGGCTTAGTTCATGAGGCCGTTGGTCTGGTCGACGATCTGCTTCAGGCCGTCTTCCGGCGTGACTTCGCCGCGCATGACGGCGCCGATGATGTCGCGCTGGGTGCGCCAGATGCGGACGGAATCGCCGCCCGGATAACCGGCCCAAGGCAGCGAACGGTCGGCCTGCAGGGACGCCGTCTTCACGTTCGGGTTCTCGACGTAGTAAGGCGCGAGGAAGTTCTCGCCGGTCGCCAGCTTGTTGGTCGGCAGGTAGCCGGTGATGCGCACGATGGTGTTCTGCGCCTCAGGACCGGTGATCCACTTCAGGTACTTCCAGGCGGCGTCCTGCTTGGCCTTGTCCTGGGTCAGGATCACGGCCGAATTGCCGCCCGTCGGTACGCCGCCGTTTTCGGCGTTGTCGAGCGGGAAGGTAGCGGTCTTCAGTTCGAAGCGGTCACCGACCAGACCCTGGATGGTCTGTACGTGTGCCGGGGTGGAGAAGATGAAGCCGGTCTGGCCTGCACCGAACTGCTGACGCGACTGGTCCCAGTCGAGCAGGGTCTGGTGACCCTCGGTGACGAACTGGCGAGCAAGCTTCAGGGCGTTGAGACCGATTTCGTTGTCGAAGGCAACCGTCTTGGTGGCCGGGTCGACGAGCTGACCGCCCTGCTGGAAGATCAGCGCCTGCCACAGCCAGTCGTCCGGCCAGCCGTTGATGTCGTAGCCCATGCCGGCAACCGTGCTGTCCATCTCGTGGATCTTGCCGGCGAGCTCGATCAGACCGGCGAAGGTCTTCGGCATGTTGTCCGGGTCACCGCCGGCTTTGCGCACGAGATCGGCGTTGATGTAGATGATCGGCGAGGAGGCGTTGACCGGCAGGCCGTACTGCTTGCCGTCGATCTGGCCGAGAGCGGCCATCTTCGGGCTGTAGTTGTCGTCGAGGAAGGACGCGCCTTCGGCTTCGATGAAGGGGCCGAGATCGGTGATCTGGTTGCGCGGCGCCAGCGTGTGGACGAGTTCCGCCGTCAGATTGTAGCCAGAGAAATAGACGTCGGGCAAGTTGCCGGTGACGGCCGAGCGCAGAACCTGCTGCTGGCCTTCGTTGTAGCCGGCGGCCGGCGCCAGGAAGTTGATCTTGATGTCGGGATTGTTCTTCATGAACTCATCGGCCAGCGGCTGATGGAATTTCGTGAAGCCCGGCAGGTTGTAGAGAACTTCCAGCGTCATTTCCTGCGCGAAAGCAGGCTTGCCGAGGCCTGCAACAGCCAGGCCGATGGCCAGGCCGCTCAGGGCGGTGCGTCGAGACATCTTCATATCAGATCTCCAGTAGGTGGGTTTATCGGGTTGGGAGGCAGTCTTCATGCGGCGCGGTTCACTTGACTCCGGTCATGGTGATCCCCGCGATGAAATGGCGGCGCACGAGCAGGAAGCAGACCAGCATCGGCGCGGTAATGATGGTCGCGCCGGCCATCAGGGCTCCGTAGTTCGCACCGGACTCCACGTCGGCGAAATACAGCATGCCGAGCGGCGGCGGCGCGAGATTGGTGTCGGAGACGACGATCATCGGCCAGTAGAGGTCGTTCCAGTGGGCCACGAGCGAAAACACCGAGAAGGCGGCGAGCGAGGGAAGCGAGCCGCGCAGCACGAGGCGCCAGCAGATCTCCATCTCGGAGAAGCCGTCCATCCGCGCCGCCTCGATGATCTCGTTGGGATAGCTGCGGAAGGACTGGTGAAACAGGAAGATCGCAAACACCGACAGGAAGAAGGGCGCCATCATGGCAAAGTAGGTGTTGAGCAGTTCGGTCATCGCGAGACCGACGAAGAGCGGCAGCGCCAGCGCCTGGATCGGCACGCAGAGCGCGGCGATCACCAGGGTCATCAGCAGCCGGCGGCCGGGGAAGCGGAGCTTGGCGAGCGCATAGGCGGCAGGCACCGCCGTCAGCACCTGCACGATCAGGATGCCGAGGCAGACGATCACGCCGTTCAGCATGAAGCGGGCCATGGGCACCTGGCTTGCGGCACGGGAGAAGTTCTCGCCGGCCGAGAAATCTTTCGGGATCGGCCAGAGCGAGACGTCGAAGATTTCCGCCGGCGAGCGGATCGACGTCAGGAACATCCAGTAGAAGGGCAGCAGCATCACGAAGGCGCCGATGGCGAGCACGAGATGCGGCAGGTATCTGCGAACGTAGGCCATCAGTAGTGCACCTTCCGGTCCATGTGCACCGTCTGCCAGATCGACAGGATCAGCACGATTGCCAGGAAGATCAGCGTCAGCGCCGCAGCGTAGCCGGTGTTGGAATACTCGAACCCCTCGAGGTAGAGGTTGAAGAGCAGGGTCTCGGAGCCGAAGCGGCCCTTGGTGAGCACGGCGACCGTCTCGAAGACCTTGAAGGCCGAGATCGAGGTGGTGACGACGACGAACATCGTGGTCGGTCCGAGGATCGGCCAGGTGACCGTGAAGAAGCGGTCGATCGGGTTTTTGGCGCCGTCGAGGCGGGCGGCCTCGTAGAGGTCCTTCGGGATCGCCGTGAGGCCGGCGAGGAACAGTACCATGTTGAAGCCGAGCACCTGCCAGATGCCGATCATGGCCATGGTGGGGATCAGCAGTACCGGGTTCGACAGGAAAGCCACGGGCTCGAAGCCGAACCATTTGATGGCGGCATTGACCGGCCCGATGGACGGATGCAGCAGGAACTGCCAGACGGTCGCCATGGCGACGAGGGTTGCGGTTACCGGCAGGAAATAGGCCACCTCCCAGAAGGCGCGGCTGCGCTTGCGGTTATAGACGAGAAGCGCCACGCCGAGCGCCAGGAAGACGCCGAAGGGAATGACGATCACCGCATAGAGGACGGTGTTGGCGAGCGCGCGCATGAACACGTCGTCGTCGAGGGCGGCGGTGAAGTTCTGCAGGCCGACGAAGCGGATGGAAAGCGCGCCGAGCTGGTAGTCCGTCACCGAGAAGGCGGCGAGGACCACCATCGGCAGGATGTAGATGGCGATGAGCAGAAGAGCGGCCGGGGCGACGAAGGCAAGTCCGCGCAGGGCCATGCGCCGGTCCGTCCGCGAGCGGCTGGAAGCGGTCGTCATGGTCGTCTCAGCGGGGAAGTCCGTCGCCGTCATGCCGCCACCCGCTCGCGCACCGAGAGTTCGCGGCGCGCGCCGTCGGCGCCAAACAGATGGGCCCGCTCGGGCGCAAAGGCGAGATGCGTCAGGCCGTCGGCGCCGGTCTCAAGCGTCTCGCCGGCTGCCTGCCGCAGGGTGATCCGCACCGTCTCATCGGCCAGGAGCTGGCAACTGACGAAGCGGTCGGCGCCGTGGGTTTCGGCACGCAGAACGCGCACGACCAGGCCTTCGGCGGCCGGGCGCAGGTCTTCCGAGCGGATGCCGAGGGTTGCGGGACCGGCGTGAGCCGCCGCCGCCTGCAGGCCGAGGTCCTGCCCGAAGGCTGTCACTTTGCCCTGGGCGTCGATCTCGACCGGCAGGAGGTTGATCGACGGCGTGCCGATGAAGCGGGCGACCGTCAGCGTCGCGGGGCTGCGGTAGAGTTCGTCGGGCGTGCCGAGCTGCTCGATCCGGCCCTCCGACATCAGCGCGATGCGGTCGGACATGGTCATCGCCTCGATCTGATCGTGCGTGACATAGATGAAGGTGGCGCCGAGGCGGCGATGCAGCGAGGCCAGTTCCTCGCGCATGTGGGCCCGCAGCTTGGCGTCGAGATTGGACAGGGGCTCGTCCATCAGGAAGGCGGCAGGCGAGCGCACCAAGGCGCGTGCCAGCGCCACGCGCTGGCGCTGGCCACCGGACAGCTGCGCCGGCTTGCGGTCCAGCAGATGGGGAATGTGGAGCGTCTCTGCCGCCTGTTCGACGGCTGCATCGATCTCGCGCAGCGTCTGCGACGGTGCAAACAGCCCGCCGATCAACGGCAGGCGTGCCGACAGCGGCAGGCGGCGCATGCGCAGCGGCGTAGCGATGTTCTGGCGGACGTTCATATGCGGATAGAGCGCGTAGGACTGGAAGACCATGGCGAGGTTGCGCTCGCTCGGGTCCATGTCGGTGACGTCGCTGCCGCCGATCGAGACGGTGCCGCGATCCGGCGCCTCGAGGCCGGCGATCATGCGCAGAAGGGTGGACTTGCCGCAGCCCGACATGCCGACGAGAGAGAGAAATTCGCCCGGGCGGACAGAGAGATCGATCCCCTTCAGAACGTTTTCCGTCCCGAAGCTCTTGCCTATGCCCCGAAGTTCTACCGATTGCGGCGTCATACTGCACTCCTGTTTCAGCGGCGCGTATGGGGCCTTCAGGTGACAGAGAGACAACGGTTTCACGAAGATTTCATGACGCGGCGCGGACGGATCCCTCCCCGTTTTGCTCCATGGTCTCAAGCAGTTATCGCGATCTTTCTAATATTCACCGCCGCCGCTTTCGGGCTGGCAGAGGACAGGGCGTCGACAGCCGCACCCGGCTTTCCGTGGGTCGCCGGACGGACGGTCAGGAACCATGCGCCACCGCCGTCGTTGGTCTCAGACAGACAAAAAAGGAGAAGCCAGATGAACAGCACGATGGACAAGATGAAGGGCAAGGGCAACGAGCTGGCCGGCAAGGCACAGCAGTCCGCCGGCGACGCCACGGGCAACGACGACATGAAGGCAGGCGGCGTAAAGCAGGAAGCCAAGGGCGATCTGCAGCAGGCCAAGGGCGATGCCAAGGACGCCGCGAAGAAGGTGACCGAGTAACCGCGCGCTTCACCGCCCACCTTCCGGGGCAGGCCGCTGGCCAGGCCCCGGGGAGGCTGGCGTGGAGAGGACAACTGCTTGTGAGGGTCCGATGATGATCGAGAAGCGCGAAGACACTCCAGAACAACGGGCCGCCCCCCTGCTGCCGGTCGCCATCCTCGGCAGCGTCGTGCTTGCGATCACTGTCTATCTCTTCGTCGGCAGCATGCTGCTCGATGAGGACGAGAATGGGGATGCGCCGACAGAACCCGCGCTCCAGGAGCAACCGGTGGGCGGTTAGCGGCAACGAAGCCCTCAACATATCCTGGCCGTACTCGTCCCCTGACCCGTCCTAGGTGGCCCGAGAACGCCCTCTTGCCGGCTGTTGTCGAGAAGTGCAGCCTCGGCTACGAATGAGGAATGGATAGACATGATATTCTTGATCAGGCTTCGACCTATGTTTCCACCGGCGCGCTTGCCGCTGATCTGGCGAAGCTTGTCGCACGCCGGTCCGTGAGCCAGTCGGAAGGACAGCCGGAGGCGCTCCTGGCCTATCTCGAGACCGACATGCAGCCGATGCTGCAGGCAATCGGCTTCTCCTGCGAGATCTTCGACAATCCGCGCGAGGGCGGTGCACCGCTCATGATCGCGAGCCGCATCGAAGACGAAGCGCTGCCGACAGTGCTGGTCTACGGCCATGGCGACGTCTGCAACGGGGAAGCGCACCGATGGCGCGAGGGGCTGGATCCCTTCGTGCTGACGCTCGAGGGAGACAAGCTCTATGGCCGCGGCACGGCGGACAACAAGATACAGCATCTCATCAACATCAAGGCGCTCGAGACCATCATCCGAGCCAAAGGCGAGCTAGGGTTCAACGCCAAGATCATCATCGAGATGGCGGAGGAGACCGGCTCCTACGGCCTGCGCGAGTTCTTCGAACGGCAGAAGGATGCGCTCTCGGCCGATGTGCTGATCGCCTCCGACGGGCCGCGGCTCGCCATCGATACGCCGACCATGTTCATGGGCTCGCGCGGCGGCCTCTCCTTCGATCTCGTCGTCCACCTGAGGGACAGCGATCATCACTCCGGCAACTTCGGCGGCCTGCTGGCCGATCCGGTGATCATCCTGTCGCATGCCATCGCCTCGATTGTCGACGCGCGCGGCCAGATCAAGATCGCCGAATGGCGGCCGACGAGCCTGACGCCGGAAATCCGCGCGACGCTGAAGGATCTGCCACCGCGCCGGCACGATGCGGACTGGGGCGAGAGCACGCTGACCCCTTCGGAACGGGTGTTCGGCTGGAATTCGCTGGCAGTGCTGGCCATTTCCGCCGGCAATATCGATGCGCCGCAGAACGCCATTTCCGGCTCGGCACGGGCCACCTGCCAGCTGCGGTTCGTGGTCGGCACCGAGATGGACGAGATCCTGCCGGCGCTTCGCCGCCATCTCGACGCCCATGGGTTTTCGATGGTCGAGGTGCGGGCGTCCAAAGGCGAGCCGTTCAAGGCCACCCGCTTTCCGCCCAATCATCCCTGGGTCGCCTTCGTCGAGCGCTCGATCACCGCCTCGGCAGGCCGCAAGCCGCATGTGCTGCCGAACCTCGCCGGCTCGCTTCCGAACGATGCCTTCACGGACATTCTGGGCCTTCCCACCATCTGGATCCCCCATTCCCACGCCGAATGCGGGCAGCATGGGCCCAACGAGCATGCCCTTTCTTCCGTCGCGAAAGAGGGAATGCTCATCATGACGGCACTGTTTCTCGACATTGCGGCGCATGCGGGCGAGCTGAAGCAGGCCGGGTGACTGGCTAAAGGCCCTGACGCTCCCTATCGAGTCAGCCCGTCCAGTTCCAGCCCGAAGGCCTTGATGCGCGACGCCAGCGTGGTCGGCTTCATGCCGAGGAGGCGTGCTGCGCCGCTGGGGCCGGACACCCTGCAGCCGCAGGCCGTCAGCGCCGCGACGAGGTTGTCGCGCTCCAGGTCACGCAGCTGCGCATCCGTCAGGATTTCGTCCGCCGCGGGTTTCTGGCTTGCCCGGGTCGCCGTCGTCGCCTCGCGGCGATGCGCATCCGGCAGGTCGATCGTCAGCCGCCCGTTCCGGGAGAGGATGGCGGCGCGCTCAATGACGTTCTGAAGCTCGCGCACATTGCCCGGCCAGTCATAGCGGCAGAGCTCGCGGATATCGGCTTCCGAAAACCGCAGGTCCATGCGCTTCGACTGGCTCTCGCGGTCGAGGAAATGCTGCGCCAGCAGCGGAATGTCGTCGCGCCTTTCGCGCAAGGGCACGGAGACGATCGGAAAGACGTTCAGGCGGAAATAGAGGTCCTCGCGGAACTGCCGGCGCTGGACCGCCTGCTTCAGATCGCGGTTGGTGGCGGCGATCAGGCGCACGTCGACGCTGCGGGTCTTCTCCTCGCCGACCCGCTCGAAGACGCCCTCCTGCAGGACACGCAGGAGCTTGCTCTGCAGCTCCAGCGGGATCTCGCCGACCTCGTCCAGAAAGAGCGTGCCGCCGTCGGCGAGTTCGAAGCGGCCGATCCGGTCGCGGATGGCGCCGGTGAAGGCGCCTCGCACATGGCCGAAGAACTCGCTTTCGAAGAGCTCGCGCGGGATCGCCGCGCAGTTGACCCGGATCAGCGGCCGATCGCGCCGGTCGCTTGCCTCGTGGATGGCCCGGGCGATCAGCTCCTTGCCGGTGCCGGACTCGCCGGTGATCAGCACCGTCGCACCGGTCGGCGCCACCAGATGGATCTGCCGCAGCACCGCCTGGACGGGCGCCGAGGCGCCGACGATGCCGGAGGCGTTCATCTCGATGCGGATTTCCTCCTGCAGGTAGGCGTTCTCGTGCTCCAGACGCTCGCGCAGCTGGTCGACCTCGGCGAGCGCTGCCCGCAGGCGGCTGTCGGCCTCGCGGCGCTCCGTCACGTCGCGAAAGACGATGACGGCGCCGACGATGACATTGCGGTCGCGGATCGGGGTGGAGGTATATTCCACCCAGACCGGCGAGCCGTCCTTGCGCCAGAAGACCTCGTCCACGACGGTATGCACGGCACCATCCCGGAAGGCGGCGTAGATCGGGCAGTCCTCGTGCGGGTAGTGCGTCCCGTCGGGCCGCGTGTGGTGCATGATCGAGTGAATGTCGCGCGCCACCAGCTCCTCGGCGCTCCAGCCCAGCATGCGCTCGGCCGCGGGGTTGACGAAGGTCGTCTTGCCCTCGGCATTGACGCCGTAGATCCCCTCCCCTGCGGCGCGCAGGATCAGGCGGTTTTCCCGTTCAATGTCGCGAAAGACGCGCTCGGCCCGCTGCCATTCCGTCAGGCCGCCGCCCATGAAATCGTCCGCTGCGGCATCGATGGAGCGGCGCCGGCGCTCCTGCAGGTCGTGAAGGCAGACGATGATCAGCTGCCGGCTGCCGTCGATCGGCAGACGCGAACCGATGTATTCCACCTCCACCTCGCGGCCCGTCGCATGCCGCGGACGCAGCGTCGTCGTCCAGTAGGAGCCCTTGTCGAGGATCGCCTGGGTGAAGACGATGAGGGTCGGCACCTGCCCGTCGTGCAGCTCCGTCACCGTCATCTGCAGAAGTGCCGCATGATCATAACCCAGGAGACGGCAGGCGGCGGAATTGGCGGCCAGCACCCGGTCCGCCATCGGATCGAAGATCATCTCCGGCTGCGGAGACAGATCGAAGATCGAGCCGGTGAGCGCCTGCGTCATGACGAATTCTCGTGAATTTGAATTACGAAATCTCGTGTATCATGAAATGTCGTGACCCGCCACCCGAACGGGCTGTGCGCGGAACCGCCTGCGGATCAACGATCTCACGGAGATCAGCGAAACTGGCACGCCCATTGCAAGGATGGTTTCAGTCAATGGCACAAAGGGGAACAGTGCAATGTTCGATAATCCATTTGATGCGCGTACCGTCTTTCGATCCGGCTGCAACTGCGG
>TARA_R110002051_G_scaffold138476_5_pt1 | contig 12623 bp, 11 predicted proteins | sample TARA_R110002051 | Tara Oceans TARA_R110002051 (sample SAMEA4397023) | marine metagenome | biome: Polar Biome; feature: [MES] marine water layer (ENVO:01000295) within the mesopelagic zone...; material: water (ENVO:00002006), including particulate matter (ENVO:01000060) such...
AACTATCTTTTAATGAAAAAAAGTACTACCCTCTTATCCTTGGCTTTTATGCTCTCCGTGTTTTTAAACTACGGTCAAGAATCCATGTCTTCAGAAATGTATGAGCATGCAGCAAAATACTTAGCTAAGAATATGGCTCCATTGGTTCACAATGAAATTCAAAATCCTTCTTGGACTACCAACAATGAATTTATTTATGAGTTGGATTCTAAAGATGGGAAAAAATTTATGAAAGCAAACTTATCGAATGGCAAAAAAACTTTAGCATTTGATCATAAAAAAATGGCTAAAGCAATTTCAACAAAACTTGAAAAAAATATTAACGAAGAAAATCTATCACTTAATTCTTTAAATTTTATCGCTAAAAACACTATTGGATTTTCTATTAACGGTAAAGAATATACGTGTAACTTGAGTAATTATACCATTACTGATAAAGGTAACATTGAAAGAAGAAATAGAAATGAATATCTTTCTCCAAACGGAAAAATCGCAGCCTATATTGACAACTATAACCTTTGGATAAAAGATGTAGCAACTAATGAAAAAACACAACTTACCTTTGATGGTAAAGAAAATTATGGGTACGCTACAAATAATGCAGGATGGACAAAAGGAGATAATCCAGTATTAAAATGGTCTCCTAATTCAGATAAGATAGCTACTTTTCAACAAGATTCAAGAGGTGTTGGTGAAATGTATTTAACATCAACCAATGTAGGCCACCCAGAATTACAAGCATGGAAACATCCATTACCAGGCGACAGTATCGTTTTTAAATTAGAAAGAGTTATTATTCATTTAGGTGCTACCCCTAAAATTGTTCGCTTAAAAAAAGCGTCTGATTTTCAGCGTTCTACTATAACCGATCATGTTGCGGGAAGGAATGGCGAATTTTATGACAACGATTGGAATCAAGAAGGCTCTCAACTAGCATTTGTCTCTTCTTCAAGAGACCATAAAATAGCACATCTACAACTAGCCAATTCGCAAACAGGTGAAGTTAGCTCTCTCCTTAAAGAAGAAACTAAAACTTATTATGAATCGGGAGATGGAATGATTAATTGGCAAATTCTATACGATAGTAATGAATTTATTTGGTATTCTGAGCGTGACAATTGGGGACATTTATATTTATATGATCTAAGTACTGGAAATCTTAAAAACCAAATTACAAAAGGAGATTGGCTAGTTAAAGAAGTAAGATATGTTGATAAAAAAGCACGAAAAATTTATTTTATTGGAGCTGGTAGAGAACAAGGAAATCCCTACTATGATTATTTATACAGCATCAATTTTGATGGTAGCAATCTTAAACTATTAACTCTGGAAAATGCTGCGCATCGAGTTGAAATCTCTCCATATAACAATGCATTTTTTGATATATATTCTACTGCATCAACAGCACCCACCTATGTTTTACGAAATATGGATGGAAAAAAAATAGCAGATCTTGGAACGGCAGATATCTCTGAGCTTATTGCAAATGGCTGGCAAGAACCTATCGAATTTAAAGTAAAAGCTCGTGACAATGAAACCGATTTATATGGTATTCTTTTCTTACCAAGTGATTATGATAAAAACAAATCGTATCCTATTCTAAACCATATTTATCCTGGTCCACAATCAGGTAGTGTAGGCTATTATGGCTTTTCTCCTGCGCGTTCTGATCGACAAGCTTTAGCAGAACTAGGTTTTATTGTCGTTGGAGTTGATGCTATGGGTACACCAGGACGCTCAAAATCATTCCATGATGCCTATTATGGTAATATGGGCGATAACGGCCTTCCAGATAACATTGCGATGATCAAACAACTAGCTCAACGTTATTCGGGCATGGACACCACTCGTATTGGTATTTGGGGACATTCTGGAGGAGGTTTTGCTTCAACCGATGCTCTTTTAAGATATCCTGATTTTTATGATGTTGCTGTATCTTCTTCAGGGAATCACGACAATCGCAATTACGAGGCGGATTGGGGTGAAAAATGGCAAGGATTACTCGTTGAAAATCCTGATGGATCAACAAATTACGATAGTCAAGCAAACCAATTATTGGCACAAAATCTAAAAGGCAAATTATTAATAACTCATGGCACTATGGATGATAATGTACCTCCTTCCAATACAATGTTGGTTGTTGATGCTCTAATAAAAGCGAATAAAGATTTTGATTTAATTCTATATCCGAATAAGCGTCATGGGTATGGCGATATGACCAATTATATGACTCGAAAACGATGGGACTATTTTGTGAAACACTTAAAAGGTGTTGAGCCTCCAAAGGAATTTGACCTAGAAAAATTATAATATTTAAAAAGCATAATAAATTATAGTTTTATAAATAAAAAATCCGTTCCTAAGTTGAACGGATTTTTTTATAGCGTTACCCAAGGCTCGGGCTATACGCTACAAGTCCTCACCGCCAAAAAGCGGTTGCGAGTTTTACACTACTATCCCTAACGCAATTTAGCTATACCTTTTTTACATATTTAGTGATAATCACAATTTGCTGACCATCAACTTTACCTTCAATATATTCTGCATTTTCATGATCTAATGTTATCCTTCGAACTGCTGTACCTTGTTTAGCAACCATGCTAGAACCTTTTACCTTTAAATCTTTAACTAAAACCACACTGTCGCCGTTTTCTAAAATAACCCCATTAACATCTCTATGAATTATTTTTTCACTTTCTGAAAGGCCTTCTCCTGTTGCTTTTGCCCAATTTAGTGCTTCATCTTCTAAATACATCATATCTAGCAAATCTTTAGGCCAGCCTTCTGCTTTTAAGCGAGATAACATTCTCCAAGCAATAACTTTTACACTATCAAACTCACTCCACATACTATCATTCAAACAACGCCAATGGTTTGCATCAGTAGTATCTGGGTTTTCAATTTGATTGATACAGGTCTCGCAAGCTAAAAGACTTCCATCAATACCACCTACAGATACTGGTGGAACTTCATATACTTTCAAATTAGTTTCGGAAGCACATAATTCACATTTATTACCACTTCTAGCTTTTAACTCCTCTATTACACTCATTTTTTATTCTTTAAAGTATGCAAACTTAAGATAATCTAAAAGATTTAATAGTACCTACTCTGTATGTCAAACAAAAATAAGCTACTCTACATTTGTAGAATTAAAATATTTACTCTATGTTTGTAGAGCTAATTTAAAAATGTAGTACATGCAACTTTCAAAATCAGAAGAAGAGCTTATGAATATTCTTTGGAAGCAAAAAAAAGCTTTCATGAAAGATCTATTAGATGCTTATGATGAACCAAAACCTGCTACAACAACAATTGCTACGTTACTTAAAAGAATGATTGACAAAGGTTTTGTAGCCTATGAAAGTCAAGGTAGATCAAGAGAATATTACCCTTTAGTTAAAAAGAAAGACTATTTCTCAAAACATGTAAACGGACTCATTAAAAACTTTTTTAACGATAGTGCTAGTCAGTTCGCATCTTTTTTCACACAAGAAACTCAACTCACCAAAGGAGAATTAGAAGATTTAAAAGCTTTAATTGACAGTGAAATTAAAAAGAAAAAATCATGATTATCTACATCCTAAAAGCAACAGCATGTTTAGCTATTTTTCTTGCATTTTATAAGTTATTCTTAGAGAAAGAAATCATGCATATTTTTAAAAGATTTTATCTTTTATTAGCTATAGTTATTGCTTTTACTATTCCTACTATTTTATTTACCGAATATATTTATATAGTACCTCAACCTATAGAAACTAATGAAATTCTCAATTATACTTTTGAAGAATTTCATGCTACTCCCGAGGTTATTGAAACAAATAGACTTCCCATTTTATTATGGAGTATATATGCCTTTGGTGTTTTGGCATTTGGATTTAAATTCTTTCAGAATTTATTTACTATAAGATATCGAATTCGTAAAAATCCAAAGATTAAAAATCAGCACATTACAAATGTCCTATTAAAAGAAAAACTTGCTCCACATACCTTTTTTAATTTCATATTCTTAAACAAACAAAAGTTCGAATCCCAAGAAATTCCTGAAGAAGTATTGTTGCATGAAAAAACACATGCCCAACAAAAACACAGTATAGACGTACTTTTTATAGAATTTTTACAAGTGGTATTATGGTTCAATCCGCTAATATATCTTTTTAAAAAGAGCATAAAATTGAATCACGAATTTTTAGCAGACCAAGCCGTGATGCGAAAAGGAGTGGAAACAACAAGCTACCAAAAAATTTTACTAGCATTCTCATCAAATGCTCCTGAAACCCAATTGGCAAATGCCATCAATTATTCATCAATCAAAAAACGATTTACAGTTATGAAAAAACACACCTCAAAAAAAGCCGTTTGGCTCCGCAGTTTATTCGTATTACCGCTTTTTGCACTTTTGCTTTATAGTTTTAGTGCAACTCAAGTATTAGAAATTGAGAGACCTTTAGAAAATGACAATATAATTAGCAACATTAATGAAGGAAAATTTTCGAAACATATTGAAATTACAATTGATCAAGATGGTGTTACTGAGGAACAATTATCATGGTATAATAGCACCATAAAAAAAATTAATGAAAAACCTGAAGGTCAAAGAATTTTTAAACTAGAAGATGTTCAGAAATTAGAACATATTTATAATCTAATGTCCGAAAAACAAAAAACAAATGCAGAAGATTTCCCTAGGTTTCCACCGCCACCGCCTCCAATGGATACAATATACACCTATGAACGACTTTTGAAACGTATTAAAACAAATCCTAGTAATAGAACATCAAATATTATATCCCTAAATAAACTTTATGATAACATGAGCTTATTACAAAGAGAAAAAGTGGAAAATCCTGATGCAGTAAAAAATCTATTACCCCAAGATGGAGCAACCGAAGCACAGATTTCAGAATACAATGCCATAACTAGTAAGTACAGTGACATGAATATGCATACCATAATAAAAAAGTCGGAAATAGTTAGAATGGAACAGCTGTATAACCTAATGACGGAAAAACAAAAAAGAAAAGTTTCTACCTATACTGAACTTCAACCAATGCCACAAGAACAAGCTTCTACAAAACAGATTTCAGAATACAATACTTTAGCAAAAAAATACAATAAAATGGATCCAAACAATATGTGGATCCAAAAGTCTGAAGTAGATCGGATGAAATACATTTATAGCATCATGACGGAAAAACAAAAAAAGGAAGCCGAAGCTTATCCAGATATTCCACCAATGCCAGAACCACCTATGCCTCCAACACCTCCTTTATCAAATAGACTTTTAGAACAAGAAAAGGCTTTGAACAAACAAGAAGAAAAACTAGTTCTTCAAGAAAAAGTATTGATAGAACAGGAAAAAAAAATAGAAAGACTTGAGGCTCCTCCATCACCACCTACTCCAAAATCTCCATTAGATCATGTAATAGAAATGGCTAAAAAAGGAGCAATATTCTATTATGAAGATAAAGAGATCAGTTCTGATAAAGCAATAGAAATTTTAAAAAACAATACTAATTTGAATATTGACACAAGAAAAATTAAAAGCAGTAAGCCTGTTGTTAAAATCTCAAAAGAACCTATTATAATAACTTCAAAAGTAGCTGTAAAAAATCAAGAGACCGTTAACATTAAAGATGAGAAAAAAGACACGTCTGATTCTATAAAAAAGAAAAGAGTTTCCTTTTTTGTTAATGGCTCATCTGAAGATGATATTTCGTTAACTAAGCTAGAATTAGAAAATATAATCTTAGAATTGGAAAAAGGCAAGATCACAAAATTTAGGATTAAATTTCCAGGAAAACTAACTGTTTCTGTTTTTGGTAACAAACTAAATCAAGCAGCTAAGGATAATATTTTAGAAAGTATATCTTCAGATGTCATTCAGATATTTGATATTAAAACGGACATACCAAACCTTACAATAGCACCAAAAGTAATTACTTTAAAATAAAAAATTACTGTATTCATGCAACGAGATCAAATAATAGAAAAATTTTCTTTAATAACACGAAAGAACCGATTTCAATAGAAAACTAAGCTGAAATCATAAATCATTCTTAAAGCCTTCAAATTGAAGGCTTTTTTTGTAACAAATACGCCAAGTTTGCGTTCTAATAGCAGCGTTCTATTTCCTTTTATTAATGAGATAAGTAGAATTAAGTATTCATCAATCAAAATTACATCATCATGTTACAGAAATTTTTTATTCTTTGCTCTGGAGCCGATTCTAACATTTTAAATGAATGTTCTCAAGGAGAGCGCAATAAATATGCAGGTATTGGCGCTACCGTATTCTTTACCGCAGTAATGGCTTTTATTGCCAGTAGCTATGCGTTATATACCGTTTTTGACAACGTTTATACGGCTGTTTTCTTCGGGTTAGTTTGGGGTCTATTAATTTTCAACCTAGACCGCTTTATTGTTTCTACAATTAAAAAAAGAGATAAATTTAGTAGTGAATTACTACAAGCTACACCTCGAATTATATTGGCTATAATTATTGCTATTGTAATTTCGAAACCTTTAGAAATGAAAATTTTTGAAAAAGAAATTAATCAAGTCTTACTCGAACAAAAAAATGAATTAACACTCGCTAATAAAAATCAAATAGCATTACAATACAACCCAACTATTGCCGCTTTAAATACTGATATCGAAACGTTAAAAAATGAAATTATTGCTAAAGAAGCAGAAACTAATGCCCTTTACAACACCTATATTTCAGAAGCGGAAGGTACCGCTGGCACTAAATTGTTAGGAAAAGGACCTGTGTATAAAGAAAAGCGAGATAAGCATGATGCTGCACTTTCAGAATTGAAAGCTTTAAAAGAAAACAATGCAAAAAAAATTGCCACAATTGAAGAACAAATTGCAAGCTTAAATACAGAGTACACAAAATCAGTTACTGATTCACAGCCAATAATTGATGGTTTTGATGGATTAATGGCAAGAATTAATGCTTTGAATAAATTACCATGGCTACCTTCGTTTTTTATTTTCTTATTGTTTTTAGCAATAGAAACTTCTCCTATAATTGCCAAGTTACTTTCTCCAAAAGGTGCTTACGATTTTAAATTAGAAGAAGAAGAAAGTGTGATAAAATCATGGGTGACTCAAAAAGTAAAACAAAGAGACCTTGTTGTTGCTACTGATGAAGCTTTAAACACTAAAATTTACAATGAGATTGCTGAAGAAGAAGCGGTGTATGCTTATAAAAAACAAAAAGCTGAAGAATTATTAAAATTACAAGCTGACGCTTTTCACAATTTACAGGTAAAAAACTTATAGCTTCTTACTTAATCTACAATTCCCATTTTTTTTAATAAGAAAGAAGCATTCATGTTTTGGCAAATTCCATCTTTGAATTTATAATCAAAATACAATTCACTATTAACTATTTCAGCATCAAAATAATGGTTTTCTATTTGTCTTAAGTCATTTGCTGCTTCACACAGGCTTAAATCATGCGTGGCAATAATTCCGGTAGCTTTTGATCCTATTAATTTTTCTACAAATTTTCGAGAACCAATTGCCTTATCCGTACTATTGGTTCCTTTCAAAATTTCATCTAAGACAATAAAATAACGGTCTGTTTTAATTTCATCGACAATAAAACGCAATCTTTTTAATTCTGAGAAAAAATATGATTCATCATCAGTCAACGAATCTGTAGTTCTCATACTCGTTATTAATTTTATTGGGGAATATTCAATCATTTTTGCACAAACAGGTAAGCCTATATTTGCCATTACAATTTGCAAAGAAACAGTACGTAAAAAAGTACTTTTACCCGCCATATTCGCGCCTGTAATAATAAAAAATTGTTCTTTAGCAATCTGAATATTATTCAGTACACTCTTTTCTGGATTTAGTAAAGGGTGGCCAGCACCTTCAGATTTTAAAATACTATCTGTAGCATTAAGTGTTGGAAAAACATAATCAGGATGGTTATAGGCAAAATTTCCTAAACTGTTATAGGCATCTAAAAAGGCGATAGTTTCAAACCATTTTTCAACTTTAGACCCGTGTTTTGTAATCCAATTTTCAATTTTATACGATTGATATATATCCCATAACAAAAATCCATTAGCAAAAATCCCAAATAGTATATTATTCCGCTGATCTAATGCACCAAGTATTCGAGAGAATTCATGCAAAACTTTTGACGCTTTTACATTGGTATTCGTAATCGCGTTCTTTTTCTCTTTAAGTAATTCTGAATTAAAATCTATAGTCTCAATTTCTAAAATAAGTTTTTGGTATTGTTGAAATGTAGTCTGAATTCTACCTGTATCTGATGAAAGTTTATTTATTTTTTTAACAAAAATTCCAGTTATACCTAATCCAACAAGAAATACAAGCAATACCACAAAAATTGAAAGTGGTATTACAAAAAAACCAATAATTGCAAGCAATGAAATACTACCAAAAACATAAGGCATTATTTTCATTGATTTTGGCAAAAAACGTTCATATCTTGACAACCAATTAAGAATAGCTTTATAATGAGTTTCTGTTTTTACCAATGATGCTATCGCAGAAAATTCTTGACGCCAATCTGTTAATTTAGAAAGCTCTTTAATTGCTTCTTGTTTTTCTAAAATTCCATGAATCGAATTTTCTGTAAATAGATTTGCTAAAGTTTCACTCCCTTGGGGTAAAACTGTTCTATTACTATATTGGTAAAAAGAACCTTTCCCAAATAAATCTATATCTTGACTAAAATAATGCAATGGATTTTTAAACTCATTTCCATTTGAAAGATCATCAAAATCTCTATCTAAAACCTTTAGTTCAGTTTCATTAATAGCAATAATCGCTTTTAATTTATCTTTCTTGTATTGTAAATCTGTATGCCGAGAAACAAAAAATAGAAATACAATTAGTGTAACAGCTAGTATGGCAATAGCTAAATTTAAACTCTCATGAAACATGTAAACGCCAACTGCTCCTAAAATAAAAATAGCCAATCTAAGCATGCTAGAACCTAATAACTGTTCTTTTATGTTTGAAAGTTGCTGTTGATTAGTTGTTATTTTTTCGGAATAAAAAGACTTTAATTGTTGCATTAAAAACACTGTAAATTTAGCAGTAAAGATACATATTCTTAATCTAGAATAGTTGACTATTATAAAGCCTTTAGTTCTTCCTTTTGCTTTTTTGTAAGTTTTGAAACGACTAAATCATAAGAGTGATCTATAAGTTCTACAATCAATTTTGGAGATGTATTTTCAAGAAAAATTGTATTCCAATGCACTTTGCTCATGTGATAACCAGGTATAATTACACCATCATAAGTTTCACGAAGTTCTAGTGCTCTTTCTGGGTCACATTTAAGGTTAATTTGAGAAGGCAACCTTTCTAAAGGAGCTAATGCAAACATTTTACCCATTACTTTAAAAACAAGGGTATCTACATCAAAAGGAAACTCTTCTGTTATCCCTTTTTTTGTTATACAATAGGCCCTAAATTCTTCAATATTCATACAATTATTATAATAATTCAGATATAGAATTCCACACTATTCTACACTTACGTACTTCTTTGTCTCCGATGTCATTTCCGACTACCGTTTCAACGTGCTTTCCTTGTAAATATTTATAAAATTCAAAGGCACTTTTATTATTTTCCAACACCCACAAATACAACCCAGATTGATTTTTATAAACTAAACTTTGTCTCGCTATCATTTGAATGATACTTTTGCCAATTCCTAATCGCTTTGCATCATGAGAAACATGAAGATTATCTAAAAGTGTTCCATATTTAGTATGCTCATCAAAAAAAGCACAACCAAAACCCATAAGTACATTCTCTTTTTCAGCAAGTAAAATATATTGATTCTCTATTGGGTTTTGCAACCTTTCTTTCCATGCAAATAACCGATCTTGTACCACTTTGTTTTCTAAAAAATTAGCACTAAAGTCCAATTTGTAATTCTCTTGCCAACTTTTGGCATGTAAGGCGGCTATTTGCTCATAATCGCTAAAAACAGCCTGTCTAAATATTACCATTATCTATTCTCAAATACTTTTTGAATCATAAACAATTACTTTGGTCCATAAGTGACTCGACTCTTCAATAAATAATAAATGTGCTTCTTCTGTTTGATATTTTGCTTGCGCATCGGCTGATTCAAAACTAACTATTAACGAATAGGTAAATGAGCCATCTACAACTTCTCTACTTGCTTTAGGTGGTTTACCAATAAACTTAGTTTTGGCAAACTTAGAGTGGTCTAAAAACTTTCTAAGCGAAACTTCAAAAGCTTTACAATCTTCTTCTTTATCAGGATTTTCTAGCCAAAAATAAACTGTATGCGCAAAATTAGAATCAAAATTTTTCATGGTTTCCTTTTCTTGTCCGTGCATAAAAGTAGCACTCATTAAAATTACTATTATAAATATGTTATTTTTCATCATATCTTTCTAAAAATCGGGTTAATTTATTTTTTCGCTCTACTAATTGCTCTTTTTTATCAATTTTTAGAGCTGTATAATCTAATTTCCACCCTATAGTTTCTACAATGGATTCGATTAATAAAATTGCTTCTATAGCTTCGTTTCTTGCTGTTTCCATCAATCCACTTTCAGGTATTTTTTCACGAATATGTTGTTTTGCCTCTTGGTTCAACACTGTTAAATCATCAGGAGAAAATGAGTTGAACATACCATTTTTTATATCGTAAAACTCAAGTTCAGGCTCGATAGATAATATTTCAGGCTGTGGAAAACTGGTAAGTACAATTTTTTTATGGTCAATATCAGCATCTAATAGTAACTTTTTTAAATCATACCCAATCTGCGCTTTTGCATTAATTACAATCAGTGCTTTCTTTTTACTAGTCACCAAGCTTAAAAAACGTTCCTTTGTATTTTCATACCTATATATTTCTGCAAAATCTCCTTCAACGGCAATAAGTTTACAAACACTTTTTATTTTCTCTAATAAAACATGCGATTGTATAATTGTCAATTCTTTACTTTTCTTTTTTCGAAAAAAAGAATATCCCCAATAGGTAACAATAGCTCCTAAAATCAGTCCTAAAAAAGTATCAAATATATTATCCATTCTTATTTTCCAATTTCACCCAAATGCGTGTATTTAAAACCTTTCTCATACTTTAATCCGTAACCAAAAAATCGATCCATAGCTGCATGAGAAAACAAAATAACACCAATTAATTGGCACAAAGGTATTGAAAGATAAACACCAAATAAATAAATTATTATTGCTAATCCTTTATGATGTAATAAATTATAAAAAATTGAACCAATTTTAGGATTAAATAAATAACCAATCATTCCAATATCTGGAGTTAATATTAATACTAAAAACCACCACCATTGATAGTTAAGTATGCTAAAAAGATATATTCCGAGTATTAGCATCAATAGTTCTTCTACTTTTAAAACACTCTTCATTATTCTTCAATTTTATATAGAACTGGCCTACTTGGGCTTGCATCATTTTCAAAAGGTGCTACTTGTATATTTAGTATATAACGCCCATCTTTAATTGTGTTTTCGATAAATATAAATTCTGTAATGGTAGCATCTTTTCTTATTTGACCACTTGTATTCCAAAAAGCATTATGAGCCAAAAGTTCTCCTCCATCTTTTTCTTTATCTACAGATGGCAAATCTATTAACAAATGCTCTACTCCTATTTCTACCAAAAATCTTGCAGCTTCTTCCAATAAATAAGGTGGATTCGTATTTGAATACTGCTTACTCAGTTTATCTTTTAAATTAGGCAATGTTCGGATTACAATAGCTTCGCATTTGGTTTCTCTTAATGCATATTGCAATTGTTTTTTTGAAATTACAAAATCATCCCCCAGCTTTTCAGGAGCGATAGTAATTAGCTCAGCCAAAAAGAAAAACTGTTTTAGATTTTGATTGATGGAATGAAATTCTTCCGATATATGTCCAACACATTCTGTGTGAGTGCCATGCGCATGTGGATTAAACCAAATATCATTGAAATTTGTTGATGCACCTTCACTGACTTTTCCTATAAACTCCCCCTCAGAATGAGGTATAATTTTGGGCTCCTCAATATACCAAGCATTCACATTTGAATGGTTACCTTTTATCGGGATTGAAATATCTAAAGGCTTAGATAAATCTACTTTATACGTTTCTTTTTTATGCTTTATTATGGCTTTCAAACGGGTTCATATTAGTTACGACAAGTTAATCATAAAAAGATTAGAGGCTATACCGTCAGATAAAAATTTTCCTTTTTTGGTGGTTGATAACGTATTATTTTCAATGATCAAAAGTTGTTCTTGAATATACTTTTCAGCCTGCTTCATTATATGTTTTTGATACTGATCTCCAAATTCCACTGCTATTCTGTCTATAGAAACTCCCCAAATGGTTCGCAATCCGGTCATTACATATTCATTATAAGCATCAGTTTTAGAAAGAACCTCTTCTTCTAGAGGAAGTTTATTTTTTTCAATCGCTTTTATGTATTTTGTATTATTACTGATATTCCACCCTCTTCGAATTCCGTTATAAGAATGTGCCGAAGGGCCGATGCCAATATATTTTTTACCTAACCAATATGCCGTATTATTTTTGGAAAAATAGTCTGGTTTTCCAAAATTGGAA
>TARA_R110002051_G_scaffold11122_1_pt1 | contig 12618 bp, 15 predicted proteins | sample TARA_R110002051 | Tara Oceans TARA_R110002051 (sample SAMEA4397023) | marine metagenome | biome: Polar Biome; feature: [MES] marine water layer (ENVO:01000295) within the mesopelagic zone...; material: water (ENVO:00002006), including particulate matter (ENVO:01000060) such as......
CGCCATCGAGTCCGAGGCCCAGGCCCAGGCCATCTGCATGCAGACCCGAGACTTCCGCCGCGCCTTCGAGGCCTTCGCCGCCAAGCGTGATCCGGTGTTCGAGGGGAACTGAGCCATGAGCGACCGCACCTTCCTCGACTGGCCCTTCTTCGACGACCGCCACCGCGCCTTCTCCGCCGATCTCGAGACCTGGGTCGAGGCCAATACCGCCACGGTCAATCTGCACGGCGACCTTGATCTGGACGGCGACTGCCGCCGCATCCTCAAGGCCCTGGCCGACGGCGGCTGGCTGAAAAACGCCGTGCCCGACGCCAACGGAAAGCTGGACGTCCGCACCCTGTGTCTGACGCGGGAGACTCTCGCCCGCCGCTCGGGCCTGGCCGATTTCGTCTTCGCCATGCAGGGGCTCGGCACCGGCCCGATCAGCCTGTTCGGCACCGATGACCAGAAGGCCCGCTGGCTGCCCGGCGTGGCGTCGGGCGAGACCATCGCCGCCTTCGCCCTGTCCGAGCCCGAGGCCGGTTCCGACGTCGCCGCCCTGTCGACCACCGCCCGGCGCGAAGGCGATCAGTGGGTGCTGGACGGAACCAAGACCTTCATCTCCAACGGCGGCCTCGCCGACCGCTACACCGTCTTCGCCCGCACCGGAGAAGGACCCGGTGCCAGAGGTCTCAGCGCCTTCGTCGTCGACGCCGACACGCCCGGCTTCGAGATCGTCGAACGCATTCCGCTGATGGCCCCGCATCCGCTGGCGACGATCCGCTTCGACAACTGCCGCATCGACGGCGACCGGCTGCTGGGTGAGGCCGGTCAGGGCTTCCGCATCGCCATGGCCACGCTGGACGTGTTCCGCTCGACCGTCGCCGCCGCCGCCCTCGGCTTCTCACGCCGCGCCTTCGACGAGGCTGCCACCCGGACCACCGCCCGCACCCTGTTCGGCGCGCCGATGAGCGACCTGCAACTGGTCCAGGCCTCGCTGGCCGACATGGCGTTGAAGATCGACGCCTCGGCCCTGCTGATCTACCGCGCGGCCTGGCTCAAGGATCAGGGCGCGCCGCGCGTCACTCGCGAAGCCGCTATGGCCAAACTCTACGCCACCGACGAAGCCCAGGTGGTGATCGACGCGGCGGTCCAGCTGTTCGGCGGGCTCGGCGTCGTCTCGGGCAACCCGGTCGAACGGCTGTATCGCGAGATCCGCGCCCTGCGCATCTATGAGGGAGCCTCGGAGGTGCAGAAGATCGTCATTGCCCGCCAGGCGCTGGCGGCGATGGCAGGAGGGAGCTGATGGCCCGCAGCGCGCATCTCGACCGGTTCGTGCTCGATCATCTGCCGCCGTCGGAGCAACAGCCCGATCTGATCTTCGACCGTCCCGAACTGACCTATCCCGAACGCCTCAACGCCGGGGCCGAACTGCTGCGCCGCGCCCTCGCTGCCGCCGGTCCCGAGGCCCGCGCCCTGATCGACTGCGACCATGAGTTCAGCTGGGGCCGGGTCGACGCCATCTCCAACCGGATGGCGCGGGTGCTGGTCGAGGACATGGGCCTTATCCCCGGCAACCGGGTGCTGCTGCATGGCCCCAACTCGGCCTGGACGGTCATGGCCTGGTTCGCGATCCTCAAGGCGGGCGGCGTCGTCGTCGCCACCATGCCGATGCTGCGTGCCGCCGAACTGGCCATCGTCATCGACAAGGCCCGTATCAGCCACGCCCTCGTCTACGAAACCCTCGTCGCGGCGGTGACGGAAGCGCAGACGGCCGCCCCGACGCTGGTTCAGGTCATGGACTCGGCCACGCTGCAAACCGCCGCCCGGTCGCAACCGCCCGGCATCGGGTTCGACGCGGTCGACACGGCCGCCGACGACCCGGCCCTGATCGCCTTCACCTCGGGCACCACCGGCCAGCCCAAGGGCTGCGTCCACGGTCACCGCGACATCCTCGCCATGGCCGACACCTTCGCCCGCCATATCTTGCAGCTGTCCAAGGACGATATCGTGGTCGGCACCCCGCCGATCGCCTTCACCTTCGGCCTCGGCGGGCTGGTGGTCTTTCCGGCCGCCGTCGGCGCCGCGACCGCCTTTGCCGCAAAGCCGGGGTTCGACACCCTGGCCGAAACCATCGCCCGTCATCGTGCCACCGCCATCTTCACCGCCCCGACCGGCTATCGCGCCCTGCTCAAGCTGGCCGACGCGCACGACCTGTCGAGCCTGCGCACCTGCGTCTCGGCCGGAGAGGCCCTGCCCGCCGCCACGTCCAACGCCTGGCATGACGCCACCGGCGTGCGCATCATCGACGGCATCGGCTCGACCGAGATGATCCACATCTTCATCTCGGCCAGCGGCGACGCCATCCGCCCCGGGGCCACTGGCAAGCCCGTCCCCGGCTTTGAGGCCCGCATCATCGACGCGGACGGCAAGCCCCTGCCGGCCGGAGAGATCGGCCGCCTCGCCGTGCGCGGCCCGACCGGCTGCCGCTATCTCGATGACGACCGTCAGGCCGCCTATGTCGAGGATGGCTGGAACCTGACCGGCGACGTCTATCGCCTCGATGAGGACGGCTATTTCTGGTTCGTGGCCCGGTCCGACGACATGATCGTCTCGTCCGGCTACAATATCGGCGCGCCCGAAGTGGAGAACGCCCTGCTGACTCACCCCGCCGTGGCCGAGGCCGCCGTGATCGGTGTTCCGGACGAGGCGCGCGGCCAGATCGTCAAGGCCTTTGTGGTGCTCGACGCCCCGCATACGGCGTCTGACGCCCTGAAGTGCGAGCTCCAGACCCATGTGAAGAGCGTCATCGCCCCCTACAAATATCCCCGCGCCCTCGCCTTCGTGGACGCCCTCCCCAAGACATCGACCGGCAAGGTGCAACGCTTCCGGCTCAAGGCGGACGCATGACCGGCCAGATCTTCACCTGCGAACGGCGCGTGCGCTTCGCCGACTGCGACGCCGCCGGCATCGTCTTCTTCCCCCGCTATTTCGAGATGCTGAATGGCGTGGTCGAGGACTGGTTTGCCGGTCCCCTGCAGGCCTCGTTTCGCGAGTTGCATCTCAACCGCCACGTCAGCGTCCCGACCGCCGCCGTCGAGGCCCGGTTCATCGCGCCATCGCGGCTCGAGGACGATCTGACCTTCGCCCTGTCCGTGACCCGGCTGGGCGGGGCCTCCTGCGGCCTGCGCCACCGCATCAGCGCCGGCGCGCAACTGCGTTTAGAGGCCAGCCAGACTATCGTCTACGTCGGTTCCTCGATGAAACCCGAGCCCTGGCCCGAGGCCCTGCGCGCCCGTATCCAGCCCTTTGTCGAGGTCCCGTCATGAACCGTGTCCTGCTGCCAGAGGGCTGGCCCCGGCCCAGAGGCTATGCGAACGGCATCGCCGCCAGCGGCGAGATGATCTTCGTCGCCGGACAGATCGGCTGGGACATCAGGGGCGTCTTCCCCGACGGGTTCGCGGCCCAGTTTCGCCAGACCATCGACAACACCCTGGCCGTGCTGGCCGAGGCCGGCGCCGGACCGGAACATATCGTGCGCATGACCTGGTATGTCGTCGACAAGGCTGAATACCTCGCCGCCCTGCGCGAGATCGGTGCCGTCTGGCGCGAGCGGATAGGGGCCCACTATCCGGCCATGGCCGTCGTCGAGGTCAAGGGGCTGATCGAGGACGCCGCCCGGATCGAGATCGAGACCACCGCCGTCCTGGGCCAGGCCCCGACGGTGTGACGGTCGTCCGCCTCTCGCGACCCGGTCAGCTGTTCCAGAGCTCGCAATCGCCCACGTTCCCCGGGGTTTCGGCCTGGCTGGAGACCGTGGCCCCCTGGTAGGCGCTCCTCGCCGCAGAAAATGCGTGGCGCGCGTCCGGGTCCGCGACCGTCAGGTCTTCCGGAACACTTGATTTCAGGGACCGGACGAGGGCCGGGAATGCGGCAATCTGCTGGGAAAAACTGTCGATGAGCTGGAGTCGCATCAGGATGTCGCGGCGAAGGCCGGCCGCCGGACCCGACACCAATTCGTCGGCGATACCCTCAAGGCTTTCAATACCGGATCCCAGATCAGCGATCTGCCGGGCGATGTCCTCGAGTAGGTCGCGCACGGCGTAGCTCTGGGGGCCATCGGTTCTGTTGATGCGTTCGCTCTCCATGGATCTACCGAAACACTTCCAGGCTTCCCGCGTCTGCGCCCGACGGAGCAGTAAGAGTTTCGGAATTGAACACCGTGGTCTCGGCGAGAAGGCACTGACGGGCACGGCCGGACACGGGCCAGAACTGGATCCTCCGCGCCTGCCGGCCTCCGACACTGCCGCGCAGCATCACCCTGACGCCCTCATGCTCAAGGTAGTCCCGGGCGAACCTCGCGTTCTGCCCGCCGATATCGGGCAGGCGGTCTGAAATGCGGGCTCCGCCGAACAGCCGGCACTCGAGCGAGCGCCGATCGGCCCCCTTGCGCAGCAGGCCATTGATCAGCACCTCGATTGCATAGGCACCGTACCGCCTCGCCTCGGACCCGCTCGCGCCCTCACCGTGCGGCAGGAGAAAGTGGTTCATCCCCCCAACGCCCCGGATCGGATCGTGCAGGCAGCAGGCCACGCACGACCCGAGCGTGGTCGTGATCATCACCTCGGGCGAATCCGAGACTTCGAACTGGCCCTGCAACAGATGGACCTTTCGGTCGCCCGTTGCCGACCTGTCGAGTTGAATCGGAAGCGTCATGGTCATGTGAGCTGGCCAAACACCGCTGTGATCTTGCGGTGCAGGCTCTCCACCGTGAAGGGCTTGATGATATAGTTGTTGACCCCAAGCTCCACGGCCTTCTTGACCAGTTCCGTATCAGCATGGCTGGTCAGCATGATGAATGCCGTCTTGGCTGTTTCCGGATTTTGTCGGACCGCGCGTAGAAGCCCCAGACCATCGAGGTGGGGCATGTTCAGGTCTGAAATGATCAGGTGTCGGCGGCTCGTGGACAGAAGGTCCAACGCCTGCACGCCATCCTCGGCCTCAATGACCTGATTGATTCCCAGCCCTTGCAGGCTGGAGCGGATCATGGCCCGCACGGCACGCTGATCGTCGACGACGAGTATTTTCAGATCTTTGGCGGCGGGCATCAGCGGTCCTCATCGGATTCGTGGGGAGACGTCGCAGGGTTACGCGTTTCACCCGGACTCCGACGGAGCGGATCAAGGCGATAGGTGGTCGGCCCCAGAATGCTCAAACCGGGTGTGACCGGCGGCACCCGCTCCGAATGACCAAGATACAGATAACCTCCCGGAAGGAGGTGCTCAATCAATCGCGTGCAGATCCCGTCGCGGATGTCGCTATCGAAATAGATCAGGACATTCCTGCAGAAGATGGCCTGGAATTTTCCGGTCATCGGCCAGGGATGACTGACCAGGTTGGACGTCCGGAACGAGATGAGGCGGCGAAGATCGTCGTGCGCCAGCAGACAGGGTTTGCCATCGACGGTCTCGCGCCGGAACCAGCGTTTGTGGTCCCCCAGCGAAGCGTCGTTCGTCCCGTCCGAGGCATAGACGCCGGCCCGGCCCCGGGCCAGCATCTGGCTGTTGATGTCCGTCGCCAGGATCTTGAAGTCGAACTGGTGGACATCCGGCATCAGCGACAGGATGGTCGCGGCAATGGAATACGGTTCCTCGCCGCTGGAACACCCGGCCGACCACACGCGCACCCGCCCTCCGGAACGGGCCTCCTGGATCAGGGCCGGAAGGACGTCCCTGGACAGGCTGGTGAAGTGGTGCGGTTCCCGAAAGAACTGGGTGACGTTGGTCGTCATTGCCTCGACCATGAGCTGCCGCTCCCTGGCCCCCGCCTCACTGGCGATGAAGGTCCGGTAACTCAGAAAGGACGGGAGGGTGAGGACCCGCAGGCGTTTCGCCAGTCTGGCATAAACCAGTGGTGCCTTGCTTTCGGTGAGCCTGATGCCGCTTTCGGCACTGACGATATCCGCCAGACCCTGGAAGTCTGCCGCAGTGAACGTCAGTTCTGACGGCGCCTGTTCCCGGTCGCTCCATTCGGGAGTTCTGTCCGCAATCGTCATGAGACTGCTTCCTGGCGCGGCATCAATCGCTCGATGGCCACCACACCCGCGATCATCTTCTCGGAGGTCACCATCCGCGGAGCCAGGTCGGCTATGAAATCACAGCCCGTTTCAGGGGTCTTCCTCAACTCCGATTGCGGAACCTGGAACAGATCCGAGACCCGGTCGACAAGCAGGCCGACCAGCCGGCCCTCGGTCCTGACGATGACGATCGCCGGCTTGGCGTTCAGATCCACGTCGGCCAGGCCGAGACGGGCGGCGAGATCAATGACCGGCAAGACGGTACCGCGCATGTTCAGGACGCCCCGCATGAATGACTTTGCCCCCGGCACACGCGTGACGTGGGTCCAGGCACGCACCTCCCGAACGGACTGGACCTCGATACAGAAATCCTGACCCGAAACCCTGACGGCCAGAAGGTCGACGGCATCCGGCTGCGGAACGGACTGGTGTCGGGCACTACGCATTGGCGAGCAGCCGATCCGGAACGAAGGTGCTCTGCCGGCGCCCCTCGATCAATCCGTTCACATCGATGATCAGGGCCACCTTGCCGTCGCCGAGAATGGTCGCGGCGGCGATCCCGGACACCGACTGGTAATTGTCTTCCAGGCTCTTGATGACAACCTGACGCGTGTCGACGATCTCATCGACCCGGAAGGCGATGGGCTCCGCAGAATCACTCTCGAGCAACAGGGCGATCCCGGTGTCCATTTTTACCTGACCGCTGCAATAGCCCAGCATTGACGCCAGATCGAGATAGGGGACCTGTTCGCCGCGGATTGAAAGAAGACTCGCCTGGGGTCCGATCGTTCGAATCTCCGAGGCGTTCGGCTTGATGGATTCCAGGACGGCATTCAGCGGCACAACCATCCGCTCGCCGTCAACGAGGACGAGCATGCCGTCCAGAACGGCCATCGTCAGGGGCAGGCTCAGAACGAAGGTCGTACCGATGCCCTCCCGCGTCTGAACGGTTATGCGTCCGCCGAGCGCCTGCACACTCTTGCGGACGACATCCATGCCGACCCCGCGTCCGGATACGTCGGTCACCGCCTCCGCCGTCGACAGGCCGGGCTCGAAGATAAGATTGGCAATATCGTGCGGTGCCATGTCGTGGTCTGCGCTGACACTGCCCCGGGCGATGGCGCTCGCGAGGACCCGTGACAGGTTGATGCCGGCCCCGTCATCGGACACCTCGATCACAACCCGGCCGCCACGATGCGCCGCGCGGACCCGGACCTCCCCGATCGCCGGCTTGCCGCGGCGAACCCTCTCATCAGGCAATTCGAGCCCGTGATCGATCGAGTTGCGGATCATATGGGTCAAGGGATCGGTCAGACCTTCGATCAGCCCGCGGTCGACCTCGGTCTCCTCGCCCTCAATGACCAGCCGGACCTGTTTTCCGGTTCGCCCCTCCATCTCGCGGACGAGACGGGACATGCGCTGGAACACCGGTCCCAGGACCTGCGAGCGGATCGCCATGACGCTTTCCTCAAGAGCGCGTGTGAGCCCTTTCAGATCTTCGATCGCCGCAGTCAGTGCCGTGCCTTCAGCTCCGCCAAAGACGGTCGCGCGTTCGGTGAGAACAGCTTCACTGGTCACCAGTTCGCTCATCAGGTTGATCAATCGGTCAACCCGGTCGACATCCACCCTCAACATCGTGGCCTTGGGCTTTGCCGCGCCCCTGCCCTCGTCCTTCTGGACCTCGGCCTGCGGGCGGACATCGGCCGCAGCAACCGACGCCGCCGGCACATCCGGCAGGCTCTGCAGACCGGACGTCGCAATCGCCCCGGCGTCCGAAGCCACGGGCTCAACGCTCAGGTCACAGTCCCGTTCGACAAAATCAAACAGCTGCCGCAGTTCAGACGGGTCTGACCGGGTGGTGACGACGGCGCGCCAGCCCACATAGGCCCCGCGCGGATCCAGATCATCGAGAAGCGGCAGGTCCGACAGATCGGCTTCAACAACGCAGTCGCCCAGTGCCTCCAGCTGTTCCAGCAGGAGCAGGGGCTCGTTGGCCGTATCGTAGAGAGACGCGTGGGGCCGGAAGGTGACGATCCAGCTCGACGTCTCCGGAGGCGACTCGTCCGAAAGCGATTCGAACTCGACGACCAGGGGCGTAAACGCAATGCCGTCGTCAAAATCATCACTCGCCGGGTCGGGTGCCACGACAGGACGTCCGCCGATGCCTTCCAGTTCCGCGACGATGGCGTCGACCCGCGCCGGGTCCAGCTCCCGGTCTTCACGGGCAGCGGCCGCCAGATCGCTGAGAACATCGACGGCTCGCAACAGCACCGGGATGGCATCAGACCGGATGACGCCACTATCCCGCATGCCGGACAGAACCGTCTCGGCCGCATGCGCACAGCGGGCCAGAACCGCGATTCCGAAAATGGCTGCGCCCCCCTTGATCGAATGGGCAGCCCGGAAGGTGGCATTGATGATTTCGGGATCGGACTCACCGGCGTCAAGAGCGATCAGACCGGCTTCGAATTCACTGAGATGATCAGCGCACTCCTCAAAGAAAACCTGGCGTATGGAAGCCAGGGCATCCGCAGGGAGCGTCCCGAATCCGTCGACGCCTGCCACGTCAGGCCCCGACACGCATCAGCGCGCTTTTCAGCTTTTCCGGATCGAACGGCTTGGTGATCCAGCCGGTAGCTCCGGCCTGTCGGGCACGATCTTTCATGACGGGCGTGGACTCGGTGGTCAGCACCAGTATCGGCACGTCCCGAAGGCGCTCGTTCGCCCTCGCTTTTTCGATAAAGCCAAACCCGTCAAGCACCGGCATGTTGATGTCGGTGATTACCGCGTCGGGCACCACGTCCCGGAGGATCGCGAGTCCTTCCAGACCATCCGCCGCCTGCAGCACATTGTAGCCGGCCTCGGTCAGTGTGAGCCGCAGCATGTCGCGCATGGTGCGGGAGTCATCGATCGTCAGGATCGTTTTCTGGGAAGTCATCGGTCGATACACTCCGCGAATTCACCAACCGGCAACCCGAACAATTTCCACTGTTTTGACAGCACTTCAGACGAACCGCTCATTCGGAACTCAAGCCCTTCCGACTTCCAGGTCCGGCAGGCGGACGCCAGAACCTGGAGGCACAGGGTTCCGACCTGCCGGACCGCGGTCGCATCGATCAGAATCGAATTCCCTCGCAGGGTCTGGAACTCGCTGAACAAATCGGCGGCCTGCCGGGAGGTCAGCGCCTCTGGCAGGATCATCCGCTGGAGCTCCACCCCGGCCTGGAGATCGGCACCGGCGCGAGCCGCCGGCTCAGACTGCGACAGGACCGTCCCGGGCGCGTCAAAGGCGTCTGTCATGATGCGCCTCGCTGCTGATCGGCCCGGTTGGCGACGGGTCCCGGGACAAGTAATCCGGATCACCTGCCGCGAGGAGTGCGGCCTCCGGAATGGCATTGGCCGGCAGCATCTCCTCGACATCGAGCAGGCACATGAGCGAGTCGTCGAGGGTAATGACGCCTTTCAGCAGGCGAGCCGACCCTGCGGCACCGACCGCCGGCGTCACGCTCAACTGGTCGGCTGCGATGGAATGAAGGTCGCATACGGCGTCGACGACCAGGCCGATCGTATCGGCCTCGCGCTCGATCATCACTGTGACCGGGGCCGTTGAACCGGTCTCCGCCAGACCCAGCCTGCGGGCCAGCAGCACAAGGGGCACGACCTCACCACAGAAGTTGAGCATGCCTTGCAGATAGTGCGGAGCTCCCGGCAGGGAAGACGGTCGAACCCAGGCATGGATTTCCCGGACGGACCGAACGTCAATGGCGAACATCTCACCACCGACGCTTACCGACAACACCACCAGACCATGCACCGTACTGTGGGTCACGGCCTGGTTGTCGAATGAGCGGTTGGAGTTGAACATGGCGATATCGGAGTCAGAATTCCTCCCAACTCTCCTCCGTCAGCACAGATTCCAGCGTCTGCGCCAGGGCCGCATTCCCCGACGACAGCGATCGCATGACATACTGCCCTTTCGGCTCCTGACGGTCCGGGTAATCCGGGGCAGCCGGACGAGCCGGCGGCGACGCCTTCCGGGCCGGCCGCGACGGCGAGTCAGAGAGTTTGAACTGCGATATCAGGTCGGTGAGCTCATTGGCCTCACGGGCAAGGGTATGACTGGCCGCAGTGCTCTCTTCCGCCATGGCGGCGTTTTGCTGCGTGACCTTGTCCATCTGGGAAATGGTCAGGTTGATCTGCATCAGGCTGTCGGACTGCTCTTCAGCCGCCGTCGCGATTTCCGTGATCGCCGTGTTGATCTCGCCGATCTGGGACACGATCCGGTTCAGGGACCCGCCGGTTTCCGTGACCAGTCGAACGCCGGTGCTGACCTGACTCGAGGACGCCGAAATCAGACTCTTGATCTCCCGCGCCGCAGCGGTTGAACGTTGGGCCAGGGCCCGCACCTCGCTGGCAACAACGGCAAACCCGCGACCGGCATCGCCGGCACGGGCGGCTTCAACGCCGGCATTGAGCGCCAGCAGATTGGTCTGGAAGGCGATCTCGTCCATCACACCGATGATCTCCGAAACCTGCCTGGCTGACTTTTCGATCTCCCCCATGGCCGCAACGGCGCTACCGACGACCGTGCCGGAACTCTCGGCATTCAGCTTGGCGTCAGCGACAACCTGCCTGGCGATGTTCGCGTTTTCGGCCGACGACCGCACCGTGACGGTGAACTGGGCCATGGCCGCGGCGGCCTCTTCGAGGCTCGCGGCCTGCTGCTCTGTCCGGCGCGCCAGCTGGCCGGTCGCTGTGCTGATCTCGGCGGTGCTGGCCTCGATGTCCGAGGATCCCGACGAAATGGCAGAAAACGACCGCTCAAGCGTTTCGATCGCCAGGTTGAAGTCCTCGTAAAGCTTCTGGAATTCTGCGGGAAAGCCTTCCTGCATGCGGATCGTAAGGTCACCGCGCGACAACCGCTCCAGCCCCTGGGCGATCTGGTCGACGACAAAGGCCCGGCTGGATGACTCGGTGGACAGGCGCCGGTCATTTTCGGCGCGTTCGGCGTTCAGTCCGGTCTGGTGGGCACCGGCCTCGGCCTCGAGCCGCAGGACCTCCAGGGCATTCTCCTTGAACACCTGAACCGCCCGGGCCATTTCGCCGACCTCGTCATGCCGGGAGGTTCCGGTCACCTCGACGTCGAGATCGTTGCGAGCGAGGCGCTGCATGACCCCCGACATCCGGACCAGATCACGCCAGACCTTGATTTCGAAAAAGACGGTCGCGATCAGCAGGATACCCACGGCGAAGATGACACCGGCGATCAACGCCAGACGAGCGTTCTCGGAGATCTTCATCGCCTCGGCATAGGCCTGGGCGCTCTGCGCCCGCGCATCCGTGACCAGGCCCCCGGCCGCATTCGTAACCAGATAAAAGCTGCTGGCGGAGTTCCTGAAGCGATCGGCTGCGGCCTCGGTCTCGCCGTTGTCGACATAGGCCAGCATGGCCTCGTTGCCCGCCACATAGTCGGCCCAAAGCCCTTCGGTCGTGTTGATTTCGTTCGGCAACTCGCCGGCGCGAAGCATCGCCTTGTAGTCGGCCAGCGCCTTGTCCATGCGCGACCGGCTGTCCGCGAGGTCGTCATTGGCCTGGGCCGTCATTTCCGGCGACGACGGCATCAACCGAAGCGCCTCGGCGATCCGGTATTCCCGCGCGTTGCCGAGAATCTCGTTCGCCCCGACGATCCGCGCTTCCCAGACCACCTTGGCCAGTTCCGCCTGTCGGCTGACGGCCGCCGACTCCTGGATCGCGAACGCCGCGCCCCCGACAAACAACAGCAGAAACAGCCCGAATACAGCGCGGGTCTTCGCCTTGAGGCTGACCTTGGGCAGCAACGATTTCAATCTCACACCGATCCTCCATTGGCCAAGGCAGGAACTGCTCGTCTGAGCCTACCAATCAGGCCATTCGGCTTGCCCGGACCGTTGCCCATTCAGGGTGAATGCAAATGATTAATGACAGATGTCCGGCGCGGCTCATCGGGCCGGTCGGTCATCCGCAACGGTTCCTTATCGAATTGCAGCCATATTGGGCCCTGCTCATGTTCAGCGGTGCTGGACGAAGATAACGATGGAGAGCTGTTGCTATGAAGTATTTGATCCTGGCCGGAGCCCTGCTCTCGATCGCTGGAACCGCCAGCGCCGAGGGCCGCTGCAACCGCCCCTATGCGCCGACGATCAACGTCACGGCCGCGACCAGCCCGGAGGCGCTGGCACGGCTCCGCACCGACGTCCGGACGTTTGTCGCCGCGTCTGACATCTACCAGACCTGCCTGTCGTCGAGCCTGCTGACATCCAACACTCAGCGACTTATCGACGCCAACCAGCAAGACAAGCAGCGAGTGGTCAGCGCCTATAACGCGGCGGCACGCAGCCGAGGCTAGGGTCAGCTCAGGGAGCCTGTGCGCCCGAACAGGACGCGCCGGCCCTCTCTGACTGACATCAAGGTCGTCGTTCAGGCCGGGACAGAACCCAGTCAGAGACCTCGAGACCATGCTCCCCAAGGCACAGGGTCATGGCGGCCATGCGCTGCCGCTCTCGCCGTGATCTGACGTGGCGGGG